>CAJDUX010000072.1_pt1 | contig 12167 bp, 11 predicted proteins | sample 7391081 | NCBI WGS metagenome assembly CAJDUX01 (sample SAMEA7055685, study PRJEB34461) | soil metagenome | biome: terrestrial ecosystem; feature: Peninsula; material: soil | place: Antarctica | collected 2016 | reverse complement strand
GACCCCGCCGATCTGGATAAAATGCGCGCTGCTTGCAAAGACGCGGCCAAAGTTCTGGATTTCATCACTCCCCATGTACGTGCCGGGATCAGCACGGGCGAACTTGATCGTCTTTGCCTTGACTACATCAACAACGAACTCCACGTCATATCGGCCACGGTAGGCTATGCCCCGCCCGGCTACACCCCCTACCCGGCCTCGATCTGCACGTCGGTCAACCATGTCATTTGTCATGGCATCCCCGGCGACAAGGTTCTGAAAAACGGCGACATCATGAATATCGATGTCACGATCATCAAGGACGGCTGGTTTGGCGACACGAGCCGCATGTATTACATAGGCGAGCCTTCTATTTTGGCCAAACGGCTATCAGAGGTCACTTACGAATGCATGTGGTTGGGCATACAGCAAATCAAGCCTGGAGCCACACTGGGCGATATTGGGCATGTCATACAAAAACATGCCGAGGGCCAAGGCTTTTCGGTGGTGCGGGAATACTGTGGCCACGGAGTAGGCCGCAAATTTCATCAAGACCCTCAGGTTTTGCACTACGGACGTCCTGGCTCGGGAGTAAAGCTCGTGCCGGGGCTTATCTTCACCATCGAACCCATGATCAATGCTGGCCGCAAAGATATACGCCAACTGGCCGACGGCTGGACCGTTGTGACCCGCGACCATAGTCTTTCGGCTCAATGGGAGCACAGCATTTTGGTAACCGACAGCGGGTATGAAGTGCTAACTATCTCGGACGGGATGCCTCCACCTCCCGCTTTCATAGGTGCGCCTCAATAGCGCAAACAATGAACGCGAACCTCGCATCCGCGTTGCGTGAACGCCTCAATGTACGGCGACAGGCAGCGATCGGGCAGTTTCGCGAACAGTTGCGTCCAGAAGTACTGCTTACCGCATTGCGCCGGGCTACTGATCAGGCCCTGCGCGAACTGATCAAGCTATGTCCGCTGCCACAGCACGCCACGTTGGTCGCCGTCGGCGGTTACGGACGCGGCGAGCTGTATCCGCATTCGGATATCGACGTCCTGATCTTGCTGCAATCCCCCCCTTCAGAGCACGATACGCAATTGCTGGAAACGCTGGTGGCCGCTTTGTGGAATCTAGGCTTCGATCTTGGCCACAGCGTGCGTACGGTAGACGATTGCCAGCGCGAAGCCGGCAATGACATCACCGTTGAAACTTCGTTGATGGAAGCACGCTGGCTGGCTGGAAACAAAGAGTTGCTGCAAACTCTCATGCACACCATGCACGAACAACTCGACGTGCAAACCTTTTTCCAAGCCAAGCGCGCCGAAATGCAGCAGCGTCACGCACGCCATCAAGACACGCCCTACGCGCTCGAACCCAACTGCAAGGAAGCACCTGGCGGACTACGGGATTTGCAAGTCATACTTTGGGTGGCTCAAGCCGTCGGCCTAGGGCGTACCTGGCGCGAAATAGAACGGGCTCAATTGCTGACGCCATCCGAATATCGCTCTTTGCGCCGCGCGGACCTGGCATTCAAGCGCTTGCGCATCGAATTGCACCTTCTCACCGGACGGCGCGAAGACCGGGTGCTTTTTGACTTGCAACCGTCGCTGGCGGCAGTCTTTGGGTTCTCCGCGGCCAAAAACCGGCGGCCAAGTGAAATCCTGATGCAACGCTATTACTGGGCGGCCAGGGTTGTTAATCAGCTCAACACCATATTGATGCAGGCCTTCGAGGAGCGGCTTTTCCCCCAACCCGATGCCCCTGTGCAAATCATCGACGATGATTTCTGCATGGTGCAAAACCGCCTCGAAATCCGACACGAAGACTGTTTTGCGCGCAACCCGACCCTGTTGCTGCGCGCTTTTCTAATCATGCAGGAACGCGCGGAACTATCGGGTATGTCGGCCCAAACCATGCGAGCCATGTGGCACGCGCGGCGCCGCATAGATTTGCAGTTTCGCCGCAACCCGGTTAATCGGCGGCTATTCCTGCAAATACTGCAACAGCCGCGCGGCATCGTGCATGCACTGCGGCGTATGACCATGCTCAATATCCTGCCCCGCTACCTGCCCGCATTCAGAAAAATAGTGGGGCAAATGCAGCACGACCTATTTCATGCCTACACCGTCGACCAGCATATCCTGAGAGTAATTCGCAATCTGCGCCGCTTCACCATGCCGGAACACGCTCAGGAATACTCGCTCGCCAGCCAACTGATAGCCGACCTCGATCGACACTGGTTGTTGTATATCGCCGCCCTGTTTCACGACATTGCCAAGGGGCGCGGCGGCAATCACTCGGAGCTCGGAGCCATAGATGCGCGCCGCTTCTGTGTTGACCACGGGCTTGACAGCGCCGATACCGCACTCGTCGAATTCCTGGTGCGCGAGCATTTGACCATGTCCAATTTCGCGCAGAAACGCGATCTGAGCGACCCTCGCGTCGTACACGAATTTGCGCGCCGCGTGCAAAACGAAAGACGACTGACGGCCCTTTACCTGCTAACGGTGGCTGACATACGCGGCACCAGCCCCAAGGTCTGGAATTCCTGGAAAGGAAAACTGCTGGAAGATCTTTACCGGCTCACTCTGCTGGCTTTGGGTGGAGCGCAACCCGATACTCGCACCATCCTGGCGCAACGCAAGGAAAGCGCAGCGGCCGAGACTCGCCTGATGGGCCTGCGCGATGAAAGCCGCGAAGCGTTCTGGCAAGAGCTGGACGTGGCTTATTTCCTGCGTCATCAAGCCTCCGAGATCGCCTGGCATACCCGCCATCTGTATTATCGGGTGTATGCCACCGAGCCTGTGGTCAAGGTTCGGGTCATCGGGGCCGCAGAAGGTTTGCAAGTGATGGTGTACACCCGTGATACCCGAGATTTGTTCGTCACCATCTGCGGCTACTTCGACCGCCGGGCACTAAGTGTTCAGGAAGCCCGCATACATACGACGCGCCACCATCGGGCGCTGGACAGTTTCATCGTTTTACCGCCTCCCCACGAAACCGACTACCGCTCGCAAGCCAGTCTGATCGAACACGAGCTCGCCCACCGCTTGGCCAAGACCGATCTGCCAGCACCAAGCCGCGATCTGGCGCGCCGGGCAGGCTCACGACGCTCCCGAATATTCCCGATCGTTCCCAATATAGAGCTTCAGCCAGACGAAAGTGGCGCCTCGTGGCGTCTGTCGGTCACCGCCGCGGATCGCTCCAGCCTGCTATACAGCCTGGCCCAAGTCTTTGCCGCGCACAATATCAGCCTGAAAATGGCCAAAATCATGACCCTGGGCGATCGTGTGGAAGATATCTTCATTATCGAAGGCGACATATTGGGACACCCTCGCCTGCAGTTGCAATTCGAGCGCAGTCTGCTAGCCAAACTTGACGAGGTCAGTGCATAATCTCAGAATCCATCCGGAGCGCCTTATGACTCTCAACGACTTTATCGCCAACTTCGGACGCAGCTTCCTGTTCGCCCTAGCTACTTTGTTGCCCATACTCAACCCTCCTGCTGCGGCGCCGTTATTCCTAAGTTTGACCGAGGGCGCCAGCGCGGCGGTTCGCACGCAACTGGCCAAACGGATATCGATCAATATATTCGTCATGCTCACGGGTGCCATGGTCGCGGGCAATATTGTGCTGGATTTCTTTGGCATCTCCCTGCCCATTGTCCGAGTAGGGGGTGGCCTGCTCGTCATCGCCAGCGCTTGGCAATTAGTCAGCGCATCGGCTCCGAATACCCAACATGCTAAAGATATGGCCGATGCTTATTCTCCCGAACAATTGCGAGCCACGGCGTTCTACCCGCTAACGTTTCCCATGATCTGCGGACCTGGTTCACTTTCAACCGCTATCACCGTGGGCGCGACGCTGCACGACCAAAGCACCTATGGCAGCCTGACCAAGTTGGCCGGATCGATACCGGCCATTGTGGTCGCGTCACTGATCGTGTATTTATGCCTGCGTTTCGCGGCCCAGTGCCTGAATAAGCTCGGAACCAACGGTACAGCGGTTCTGATGCGCCTGTCAGCTTTTATTTTGCTGTGTCTTGGAGTGCAAATCGTCTGGGATGGCGCGCACGCTTTGCTGCTCAACCTACTACAAGAAGCCGCAATCATCGACGGCCATTCATAGCCGCAGTATGATTGCACTTGCCTCGTGAACCAGACGCCTTCCATTGCGCAGGCGCCTGGCATCTCTGTCCAGATGTCTTGGCCACTTTCACGCAACCATCACCGAATAACCTCGCTGCCACCCCGCAAAATGATCACCCCCTCACGCAAAATTCTTCACCTTATTGCTCTGCTATGCCTCGCCGCTGTAGGGATTGCACTGATATCGCAACATATGTTTAACATCCGGCCCTGCGCCTGGTGCGTATTGCAGCGCCTGATTTACCTGGCGATTGCCGCATTCTGCTGGCTGGGCTTGTTGCTTGACCGAATTGCTGCGCTACGTCGCCTGACTGCGCTCGTCGCCGCTGTGCTGAGCGTATGCGGAATGATGGCAGCCTGGTATCAATACAGCGTCGCAGCAAAAATGTTTTCATGCGACCAGACCTTCGCCGATCGATTCATGGTAGGGGCCGGGCTGGACGCACATATCCCCTGGCTCTTCGGCATTTTTGCTTCGTGCATGGATGCAAAGATAAATATTCTGGGTCTTGACTACGCCATCTGGAGCCTGGGCCTGTTTACCGTGCTGGGCGTGCTAAGCATCATCGTCATTATTGGCCGCCGCGTTGGCAGCGCCCCGAGTTTGACTTAGCCGCTCCAGATATGCCGCATCAATATCGCCCGTGATATAGCGACCATTAAAGCAAGACGACTCAAACTGCAGCAGATTCGGATTCAGATCGCGAATCGACTGTTCAAGATCGTGCAAATTCTGATAAACCAGAGCGTCAGAACCAATTTCGCGTGCAATTTCCTCCGAATCACGACCCGTTGCAATCAACTCGGATTGCGTGGGCATATCGATGCCGTAGACATTGGGAAATCGTACCGGTGGCGCGGCCGACGCAAAGAAAACCTTGTGAGCTCCAGCGGCACGCGCCATATCGACAATCTCACGGCTAGTCGTGCCACGCACGATAGAGTCATCGACGAGCAAAACATTTTTGCCCTTGAACTCCATATCGATGGCGCTGAGTTTCTGACGCACGGATTTTTTACGCACCGCCTGGCCCGGCATAATAAAAGTGCGGCCCACATAACGATTCTTGATGAAACCTTCGCGATAGTTCAACCCAAGCCGCGCGGCCAACTGCATAGCTGCCGGGCGAGACGAGTCTGGAATCGGCATCACGACATCAATTTCACCCAGGCGCAGCGCCTTGGCCACGTTATCAGCCAGATACTCACCCATATTCAAGCGCGCATCGTACACCGATACCCCATTCATTAACGAATCGGGACGGGCAAAATACACATATTCAAACACGCACGGTGTATGCACCGGATTGACAGCGCACTGACGACTGCTAAGCTTGCCATCCAGATCGATCCAGACCGCTTCGCCTGGCTCAACATCACGCACAAAAGTAAACCCACAACCCGTCAACGCGACCGATTCGGAGGCGAGCATCCATTCGACCCCGCCGTTGGTTTCCAATGAACCCAGACACAAGGGGCGAATTCCGAACGGATCGCGAAATCCCACCATCCCGTAACTGGCAATTTGCGCAATCACCGCGTAGGCACCTTTGGCGCGCCGATGAACTGCCGTTACCGCCGCGAAAATGGCGTTTTCATCAAGCGACACCCCGCTTGCCGCCAACTGCAGCTCATGGGCGAAGACGTTGAGTAAAACTTCAGAATCAGAATTAGTATTGATATGACGGCGGTCTATTCGGAACAACTCTTCACGCAATTCTCGCCAGTTTGTCAAATTGCCATTATGCACAAACGTAATGCCAAAAGGTGCGTTGACATAGAAAGGCTGCGCCTCATCAACATTGTCGCTGGAGCCCGCCGTTGGGTAACGCACCTGACCCAGGCCATTATCGCCACGCAAAGCTCGCATATTGCGAGTGCGAAACACATCGCGCACCAAGCCGTGCGCCTTGTACATATTAAAAAAGCTGTCTGACGAGGTCGCAATTCCGGCAGCGTCTTGACCACGATGCTGCAACAACAGCAGACTATCGTAAATCAGCTGGTTGACGGGGCCCCGTCCTGCAACCCCAACGATTCCACACATATTAAATTCCTGTTGAGTTCATCAGTACGGTAACCATGACGCGAGCGACGGCGGCAGCATTAGTTTCACTTCCTGCACGCCGCGCACCGCAGCGTGTGATAACTGGGCATCGCGCCACCACGGCTCTTTGGGCAATTCGGTATAACCGGCCGCAGCCACCAGAATCAGCACAATCAGCAGCCCTCGCAACAGGCCAAACAAAGCTCCTAACCCATGATCGGCTGGCGTCAAGCCTGTTTTCCTGACCAGCGTGCCCAATGTCACGTTAACCAGACCGACTAGCAAGAGCACGACAATAAATACCGCCGCATAAGCGGCGGCGGTGCGTAGCAGCCCGCTGTCGATATACGCGGCTAGCCAGCCAGTAGCCCGCGGCCCCCACCAAATAGCGGCCAAAAACGCCACTATGTAAGCAATAAGTGAAAGGATTTCTTTCACCAACCCTCGCAGGAGCCCAAGAAACGCCGACACGCCTAGCGTGGCCAGCACAATGTAGTCGAAGCTGGTCACTTAGTGGAGATAAAACCGTTGTCGTACCCCAGCGCCCGCAAACGGGCCTGGGCCGCCTGTGCGGCCTCGCGTGTTGGAAATGGGCCTACTCGCAGCCGATAGGTAGGTTTTCCGCCCGCAGTTCCGGACTCTACATAGGCATTCGTAACACCCGCGGCTACCAGACGTGCATGACGCGCCTGCGCGTCTTTATCTGTCGTATAGGCGGCTATTTGCAACACATAATTGCCGTGCACAACCGGAGCCGGTGCCGACCTATTTGGGGTCCGGCCTTCCAGCAAGGCAATGGCCACTGCGCCATCATCGGTACGCTCGACCGTTTTCGGCTTGGCTTCATGCTTGGGCTCAACTTTTTTCTCGATAACCTTGGGCTTGGCTTCGGGTTTGCTTTCAGGCTTGACCTCGGGAGCAGCCGCCTCCCGAGCAACAGGCTTGCCTGCATCGGAAGTAGCCGCATCAACGGTGGGGCTAGCCGTTGTATCAGCCGGCGCCGAGGGCGCATTCGTTCCATCGGTGACCATCCCGCCCGTTTTGCCCGGCTCGGTGCTGGCCACCACCGACGCGGGCGAACTGCTGCTGGGCGCCGGCGGAACAATGACAGGCGCCACCGCCGGCGTGTTGACCGGCTTGCGATTGGACGAAGTATCGAGCACCATGGGTACCACGATAATCGCGGCGAGTACCAACGCCAGGGCTCCAATCAGGCGGCGGCGTGCGCGGCCACGAAGCTCACTGGCCCGAGCCTCGCTCGACGAGGAGCGCGGCGTGGAACGGCCTGAGCCAGCTTCCGGTTCGTTGCGAGAAAACAATCCCATGGGCAATACCTTTATCTGGCAGGCTGGGCGGCGCCCGCGCTGAAAATATTAACGAATCTTACGTCCGAGTTCCCGTAATATTGGGCCTACTGTAGCAAAGGATCCGAACACGAGAATTCTATCACCCCCTGCTGCCTGTTTTAGTGCCTCGGTAAAGGCTTGAGTCGGATTTATAAAACTTGACACAATTACTGGGTCTTTGCCGGGTGGCGGCAGGGTCTCGCGCACCATATCGGCCAGTTGCGCTCCGTCCAGACCCCGCGGGCCTTGCGTGCCAGCGCAATACCAGCGGTTGACGCGGCGCACGAGTTTGGCGACGACTCCCTTGACGTCCTTGTCGCGCAACATACCCACCACAGCATGCGTATAGGGGTAAAACGACATGGCATCGAGATTCTGGGCCAGTGCGGCCGCCGCATGCGGGTTATGTGCCACATCCAGCACAATGGTCGGCTTGCCCGGCACAATTTGCAAGCGCCCCGGCAATGAGGCCTGAGACAAACCCAGGCGTACAGCCTGCTGAGGTACCACCAAACGGTCGCGCAACGCTTCGAGCGCGGCTAAAGCGGCCGACGCATTGAGCAGTTGATTGGCACCGCGCAAGGCCGGATACGCCAAACCACAGCCACAGATCGGCACCAATCTCTTTAGCGTAATTGACCAGGCTTTCAGGGGGCACCGGGTCAGCGCAGATCGCCGGGCGGCCGCTACGATATATATGTGCCTTCTCCCAACCAATCTTTTCACGAGTGTCGCCCAACCATTCTGTATGATCAATGTCGACACTGGTGACAATTGAACAATCGGCGTCCACCAGGTTGACTGCGTCGAGCCGCCCGCCCAGGCCCACTTCCAGAACGGCCACGTCAAGCCCGCTTCGTTCAAACAGCATCAAAGCCGCCAAAGTAGTGTATTCAAAGTAACTTAGGCTCACCTCTCCGCGCACCCCCTCAATCAGCGCGAGCTGCTCGGTGATTTGGGCATCGCTGACATTCTCGCCATTGACACGTATCCGCTCGTTGAAATCGATCAGGTGTGGGGAGGTATACATGCCCACGTGATAGCCCGATGCCAGCAATATGGCCTCAAGCATGGCGCAGGTAGAGCCTTTGCCATTGGTGCCACCCACTGTGATTTTTATAAAAGGGTGCGCGAGCGCAAGCTTCTGAGCGACGATGCGAATGCGGTCCAATCCTAATTCGATAGGCTGATGATGCAAACGCTCCAGATACGCAAGCCAGTCAGCTAACGACGAGGTACTATCGGGAACAACAAGAGACATGATAAGTGCTTTATATGAAAATAAAAAACGGTGAGCCTGAGAACAGTGCTCACCGTGGCCATCAAAACATAGAGTGTTTGCTTACTTGCGACGAACCGGAGGCAGATCGGTACAACTGCCCTCGGCGACCTCAGCCGCCATACCGATGGATTCACCCAGTGTAGGATGAGGATGTATGGTTTTGCCGATGTCTACCGCGTCGGCGCCCATTTCAATAGCCAGAGCGATCTCACCGATCAGGTCGCCTGCATGGGTGCCTACTATACCGCCACCGATGATCTGATGCGTCTGCGCATCAAACAGGAGCTTGGTGAATCCTTCGTCTCGACCGTTGGCAATGGCGCGGCCCAGCGCAGCCCAAGGAAATAAGCCTTTCTCAATCGCAATACCTTCCTTTTTGGCACCCTCCTCGGTCACACCTACCCAAGCAATCTCTGGGTCGGTATAGGCCACAGAAGGGATGACGCGAGCGTCAAAATAACTTTTCTGCCCAGCGATCACTTCGGCCGCGACGTGCGCCTCGTGAACCGCCTTGTGGGCCAGCATTGGCTGTCCGACAATATCGCCTATCGCATAAATATGCGCCACATTGGTACGCATTTGCGCATCCACCGGGACAAAGCCACGGTCCGTAACTGCTACCCCTGCTTTATCGGCGGAGATCTTATTACCATTGGGCGCACGCCCTACCGCCTGCAGCACTAAATCGTAACGTTGTGGCTCTTTGGGCGCATTCTCACCCTCGAAGCTAACCCAGATACCGTCTTCCCGAGCCTCGGCTGCCACGGTTTTCGTCTTCAGCATCTTATGGTCGAAACGACCCGCATTCATTTTTTCCCACACTTTGACCAGGTCGCGATCGGCCCCTTGCATCAAGCCGTCGAGCATTTCGACCACATCCAACCGCGCACCCAACGACGAATACACGGTGCCCATTTCAAGGCCAATAATGCCGCCGCCCACTAGTAGCATTTTCTTTGGCAGGCTTGCCAGTTGCAAGGCTCCGGTAGAATCGACGACACGAGGGTCCTGCGGCAGGAACGGCAGCTTTACTGACTGACTGCCCGCCGCAATAATTGCTGATTTGAACTGCACCGTTTGCGCAGCACCACCATCGGCAGTAACGGTAAGATGATGGGGGCCTGCAAACTGACCATTTCCTGCCATCACTTTGACCTTGCGCGCTTTCGCCATGCCCGCCAAACCGCTCGTCAACTTGCCCACCACCTGATCCTTATAGCCACGCAACACATCCAAGTCGATGGTCGGCGCACCGAAGGTCACACCGTGCGTCGCGAGTGCTCGGGCTTCGTCGGCCACTGCAGCCGTATGCAACAGAGCCTTTGAAGGGATGCAACCCACATTCAGGCATACGCCTCCTAGAGTGGCGTAACGCTCAACCAGTACGACCGCCAGACCGAGGTCGGCTGCGCGAAACGCAGCCGAATAGCCGCCAGGGCCTGCTCCCAACACCAGTACATCACACTCAAAATCGCTCGGACCGGCATAGCTGGCGGCGCCCGTAGTGGCAACGTTCGACGCTGGCGCTGCCTGCGTAGTTGCTGCGGTTGCCGCGAGGGTTGAAGACACAGAAGGCGTCGCAGATTCTGTGCGTTTCGCTTCGGCCTGAGCCTCTACCTCTACCTCCAGAACAGGGGCTCCCTGAGCCACTTTGTCGCCCACCTTGAGCAGGATGGAACGCACGACACCGCCTTGCGAGGCCGGGATTTCCATGGATGCCTTATCGGATTCCACTGTTATCAGGCTTTGCTCTGCCTTTATCGTATCGCCCACTGCCACCAAAATTTCAATGACCTCGACTTCGGAGAAGTCACCAATATCGGGCACAGCAATAGTTTGTGTACTCATTGCAATCTCCTACAGAGCTATGCGGCGGAAATCGGCCAACAAAGTGGCCAGATAGGCGTTAAAGCGCGCAGCCGATGCGCCATCAATGACGCGATGGTCATACGATAGAGAGAGCGGCAGCATAAGGCGTGGTTGAAACGCCTTGCCATCCCACACGGGGGCTTGTGAAGACCGGGAAACACCCAAAATTGCAACCTCGGGAGCATTAATAATTGGCGTGAATGACGTGCCTCCGATACCGCCCAAAGAAGAAATCGAAAAACAACCACCCTGCATCTGAGCCGGCGACAATTTGCCGTCGCGGGCTTGCTTGGCCAAGTCAGACGTTTCAACAGCAACTTCAATGACCCCTTTTCGGTCGGCATCTCGTATGACTGGCACGACCAAACCGTTGGGCGTGTCGGCCGCAAAGCCAATGTGGTAATACTGTTTAAGCACCAGATTGTCGCCATCGAGCGACGCATTGAATTCAGGAAATTTCTTGAGCCCGGCCACTACGGCCTTGATCAAGAAAGCAAGCATCGTGACCTTGATGCCGGATTTCTGATTCTCCTGGTTCAACGTTATCCGTAAGGCTTCAAGATCGGTGATATCGGCCACATCATTATTGGTGACGTGTGGAATCATCACCCAGTTGCGGTGCAAATTAGCGCCCGAGATTTTTTTAATACGCGAAAGCGGCTTGACCTCAGTTGGACCAAACTTGGCGAAATCCACTTTGGGCCAACCAAGAACGCTTAACCCTCCCACCGATCCGCCTGCGGTTGGTGTGCCCGCGCCGGTAGCCAATGCCTCTTTAACGAACAAGCGCACGTCATCTTGAGTGATGCGGTGCTTGTCGCCCGTCCCCATGACGACGCCAAGGTTTACACCCAGTTCACGCGCAAATTTGCGCACCGATGGCGAAGCATGCGGCAAATTACGCGCTGGCACATTGGCATCGGCATATGCCTCGGTAGGCGAATGCCGCTCAACCGGCGCAGAAGCCAGGCTAGTCAATGGCGCCGCAGCGCCGCGTTCAGGCTGTGCCGCGGGTGCCGGGCCGGCCGCTGCCGCAGGCGGCGCAGTTGCAGGTGTAGCAGCAGGTTCGACAGCCTGCGCGGCGGCTGGTGCTGCCGCAGGCTCTGCCGCAGGCTCTTGCGAAGCCTCTATCTCGAGAATGACCGAACCTTGTTTGACCTTGTCGCCTACTTTCGTCTTGAGCGACTTGACCACGCCTGCGCTGGATGACGGTATTTCCATAGACGCCTTGTCGGATTCAACTGTAATCAGGCTTTGTTCAGCCTTGATCGTATCGCCCGCGGCCACTAGCAGTTCAATAACCTCCACCTCGCTGAAATCGCCAATATCCGGAACCTTGACCTGGATGATATTGCTCATGTTTGTCTCCCCCTCAGGCGTGATGCGGATTAGCTTTATTGGGATCGATGCCATATTTTTTGATGGCTTCGACTACTTTTGCTACAGGCAGTTGCCCATCTTCGACTAGGCCGCGCAAAGCCGCCAGCACGACG
>CAJDUX010000029.1_pt1 | contig 12263 bp, 9 predicted proteins | sample 7391081 | NCBI WGS metagenome assembly CAJDUX01 (sample SAMEA7055685, study PRJEB34461) | soil metagenome | biome: terrestrial ecosystem; feature: Peninsula; material: soil | place: Antarctica | collected 2016 | reverse complement strand
ATAAGCATTCATAAAACGTCATCACAGTAGGTAAAACCCCGAAACACCGGTGGCCGTTGAAGTGAATGTAGGCCGGAAATACGTACGATCTACTAAGTGGCCCCAGTTAGTTTCAATGGCATCAAGTAAACTGCATCCAATTCACCTCCATTATTTATGCATGAAAGCGAAAACTAATGCCCCGCTGGCTAGTCTCGTCGACCTCCTGGTGGACGCCGTCTTTACTGTCGATGCCGACGCGAATATCGTTTTCGCCAGCGCTGCGTGTGAGCGCATTTTCGGGTATACGCCGCAAGAAATGGTCGGCAAAAACATGTTCAACTTGATGGTGCGCAAGAATGGGCAGGTCGTCCACATCATGTGGTCGGCGTGCTGGTCGCCGGTCGACCAATTGCGGATCGGGGTTGCACGCGATATTACCGAGCGCAAGCGAGCCGAATTGATGCAGGCTGCACTCTATTCCATTTCCGAAGCTGCGTATGTCGCCGACGATCTTCTTGCGCTGTATAGGCGCATTCATCAGATCGTTGATACGTTGCTGCCAGCAGATAATTTTTCTGTAACGCTGTACGACCAGGAAACGGAGCATCTCAGTTTCCCTTATCACGTGGATGACTTCGAGCCGGCGTCCAAGCCGTCGATACCGGTCGCTGGGACGCTCTGCGCAGAGGTTATCCGTACCGGGCAGTCGCTCTTGCTGACTCCTCAGACGATGGCGACTCGACTGGAGCAACTGCACGTCTCTGTCGCCGCGAGTCCGTTCTGCTGGCTGGGTGTTCCTCTTAAATCGCACAAAGGCACGATGGGTGTGCTGGTTCTCAAAAGCTACCCGGGCGGCGTATCTTATAGTGAAGAAGATCGGGAACTGCTGCAGTTTGTCTCCACCCAAATCGCCACAGTCATCGAGCGTCAGCAGATGCAAATTCGCCTGCTGCACATGGCGCAGCATGATCAACTGACCGTTCTCCCCAATCGTGGGCTTCTGTACGATCGCTTGAAAGTTGCGTTATCGACAGCACGGCAAGAGCGCGGGCGATTCTCCTTGCTTTACATCGATCTGGACAAATTCAAACGGGTTAACGATTCCTTGGGCCATGGTGCAGGGGACCTCTTGCTGCAAGAGGTTGCCAAGCGCTTGAAGCAGTGCGTGCGCGAATCGGATACAGTCTCTCGCGTCGGCGGTGATGAGTTTGTGGTGTTGCTGCAAAGTATCTCGTTGCCGGAACAGGCCGCGCAAATGGTGGAGAGAATTCACAACGCCCTAAGTCACCCCTTCACGATAGAAGGCCGCGATCTGAGCATCGTGCCGAGCATCGGTGTTGCCCTCTATCCGGAGGATGGCGACGATGAGCAGCAGCTTATCGAACACGCCGACAAGGCCATGTATTCCGTAAAAGGCGGCTACTGACTTAAGCGTTCGCAAACAACTTATCGTAGGCCGCCAGCAGCGTTTGGTGCATGGAGCTGCCTTGCATATCCGGGCCTAAAGTTTCCAGTCCGAAGAAGCGCTCGCTGCGGTCAAGCAGGGCCTGGGCCTGGCGAACTGTCTGAGCGCCGTACATCATCACTAAAGACCGGTGGTAGTTCTCTGTCGGATCGAGGTTAAGCATGCTCAAGTCGTTGAAGTGATGGATCCAGTCACAGCCTTCTCGGGTGGCGTCTTCGTCGCCCACAGCAAGCGCGAGCAACGTTTTCAGTTCACCGATGCGCAGTTGCTTCCAGGGGGTGCCCGCAGGAATCGCCAGGCCCAGAATCTCCCACAGCGGACGTTCGTCGTTCAGGTTCATGGTTTGCAGGTCGGCCAGCAACTGGGCTGCGTCGGTGTCGCTTAGATCGGACAGGCGCAGTAGCGCCGGGCGGATGGCATTGCCGACGCTATTGTTTTCCCATTCCAGATCTTCGATTGGGTAAATTTCAGACATGCCAGGCACCAGTATGCGGCAGCTGTATACGCCTTGCTCGCTGAAGTCAGAGACATAAATATCTTTGCCTTCGTGGTGGATGCATTGCACGAGCCAATGGTAGTCTTCCTCGGTAGTGGTGCTGAAGTTCCAGTCGGCAAACGGGAAGTCGGGTGTATCGCCCATGAAGTTCCAGCTGATCACGCCACTTGAATCGACAAAATGAATTTCCAGGTTAGAGACAGCATTGATCTCGCTCATGTCAAAACCGGGTTCGGGAAAGCCTTCTAACGAGTCTAGCGCGCGGCCTTGCAATAACTCGGTCAAGGCGCGCTCGAGCGCGATTTCCAGGCGCGGGTGGGCGCCGTAGCTGGAAAATACACCCTGATCTTTCGGGTGTACCAAAGTGACATTCATGACAGGATAGCGCCCGCCCAGCGACGCATCTTTGACCATGATGCCAAAGCCCGCGCGACGCAAGCCCGCGATGCCGGCCTGAATGTTCGAAAAGCGTGCAATGACTTCCTCGGGCACTTCGGGCAGGCACAGCGCCTCGCTGATGATGCGGTACTTGATATGCCGCTCGAAAATCTCGGACAAGGCCTGCGTTCGCGCTTCCATCAGGGTGTTGCCTGCCGCCATGCCGTTGCTGACGTAGAGGTTGCCTATGATATTGACGGGTATGTAAACTTGGGCGCCATCGCGTAGCCGTGTATAGGGCAAGGTACAGATGCCGCGTTCTACGTGGCCGGAATTCAGGTCGACCAGCACGTCGGCGTCGATCTCGCCCTCGGGGTTGTAGAGGGCATGCAACTGCGGGTTAAGCATCTCATCGGGCCATTTGCCGTCGGAGGAGGGCGCAAACCAGCGCTCTTGCGGATAGTGCACAAAAGGACGGTTGGCCCGGGTTTCGCCCAGATAAAAATGGGTCCAGAAATAATGCGTACTCAGGCGTTCAAAAAATTCGCCGTAGGCGCTCGCACGCGCAGCCAGTTCGGTTGCGCCTTTGCCGTTTGAAAACAGCATCGGGCAATCACTGTCCTTCATGTGGGTGGACCAGATGCCGTCGACCTCATGCAGCAGGGAGGATTCATTGAGTCGGAACCCACGAGTCGCCAGCTTTTTCTGCATAGTGTCAATGGTCGATTCGAGCGAGGCATCTTTGCCGGGGATAAAGCTTTCAGTTTGCATAGGGGCTCGGTGAGGGCGCGGCAGGCGCCGCCTGTCAGCGCCTGGGTAAAGCTGCGGGCGCGCCCAGAGTGTAGCAGCGGCCCGTTTTGTTGGCGACGAGAAAGTGTATATGTCAGGGTTTGAGTTCAAGTGGTGTGATAGGAATGGCGCGGCAGGTCAGGCATTGATCTGAGGGGCCATCGTACGGCGATAAATGGGCAACGCTGCCGCTTACGATATGCATCATGCAACTTTCGCACTGTCCAACCCGACAGCCGCTGGCCAAACGGACTCCGGCCGCCTCGGCCGCATCGAGTAGCGTTCCGGATTCGGGTTTCCAAATGAATTCGGCGCCTGCGCCGGAAATCCGAATGGGTTGTGGTGTGCTTGTATTGGGTATCTTTACGCTCGAGACGAACATTTCGCTAAAGATATCGAAGGTGGGCACGCCCTGAGCGATGAACGCGTTTCGTGCGCTGGTCAAAAACGCCTCAGGCCCGCACAGATAGACGAGAGGTCGTCCGGTGGTCAGAGTTCCGGCCACCTTTCTGAAGTCTGGCCGGCCCAGATAATCGTAGTCGCGTGGCGTCAGGTCGCCCAGCGCGGGCACTGTATAAAAAACCTCCATTTTGATGGTGGGTAGTTGCGAAACGAGGTGCCTCAGACGGTCGGCGTAGGGGTGAGACGCGCGATTTCGGCATACGACAATTAACCGCAATTGAGGGGGATGTGTGCTTGAAGGTTGAAGCACAAGCGATTCTAGGTAGCCAACAAAAGGTGTAATGCCTATGCCGCTTGCAATGCAGATGACAGGACGAGGCCCCGTCAGCGGTGGTGTGAACAGACCAGCGGGCGCCGTGAGTTTCAGTATGTCGCCGGGCCTGAGACCATAAAGGTATCCGGACATTTGCCCTAAGCCATTCGCGTCGTGGATTCTCTTGGCACCTATCGAGAGTGTTTTGGCACCTTCGCTGGCGCTTGTGAGGGAGTATGAGCGGGAAAGGCGCCCGTCGGCCGATGCAACGACGATATGCTGTCCGGGTAGAAAATCGGGAAGTGGCTTCGCGTCGCACGGGGCCAGATCCAGCGCCGCCACATCGCTGGCTTCGACCCGGCGGCTGATAATAGAGAAGTTACGCTCGCCAGACCATAGTCCGCGACTTTGCGTGTTGGCGCGTTCAATGTTGCATACGACGGCACGCAAGGGAACTGAGCCGCTCACTGGGTCGTGTTCGCGGTCATCGAGAACGGCATTAATGTTGGAGTTTAGCGGTCCGCTTGGTGGCGCACCGGCGCGGCCCAGCGGAGGGCAATCTTCCCACCATCCGTATTCTGCGATCACAACCCTGTCGTCCAGTGCCGGGTTGATGCGTGCCCGCAGCAAAGTGCTGCCCGACGGTGTCTTCACATTCAACCAGTCGCCTGTGGCGATCGACTTTTCGCGAGCCAGGCCAGTACCTATTTCTACACCTGGGTCAGGCGACTTGCGGCGCAATGAAGCGACGTGCCGGTAGGCACTATGAACGAACCAGCCGCTTTTCGCCGTAGTCAACACCAGTGGGTAGTGTTCGTGTGGCTTGTTTTCTGCGGCCGTTCCGGCCGATTCGATAAAGCAGGGCAGTGCAGGTTGCCCAAGATTGAGTAGTTGTTCCGAGTAGATTTCAATGCGGCGGCTTGGCGTGGCGAAACCGGGAGCTGCGCCGCTTGGGTGTTCGGCTGCGTACTTTTCATAGCGGAAGGGTTGCGGGAATCGCCTGCCTTCGGGTGCGGTGCTTAGGTCTTCTACGGTCACGCCTAAAGGCGCCAACTGATGATTCCAGCCGGCGTGGACGTCACCTGCGAAAAACTGATCGGCCATTCCCATCCGGGTTGCAAGCTCGAAGGCGATGTCGTAGTCGGCTTTTGCCTGACCGTGCGGTGGCAACATGCGGGGGCGAAACTGCACCAGCTCGCACGCGGCCTGTGTGATCTCGAATCCTACCTTCAGTGCTTCACGCTCCCATGGCATATTGGCAGGCAAAACAATATCGGCATTCTGCGCGGTTGGGTTCATGAACATGTCCACGTGCACGTGGAAGTCCAGCGCCTGGAGCGCCTGCAGGTTGCGAGCGGAATTGCCCTGTGAAACCACAAAGTTTGTACCGAAGCTCATTAAGGCAGCGACGCGATAAGGGCTCGCGTCGATGGCTGCCTTGCAGAAGTCGCGTGCCGTAATCCAGCCTCGACATGGGGGGCCGAGCGGCAACTCTTTCAAACCCAGCGCTTTGGCCTGCTGTTCTGGCGCCAGCAAGCTGTAGTCGTTGACACTATTGGTGGGAGGTGGAACCGTCCAGATATTGCCGCCGGCGCGATCACAGGCGCCGGTCATTGCATAAAGAGTGCTGATGGCGCGATCGGTCATCGTAGCATTGGTATGCTGGCCGACGCCCGTCCAGGAGTGGTAAGCGAGCCGTGGGCTATCTGAGAACAGCTTGTTGAAATGTTTGATGTTCTCGGGAGCTATCCAGGTTAGTTCAGCCACGTGCTCCACGGTGTACGAACTGACCTTCTCGGCCAACAGCTCAAATATGGTTGCGCATTGATATGGCTTGCCGTCGTGGGCTTCCACGCGCGGACGCGCGCGCAAGCAAGGATCGAGGGTCGTGGGCATGGCCTGCCGCGTGTCATACGGACGAAGCGATCCGTCGGCCAGGCTTACGACATAAACGTCTTTACGGCCGTCTTGCCAGATGTCATGCTGGGTAAGAAGCCGTCCCGTTTCAAGATTGACCAGCATGGGTGCGTTGGTCCACCGCTTGACGAAGCCCGCGTCGTAGCCCTGCGTGAGAATCAGGTGATGGATGGCTCCCAGTGCCAGCGCCGCGTCCGCGCCAGGGCGAATACGCAGCCATAGATTCGCTTCCTGGCCCGACCCGTCGGGTTTGGGGTCGATGACAACGACTTGTGCACCTCGGCGTTTGGCGTCGGCGACCCGCGTCGCTTGCGCCAACCATGTCCGGGCAGGGTTGTGACCCCATAGCACGATGACGTCGGCCTGCTCGTAATCGGGAGCCCCTATACCGCGTCCAAAAGTCAGTGCGTGGGCGTAGTCCTTGTGCCACCCGCATACTTCCACAGCATATACAAGATTGGGGCTGCCAAAGCAACGAACGAAGCGCTCGACCCATTCAAAGCTGTCTATCATCGGCGTGCCACTGGGGGTGGTCACCGCAAAAGCGACCGATTCGGCGCCTTGTGAGGCACGGATCGCTACCAGCTTTGCTGCAATTTCGGTTAGCGCCTCATCCCAGGTAATCGTCTCCCAGCCAGGATCGGGGTCGGTTCGCGGGCGTGTCCGGCGCATGGGGTTTGCCAGTCGCCGCGGGCTGCCCACCAATTCTGGGGCGGCCCGCCCCTTGGCGCATAGCGCCCCGCCTGTAGGGTGCCCAGGTAAGGGCTTTACGCTCAGCAGTCGTCCATCTTCGATTTCATTCAAAGATCCGCAACGCGAGCGACACAACGTGCAATATCCTGCGACTTCCATGGCGGCCTTTATAACGCGTGACGCATTACATAACACAGGAAATGTATCACGCGTCACGCGTTACTACAAGTCGCGTTTGCTACAATCGCTGAGCAGCTACCTTGGATATCGGCTTAGCGGGAGAAGATAGTGAGTTTGTTAAGCGAGTTGGCAAATACGCAGTGGGCCGGGGATCAAAGCCTGCGGGAAAAAGTTCTGCAGCAGATCCGGTTCGAGGTGGTGTCGGGCAAAGCTGCGCCAGGAACGGTTTTGTCCGTGCCTGGCGTAGCCAAACAGCTTGGCATCTCAACGACGCCAGTGCGCGAGGCCTTGCTTGAGCTCAGTTCGGACGGACTTCTCGAACCTCTGCGCAACCGCGGTTTCAGAGTGATGGCATCGTCCCTGCAAGACTTAAAAAATTTGTTTGCGCTCAGAGAGCAACTTGAGATGTATGCCTTGATGACGGTTGCGAAAACCGGATTGAAAGACGAAGAGGTGCTGGAGGGTATGGCCGATGCCGTAGCGCAGGCCGTACAAGAGGGAAATGTGCACGAATACCTTCTGACAGACCGTGCGTTTCATCATGCGCTTGTCATACAGGCGGGCAATCGCTTGTTGACCGACATGGTCATGAAGCTGCGCGACAATATGCGTCTTTATGGTATAGATTCGCAAGAGGGCCTAGTGAGGCAGCACTCATCCGTTCAAGAACACTACCAGCTGATACAGCTGCTAAGTGAGCGTCGGCAGGACGAGGTCGCAACGTTGATTTGCGTTCACATTCGCGATTGGGAGCCGGTGTTTTCGGCAGCAATAATTGAAGCGGCGACGCAAGCTGTCGTCACGGCGTGAAGGGTGGGCGAACACTTCCCAGGCGCCGGCGACAGCGAACCACCTGTGCCTCGTCGTGAAGCGCTCGCGCCGGGGTACCTCTGTTTCCTTTCTTACTTCGCTTTCGCCAGCGCGCTCGTCGGGTTGAGGCTCTGGATATGCCCGCTCTCGGTGCCCGCCATTGGGTCGATGACGGCATTGATGAGCGAGGGTTTGCCGGATTTAAGCGCATCCTTCACGGCTTTCGTCAGGCTGGGCGTGTCCGTCACGTGGTAGCCGACGCCGCCGAAGGCCTCGATCATTTTGTCGTAACGTGCGTTCGGCGTGAGGCCAGTGGGCGAGCAGGGACTGCCGGTCGGGTCGCCGCGATAGATGCCGTTGTTGTTGAATACGATCGTGACCACTGGAAGGTGGTAGCGACAGACTGTCTCGATTTCCATGCCGTTGAAGCCGAACGCACTGTCGCCCACAATAGCGACGACCGGCTTCCCGGTTTCTACAGCCGCGGCGATGGAGTAGCCCATACTGATGCCCATTACGCCCCAAGTGCCGCTATCCAGGCGGTGGCGCGGGAGCCGCATGTCAATGATGTTGCGCCCGAAATCGAGTGTGTTGGCGCCATCGTTGACGATGTAGATGTCTGGGTGTTCCGACAGCACATCCCGGATGGACCGAAATGCACTGTAGTAATTCATCGGGCTTGGGTCGGCGCTGAGTCGCGTTGACATTTTCTCGACGTTTTTCTTTTTGCGCTCGCCGATGTCCTTGAGCCACTGGGCGCTCGGCTTGATCTGGCCGCTCTTTATGGTGGCGTTGAACGCCTGCATTACTGACTTAATGTCGCCGACGACCGGTGCAGCGATGGCGCGGTTGCTGTCCATCTCGGTTGGTGAGATGTCTACCTGTACGATGTGCGTCTTTTCCGACCAGAGCGGCGAGCGACCATGGGATAAGAGCCAATTCAGGCGTGCGCCTATCACCATCACGACGTCGGCATTGCCGATCGCGAAAGAGCGGGAGGCGGCGGCCGACTGCTCGTGGTCGTCTGGCAGGAGGCCCTTCGCCATCGACATAGGAAGGAACGGCATGCCGGTATTTTCGATGAAGGAGCGTATGTCTTGATCCGCCTGGGCGTAGGCCGCGCCTTTGCCCAGAATGACAAGCGGACGCTCAGCCGAAGACAGAAGTTTGATCGCGTGCTGGATCGATTCGGGTGCAGGAATCACGCGCGGGGCTTGGTCGACAACTTTCACCAGCGACTTCCTGCCCGTCTCTGCGTCGAGAGTCATGCCGAGCACTTGAGCCGTCAGGTCGAGATAGACGCCTCCTGGGCGGCCCGACATGGCGGCGCGAATCGCGCGCGCGACGCCGATGCCGATGTCCTGTGGGCGGTTGATGCGATAGGCTGCCTTGGCATAGCGCTTGGCGGCATTCATCTGGTCGAGTTCCTCGTAGTCGCCCTGTTCGAGATCGACGATCGACCGGTCGCTCGATCCGCTGATAAGGATCATCGGGAAGCAGTTGGTCGTGGCGTTGGCGAGCGCCGCCAACCCGTTGAGGAACCCGGGTGCCGAAACCGTCATGCAGACGCCGGGCTTCTGATTCAAGTAGCCACTGATTGCGGCCGCATTCCCGGCCGACTGCTCATGCCGAAAGCCGATGTACTTGATACCCTCGGCCTGTGCCAAGCGCATCAAATCAGTGACTGGGATGCCAGCTACCCCGTAGATCGTGTCAAGTCCATTGAGTTTCAAGGCATTCACCACTAGGTGGAAGCCGTCTGTCATATCTGGTGTAGTCATGTCTTTCGCCGTCCTGAGGGGGAGCCAGCCGAAATTCCCGGATAACTCCAAAGTTTCTGTCTCGTTTTCGTTGTAATTCGCTGGAGGTTGAACCTCGACTGATATTGTACATCATGTATATCACATTTCTAGCCTATAAACCGCCCTCGGTTTTCTTTTGCTGCTTTCTTTGTAATAAGTGTCTGTGTTCGTGCTTGACTTTAATGCCGGGCTTTTTCCTCTAGATAGCGTTTCGTGCAGTCACGCCCAATGGCAAGAGCGCCAGCGACCGCGCCGGACGCGTCTTTAATTACGCTAAACTGCAGATCGACGTAGATTTTATGCCCGTCTTTGTGAACAGAGCGTGTCGTTAAAACGCGATCGCCGTTCTTGGTGTGACCCGCTTCGACGGCTCTGTTGAAACCATCCCAGTGCGCTTTTCGCAGGTGCTCCGGGATGATAATGTCCAGACTATTAGCTAGGGCTTCCGCGGTCGAGTAGCCAAAGATTTTTTCAGCGCCCCGATTCCAAACTCGGACGGCACCGGCGCGGTCGATGAAAATAATGGCGTCTCCCGCTTGTTCAACCATGGCCTGAAACAAAGTTGGATCTAGCTGGGCGTGTGTGGGGGGTGACTGAGGGCTTTGTTCCATGACTATTCCTTTCCTGATTCGAAGGCCGCTGGTCGTCAGTGCATCGGGCAGAAGTAGAGGAGCGATTTGCTAAAAGACTTGCATTGCCAATTTTTGAAATATAGCATGTAATATATCAAGGTGTTCAGGTCCAAAACTCGGGGAGCGACATATGAAGATTTGCATCTATGGCGCGGGCGCGATCGGCGGCTACATGGGGGCCAAGATGGCGATGGCAGGGGCCGAGGTCAGTTTGGTCGCACGCGGACCTCATCTGGCGGCGATGCAGGCGCATGGGTTGCGTCTGCGGGAAGATGGGAAAGAGCATAAAGTGAAGGTGCGTTGCGTCTCGAATCCGGCCGAACTGGGGCAGCAAGATTACCTGATTATCACGCTCAAGGCGCACACGGTGTCGGCCGAGGTCGACGCCATGCAGCCGTTGCTGGGACCCGATACAGCGGTGGTGACCGGGTTCAATGGTATTCCGTATTGGTATTTCCATGACTACGGCGGCGATCTGGCTGGCACGGTGCTCAAAAGTGTGGATCCGGAGGGTAAGCAGTGGTACGGGCTGGGGCCACAGCGCGCCATTGGGTGCGTGCTATACCCCGCTGCCGAGGTCGTCGAGCCAGGCGTAATCAACCACGTCGGTGGCAAGAAGTTTCCCATTGGCGAGCCTTGTGGCATTTTCACACCTCGGATGCAACGGCTGCAGCAGATCATGATGGATGCTGGGTTCGATGCGCCGGTGCGAGACGATATTCGCGACGAAATATGGCTCAAACTCTGGGGCAACCTGTGCTTGAATCCGATCAGCGCGCTGACGCATGCCACACTCGATGTCATTGCCAATGACCCCGGCGCGCGTGCGGTGGCCCGGACGATGATGCTCGAAGCACAAGTCGTCGCCGAGAAACTGGGCGCACATTTCCGCGTAAACATCGAGCGTCGCCTTGATGGCGCGGGGGCGGTCGGGGCACACAAGACGTCCATGCTGCTGGATCTCGAGCGCGGCCGGGTGATGGAAATCGATCCGCTGTTGACGGTGGTGAAAGAACTGGGCGTGTTGACTCAGGCAAGCACGCCCATGATCGACGCCGTGCTGGCGCTGATCAAGCTGCGGCAGCGCGTAGCCCTGTCGCAATGAGGCATGACGTTGCGGTGCACGTGCGGTGCGGTAAGTAAAATGAAACGCGCCGCGGATTTTTTCCACGTTGTACACTGTATATCAAAGATTTGCGCAGGCTCGTATCAGTGGATATCTAAGGATTGTGCAGTTGCATATTGATGTCTGTTGTTTATTCGTTACGGGTTTTTAAAGAAAATATGTTTGTTTTTTGTATATCAGATACAAAATACTTGAATATACGCTGCGCTGCAACATATAATGGCTCCATGAGTTGATTTCGTTGATCAGTTGATTCTATTAATCACTTTTGGAGTTTGTCATGGATGTATTGTCTCTTTCGATGTTGGCAGTTTTTCTGCTTTTATTTGGTGCCGTAATGACTGGTTTGATTGCTGAGTACTTGCCGAAGTGCGTAATTGAGTGCTCGAGCGAAGGGCGTTTCGCTACTTTTGGCGAAGATCACGCAACAAGAAACAATGAACGCGGCGTCGTGTCTACAATCCCGAGCCCGAGTGCTATTTAATGAAGAGGAATTAATGTCCGCTGAACCCCATACTGAGATTCGCCTCCATTCGCTTGCGCAGTCGTTACAGCCGATCAACACGGGCGTCAGCCTGCGCGATCAGGCCTACGTCATGCTTAAGCAGGCCATCGCCGATGCCGACATCTATCAATCGCGCGAATTGGTGCGGCTCGACGAGCGGGTTCTCAGCGAAGCGTTGGGCGTCAGCCGGACACCGATCCGGGAAGCCATGACGCTGCTTGAACAAGAAGGGTTTTTGCACACAGTACCGCGACGAGGCATCTACATCCAGCGCAAGACGAAGCGGGAAATTGTCGAGATGATCCAGATGTGGGCCGCGCTCGAGAGCATGGCCGCGCGCTTGGCGGCGCAGAAAGCCAGCGATAAGGAAATCGCAGGGCTTCGCACTATGTTCGATAATTTCCGTGACGCGACGCCGGCAGAGCATATTCCGGAATACTCCGATGCCAATATTGCTTTCCATCAGGCTATCGTCGAACTGTCCAAGTCGCAGATCATCCTGGACACGATCAAGAACCTGTTTGTGCATGTGCGCGCCATTCGTAAACTGACGATTGGACAGAGCGACCGGGCATCGCGCTCGATTGTCGACCATCTGCGCATTATTGAGGCCCTGGAAAAGCGCGATGCTGAAGTCGCGGAAAAACTGGTTCGCCAGCATTCACTCGATCTGGCGGCACATGTCGATGCGCATTGCGATTTTCTCGATTAAGCCAGTCCGCCTGGCGATCGGAATCTGCGCCAGCATCTGCAGCGCTTTTTAGTGCCCGGGC
>CAJDUX010000042.1_pt1 | contig 12693 bp, 9 predicted proteins | sample 7391081 | NCBI WGS metagenome assembly CAJDUX01 (sample SAMEA7055685, study PRJEB34461) | soil metagenome | biome: terrestrial ecosystem; feature: Peninsula; material: soil | place: Antarctica | collected 2016 | reverse complement strand
TTTTGCTGGGTTGTAGCCTGATTGCTGTGGTGCTCTGGCAATCTCGAAAGCAGGGCTGGGCTGGCGGCATGCCGTTTAATCGCCAGGTTTTCCTTGTCGCATTGAAAGATGCGCTACCGGCCTTGTTGGTTCCGGTACTTATTATTGGCGGTATCCGGTTTGGTATATTTACTGCGACTGAAGCGGCGGCCAGCGCCATAGTCTATGCCTTGTTCGTGGGTTTTTTTGTATATCGCCAACTTAGCTGGCGCACCATCTGGAAGTGCCTGCGCGACACTTCGGAAGTGAGTGCGTCGATCTTGTTGATTATTGGCGCTGCTGGCCTGTTCGCATGGATATTGATTGCCGAGCAGGTGCCGCAGCAGTTGGCGCATGCATTGACGCAGTGGACCAGCAGCAGAACGGCGGTGTTGTTGTTGCTAACCGCTGGTCTGTTGATGTTGGGCACCTTTATGGAGTCTATCGCAATCATCATCATTGTGGCTCCTGTCGTCATGCCGATCATTCATCATTACGGCATCGATCCGGTTCATTTTGGAATCATTCTCACGATCAATCTTGCGATCGGCGCGAACACGCCGCCCTTGGGCGTTGATTTGATGGCCTCTTGTCGCATCGGCGGCATCAGTATGGCGCAGTCATTCAAGCCGCTGATTTTCATGCTGATGGCGATGGTTTCCATTTTGATGCTGTTGACGTTCATACCTGAGCTAGTGCTGTATTTGCCTCGGCATATGAATTGAGTGCGCGCGTCGGTGAGGTTATAGGCCGAGCCTGCACATTAAAACGGTGTAGCGAGTGATACCGTTGCCAGAATATTCTCTGGACAGAGAAATAAGGGATTGAAATGAATATGGAAAACAGCTTGTGCCGCCCGGTCTCATTGCGACGAAGCTGGATGTTTGTCCCCGGTATGGATGAAAGCAAACAGCGGGCGGCTGTTGCCGCCGGAGCCGATGTTGTTGTTGCCGATCTGGAGGAGTTCACCCTGATCAGTGACCGCCCAGAGGCGCGACGGCGGATTGTAGGTTTGTTGCAAGAATGCCGGGAGAGTGCCGTGGTGGGTGCCGTGCGAATCAACAAACTGGATGAGGATGGACGCGTTGATCTGGCACAGATCATGCCGGGCAAGCCGGATGTCGTGTTCTTACCTCATGTAGAAACGCCGGCACAAATTCTGGCGCTGGATACGGAAATTTCACGGCTGGAGATCCTTCACGGTCTGGCTCTTGGTGCGACAGAGATCGTGCCTACCATTGAGTCTGCTACAGGATTGCTGTCGCTGGGGCCCATTTTGCGCGCCAGTTCGCGGGTTAACGCCTGTTTGCTCGCCGCGGAAGACCTGGCGGCCAATTTGGGGGCGGAGCGTGGCGTGGACGGTATCGAACTTCAGTATGCCCGAAGTCGCTTTTTGCTGGAGTGTGTTGCGGCCGGTTGTGTGGGCATTGATTGCCCTTTTACGTTTCGGGCCAGCGGCGCACTGGAAGTAGAGCTGGCAGGAGCGAGGCGCTTAGGATTCAAGGCCAAATGTGTCGTGTTTCCTGAGCACATCGCAGTCGTCAATCATTCGTTTACGCCTTCCGGCCTTGACGTGCGGCAGGCACATCAACTCATCGCAGCGTATGAAGCGCAATCAATGGCAGGCGTTGACAATATCGAGTCATGGATCGACGCGCCATGTCGCAACAATGCGCGGCGTTTGTTGACGCGGCATTCAGAATTTTTAAAGTTTAACGATGCGCTACGGTAATTCAAATGAAGTCAGTATGAGGGCAACATGACTGCAACTACACCTATTGGCCGCAATGGCGGGCAAATTCTTATTCAACAACTATGCACGCATGGTGTCAAACGGGTATTTCTTGTGCCGGGCGAAAGCTATCTGCCGTGCATTGATGCTTTGTACGATCATCAGGAAACGATTCAGGCCGTTGTTTGCCGGCAAGAGGGCGGGGCCGCGTATATGGCGGAGGCCACCGGCAAGCTTAGCGGCGAACCGGGTATTTGCTTCGTTACGCGCGGGCCCGGGGCGTGCAACGCCAGTATAGGCGTGCATACTGCGTTCCAGGATTCGACGCCCATGATTTTGTTTGTCGGCCAAGTGGGCAACGATTTTTGTGAGCGTGAGGCGTTTCAGGAAATTGATTATCGTCAGATGTTCGGACCCATGACAAAATGGGTTGCGCAGATCGATCGTACCGACCGGATCCCAGAATATATAGCACGCGCCTTTTCGATCGCGACCAGCGGACGGCCCGGGCCGGTGGTACTGGCCCTGCCGGAAGATGTGCTGTGGGGCAAAGCAGTGGTACCCGATATGCCCAGATATTGCCGAGCGCACAGCTCGCCAAGCCTCCAGGATATGGAGCAGATGGGTGCTCTGATCGAAGCTGCCGAGCGCCCGCTCATGATAGTCGGGGGCAGTGGCTGGACGCCGGCGGCAGCAGCCGACTTACAAAAATTTGCTGAGCACTTCAGTTTGCCGGTGGGCGTGGCATGGCGCCGCCTCGAATGCTTCGACCAACATCATCCGAATTTTGTTGGACATGTGGGATGGAGCATGACTGAAGAACTGCGTGCCCGCGTGCGCGACGCCGATGTCTTGCTGGCTGTTTGCACACGGCTTGGCGAGGCGAGCACTGAAGGCTACTCTGTTGTTCAGAGCCCGCAGCCAAAGCAGAAACTGATTCATGTCTACCCAGACGCAAGTGAGCTTGGGCGAGTATTTTTGCCCACCCAGGCGATTGTTGCCGATCCGGCTGGTTTTGCGCGAGCGGCGGCCGACCTGACGCCGCGTCAACTACCTCGATGGGCCTCTGCGACACAGAAAGGCCATCGTCAATACCTTGACAGCCTGGAACCGTTGCCATCGCCTGGCCCCATGAGTCTGGATGTGGCGGCGGCCCATGTGAATACCCAGTTGCCCGCCGATGCCTGCGTGACGGTTGGGGCTGGTAATTACGCGCTCTATCCGCATCGCTATCGACAGTTCGCGGGACTTGGAAGCAGCCTTGCCCCTGCAGTCGGAGCTATGGGATACGGTTTGCCGGCGGCCATTGCTGCCAAGCTCAATAATCGTGAGCGCACGGTTGTTTGCTATGCGGGTGATGGGTGTTTTCAGATGAATTTTCAAGAGTTGGGCGTTGCTATGCAGCATCGGCTTGGGATCATCATCTTGGTCTTTAACAATGGGATCTGGGGAACGATACGCGCTCACCAAGAGCGAGAGTTTCCGGGGCGAACCATCGCCTTGGGCTTTGACAATCCAGATTTTACGCAGATTGTGCAGGGCTACCATGGCTATGGCGAAGTGGTGCGCCGGCGTTTATGGGATTCCTTAATGGAGTTGGCGCAAATTGGCGCGACAAAAAAAGGCGGTAATTGCCGCCTGGCCTTGTCACCGCTTGATGGCCAGGGGCGCGATCTGGTTGTGGGTTGGATGAGACAGGCAGGTCTGACGGTTACGATTGATCAAGTCGGCAATATCTTTGGCCGGCGCGCGGGGCGCAACAACGCGCTTGCACCGGTCATGACGGGCAGCCATCTCGACACGCAGCCCACAGGCGGGAAGTTCGACGGCTGTTTTGGTGTGCTGGCTGGGCTGGAAGTCATGCGCACATTGCAGGACCATAGCGTGACGACCGAGGCGCCGCTGGAACTGGCGATCTGGACTAACGAAGAGGGTTCGCGGTTTGTGCCGGTCATGATGGGCTCGGGCGTGTTTGCCGACAAGTTCTCCTTGGAGACGGCGCTTAATGCCTGCGATGCCGACGGCAAACGGGTGCGCGACGAGTTGCAGGCCATTGGCTATGCAGGCGAGGCGCCCGTGGGCGGCCGTCCAGTTGGAGCCTACTTCGAAGCGCATATTGAACAGGGCCCCATTCTTGAAAACGAAGATAAAGTGATCGGCGTGGTGACCGGTTCTCTGGGTCTGCGCTGGTATGACGTAACCGTCGACGGCATGGAGATGCACGCGGGGCCCACTCCCATGCCCCTGCGTCGGGACGCGCTGTTTGCGGCCACCCATCTGATGCAGGCCGTCATCAATATCGCCAACGATCATCAGCCCGATGGCCGGGGCACGGTGGGTGTGGTGGCGGTGCACCCGGGTTCGCGTAATGTGATTCCCGGACGCGTCAGTTTTACGGTCGATCTGCGGCATCAAGACGCCGCGTCGTTGTCCGATATGGATGCGTCTTTGCGTCAGGCCTGCGCGCAGGTGCAGGATCAATACGGTGTAGGGGTGGAACTGAAGGACGTTCAGTATTTTCCGCCCACGCCGTTTGACGCCTCGCTGGTTGCCATGGTCCGTACGGCAGCCGAGCAGGCGAAATTGCCGCATCGGGATATTCCGACCGGTGCTGGCCATGACGCCGTGTACATGGCGTCCATCGCGCCGACGGCGATGATCTTCGTTCCGTGCAAGGATGGCATCAGTCATAACGAAATAGAGGATGCCAAGCCCGAACATCTGGAGGCCGGTTGCAACGTATTGCTGGCCGTCATGTTGGCGCGCTCTCGCTAGCCCGCCTCAACGAAAGCTATAAAGAAGAACTATGGACCTGCATGATTTAGTATATTGGCAAAACAAGGCTGCTGCGCTTGATATTCGACAGCAGGCTTTTATCGGCGGCGGGTTCGTCGATGCTGAAAACGGCGCTACCTTTGAATCGATTAACCCGGCCACTGGCGTTAAGCTGGCAGACGTGGCGGCATGTCAGCAAGTGGATATCGATCTGGCCGTTGCGGCAGCACGAGCGTCTTTCGAATCCGGAGTTTGGTCGCGCATGCATCCCCGAGATCGCAAGAAGCGCCTGTTGAGTTTGGCTGGGCTGATTGGCCAACATAGTGAAGAGTTGGCACTCCTGGAAACGCTTGATATGGGCAAGCCCATTGGCGACGCGCTGCTTTATGATTTGCCGGAAACCGCCAACTGTTTTGCGTGGTACGCCGAAGCCATCGATAAAAGATACGATGAAATCGCGCCCACCGGCGCCGATGTACTGGCTACGATTACACGTGAGCCAGTAGGCGTGGTTGCTGCGGTCGTGCCATGGAATTATCCGCTCATGATAGGGGCCTGGAAGGCTGCCGCCGCGCTGGCCGTAGGCAATAGCGTCATTCTCAAGCCCGCCGAACAGTCATCGTTGACCGCACTCAGGCTGGCGGAGCTGGTGGCGCAGGCCGACATTCCACCCGGTGTGTTCAACGTGGTGCCGGGGATGGGCGCCGTGGCTGGCAAGGCGCTCGGGCTGCACGCCGATGTGGATTGCATCTCGTTCACGGGGTCAACAGCCACGGGCAAGCTTTTCATGGCGTATTCGGGTCAATCCAATCTGAAACGGATCTGGCTCGAATGTGGCGGAAAGTCGCCGCATATTGTGTTCGAGGATTGTCCTGACCTGGACAAGGCAGCGCAGGCCGTCGCTATTGGAATTTTCTCCAACCAGGGCGAGGTATGCATTGCGGGGTCGCGTTTGTATGTGCAAGAGAGTATCTACGACGTTTTCATGAACAAAGTGACGGCTTGTGCGCGCACGATGCACCCTGGAAACCCTTTGGATCCCAAATCGAGCATGGGCGCCATGGTCGACGAACGGCAAATGTGCAAGGTGCTGTCGTATATTGAGGACGGTATTCGTCAAGGGGCCCAATTGCGGTTGGGTGGCCAGCAAGTGCACTCCGACACGGGCGGGTATTTTATCGAGCCGACTATCTTCGATTGTGATCGTCAAGACCTCTCCATTGTCAGTGAAGAGATTTTCGGGCCGGTCCTTGCCGCGCAAAAATTCAGTACCGAAGCCCAGGCTATCGCCTTGGCCAACGATTCTCCGTACGGGCTAGGTTCTGGCGTGTGGACGGCCAACCTGGGCCGTGCGCACCGTATGTCGCGGCAGCTTCGAGCCGGCCTGGTTTGGGTCAATTGTTATTTTGACGGCGATATCACTGTCCCATTTGGCGGGGTGAAACAATCGGGCTTTGGGCGTGATAAATCCCTGCATGCGCTGGACAAATACAGCGATTTGAAGACGACCTGGTTTAGTTTGGGAAGTTCCTGATCGTCGGGTCTTCATCACTTCTTTAATTTCGCAAAGGCGGCGGCCATCGCGCCATGGCCAATCGGCTCGGGCGTTCGGTTGCCCGGCGCTGGACGTCGGGGAACGGCTGGCCCAGACCCAGGCCGAGTCTCGGCCCCACGCCGAGCTGGACCCGCATCGTCGTTAAGTCGCATGGTGAGCGCGATGCGTTTACGTGCGATATCCACTTCCTGCACCTTGACCTGCACGGTTTGGCCCACCCGAACTACATCGCGCGGGTCTTTCACGAATTTTTCGGCGAGCGCCGAAATATGTACCAGACCGTCCTGGTGTACGCCGATATCGACAAAGGCCCCGAAGTTGGCGACGTTGCTGACGACTCCTTCCAGAACCATCCCCACATGCAGGTCGTTCAGGGTGTTGACGCCTTCCTTGAAGTGCGCCGTCTTGAATTCTGGGCGAGGATCACGGCCTGGCTTTTCCAGCTCTGTAAAGATGTCTTTGATGGTGGGCAGGCCAAAACGCTCGTCGATAAATTCCGAGGGTGATACCCCTTTCAGCGCACCCTGGCGGCCCATGATCTGCTGCGCGTCAGCATTGAGCTTTTTCAGAATGCGCTCCACGATCGGGTACGCTTCGGGATGCACCGAAGAGGCGTCCAGAGGGTTATCGCCGTCGCGTATGCGAAGGAATCCGGCAGCCTGTTCAAAGGACTTGTCGCCAAACCGCGCTACCTTAAGCAGCATTTTGCGATTGGCGAAGGCGCCATTCTCGTCGCGCCAACTTACAATGTTTTTCGCCAGCGTTGTGTTTAGACCCGAAACCCGCGCCAACAGGGGCGCCGAGGCGGTGTTGACATCGACCCCAACGGCATTCACACAGTCTTCGATGACTGCGTCGAGCGAGCGCGCGAGCTCGCGCTGGTTAACGTCATGCTGGTATTGCCCGACACCGATGGCCTTGGGTTCGATTTTGACCAGTTCGGCCAATGGGTCCTGCAGGCGGCGTGCAATGGAGACCGCGCCGCGTAGAGTCACATCCAGATTGGGAAACTCGTGCGCCGCGAGCTCTGAAGCCGAGTAGACCGATGCACCCGCCTCCGACACGACTACGCTCGTGGGCGAAATAGCCGGAAACTTTTCGACCATGTCGGCAACCAGCTTTTCGGTTTCACGCGATGCGGTGCCGTTGCCGATGGCGATCAACTCTATCTTGTGTTTGGCGATCAGCGCGGCCAGGGTATTGATCGAGCCTTCGCGGTCGCGGCGTGGCTCGAAGGGATAAATGGTGGTTGTATCGAGCACGCGGCCGGTGGGATCGATTAGGGCCACCTTGCAGCCGGTGCGTATGCCAGGATCCAGGCCCATGACCGACTTGGGGCCGGCTGGCGCGGCCAGCAGCAAGTCTTTCAGGTTGGCCGCAAAAACGCGTATGGCCTCTTGCTCGGCGCTTTCGCGCAGGCGACCAATTAGTTCGGACTCGAAGGTGGTCAATAGCTTGACACGCCAGGTCCAACGGCACACCTCGCCCAGCCATCGCGAGCGTGGTGAAGCGTCGGGTTCGAATTGCGCGTCGATATTTAAAAACCGGGCAACCCGCAGTACACACGGATGGGGTGTTTGCGATTCGAGATCGGGGGTGAGGCCTAAGCGCAAGTCCAATACACTTTGCTGGCGGCCGCGCAGCATGGCCAGTATGCGGTGCGAGGGCAGGCTGCGTAACGGTTCGCTAAAATCGAACCAGTCGCGGAAGTTGGCGCCGTCGCCTTCGCGGCCCGTAGCGACCTTGGAATAAAGAAAGCCGGTGTTCCACAGATAGGTGCGCAGATCGGCCAGCAGGTCGGCGTCTTCGGCATATTGTTCGGCTAGTATGTCGCGCGCCCCGTCCAGCGCTGCCTTGACATCGTTGATAGCTGCGGCGGGATTCAGATAAGTCTGGGCCAGGACGGCGGGATCGCAACTGGCGTCTTCGATAATAGCTTCGGCCAACGGGGCCAGGCCAGCTTCGCGAGCGATTTGAGCACGTGTGCGGCGCTTCGGTTTGTACGGAGCGTATAAGTCCTCGAGCCGTTGCTTGGTATCGGCGGCCATAATGGCCTGCTGTAATGGTTCGGTCAGCTTGCCTTGTTGTGCGATCGATTCCAGCACGGCCCCACGGCGGCCTTCGAGCTCACGTATGTATAGCAGCCGCACCTCAAGGGTGCGCAGCACGGTGTCGTCCAACCCACCGGTTGCCTCTTTACGGTAACGAGCCACAAAGGGCACGGTGGCGCCGCCATCAAGCAATTCCACAGTCGCGGCTACTTGCGAGGCACGCACGTTGAGTTCGTGGGCCAGGAGTGCAATGATTCGTTGGGGGTCGTTACTGGCCGTTGTCGCCGCGGTAAAAATAGAAGTATCAGTCATCAGGCTATCTATAAATCGTCGATCAAGCGGGACATTTTGCCACACGCCGGCGTAGCCACGTGTAATACCCGCGTATCATCACTCTTGAGCCCATTAAGAATTGTAATTTTTCAATGTTTTTGCAAGAGCTTTCCGATATTTTCGCCCAAGATGGCCCCTTCGCGGCAGTCGTGCCCGATTATCGCCCTCGTCCGGCCCAGCTGGAACTGGCCCAGGCCATCGAAAGTGCCATACAGAACCGCAGCACGCTGATCGCAGAGGCTGGCACTGGCACCGGCAAAACCTGGGCCTATTTGGTGCCCGCTTTTTTAAGCGCCGCCAAGGTATTGGTGTCCACCGGTACCCGAACCTTGCAAGATCAGCTGTTTCGCCGCGATTTGCCCAAACTGCGCGAGGCGCTGTCATTGCCGATTACCATTGCGCTGCTCAAGGGTCGTGGCAACTACGTCTGCCACTATCACCTTGAACGTCTATCGGGTGACGATCGCGCCTTGAAGTCGCGCGCAGAAATGGCTCAGTTGCGCCACATTCAGGTGTTTGCCCAGCAATCCAAGACCGGCGACAAATCGGATCTGGCGCAGGTGCCCGAAGAGGCCGACATCTGGAATCGCGTTACCTCTACGCGTGAAAACTGTCTGGGGCAAGATTGCCCCAATGTGCGCGATTGCTTTGTGATGAAGGCCCGACGCTACGCGCAAGATGCCGATCTGGTGGTTGTCAATCATGCTTTGTTCATGGCTGACTTGGCCCTGCGTGAAGAAGGGATTACCGATTTGCTGCCTGCCGTAGATACAGTGGTATTTGACGAGGCTCATCAATTGCCCGATGTGGCCACCCGTTTCCTGGGTTCCAGCGTCTCCTCGCATCAGCTGTTGGATTTGGCCCGCGCGGTTGAGGCCGCGGGTCTGGCTCACGCCCGCGAATCTACCAATTGGAGCGAAATCGGTAAAAAGCTCGAGAATGCTGCGCGTGAGTTGCGGCTGGCGGCTGCTCCAATTGACAAGTTGCCCGGCCGCAAGGCCACCTTCGACGCCATTCCCGAACCCGAGGTGTTCGACCAGGCTCTGAGCGAATTGCTGCAGGTGCTCGATCAGTGTTCGAAGCTTTTGAATGTAGTGACCGAGAAGCATCCTGATCTAGAGGCAGCCGCCAAGTCGTGCGTGGCTATCCGCTCGCGACTGTACCAATGGAGCCAGCCAGATCGGCAGGGCCATAACGCACTGCAGCCCGATCCCGATGGCCGCCAAGGCGAAGATGGCGGCGCGGTGCGCTGGGTGGAGCAGAGCCTGCATCATATGCGTTTGCATCAGGCACCCCTGTCGGTGGCGCGTATTTTCTCGCGTTACCGCAGACCTGATCAGGCCTGGATACTCACCTCGGCGACCTTGTCGGTGAATGGCGATTTTACGCATTTCGTGCAGCAGCTCGGGTTGCACGACGCACGCACCTTAAGCTGGAAGTCGCCTTTCGATTATGCCGGGCAAAGCGTACTGTATGTTCCAAAATCCTTGCCTCTACCCAGCCATCCGGCGTTTGTAGAAAAGTTTGTCGACGCATTGTTGCCTTTGATCCGGGCCTCCACCGGCGGGGTGCTGGTTTTATGCACCACCTTGCGTTCGGTTGATCGAATCGCCGACATGTTGCAGGACCGGTTCGATGACGAGGGCGTAGACAGGTTGCTATTACGGCAGGGCGAGACATCACGGCGCCTTTTGTTGGAGCGCTTTCGGACAGGGAAAAATGCAGTATTGGTCGGCAGCGCCAGTTTCTGGGAGGGCATCGACGTGCCAGGTGATGCCTTGACGTTGGTCGCCATCGATAAGCTGCCTTTTGCTCCGCCCGACGACCCCGTTCTCGAAGCACGCATGGCGCGCTGCCGCGAACAGGGCGGCAACCCGTTCATGGAATATCAATTACCTGACGCAGCAATTGCGTTAAAACAGGGGGCAGGGCGCTTGATCCGCTCGGAGCAGGACTGGGGGGTCTTGATGGTGGGCGATACGCGTCTGGTCGAAAAGCCGTACGGCAAGTTGCTCTGGCGGGGCTTGCCTCCGTTTTCGCGGACTCGCGAGCAAGCCGAGGTGCTGGCCTTTTATGAAAAAAAACAGGGTAAGGAAGCGTGTACGAAGACGGCCTTGAGTCTCGCGCCCGCTATGGGCGCCGCTACATAACCCTGATTATCAAAATGGTGTCTACATGCATCAGAGCCAGTTGATGGGGTTCCAATTATTGACCGGCTTGTTCAAACCCTGTTTATAGTATTTGCTATTAGGAAAATTTTTGTCCAACACGCGTTTGGTATCGTCGCGCAATTGCGTCATGCCTAATTTGCCATAGCTTAAATACATGATATAGAGGGCTTTTTCGGCAATAGGTACACCCTGAAAGTCGGTGATTACTTTCTGCGCGCGGTTGATCGCCGCGACATAGGCGCCTCGTTCGTAGTAATACTGGGCAACGTGAGTTTCATTTTCGGCGATAGTGTTAACTAGCCAGGTAACACGTTTTTTGGCGTCGGGAGTGTAGCGGCTGTTCGGGTAGCGCTTGATCAGGTCATTAAACGATTCATACGATTCGCGCAGGCCTTTAGGGTCCCGTTCGCTAGGGTCTTGGCGCGTAATATTGCTAAATGCCGCGCTGGGTGGGGTGAACGTGATCAGGCCCTTCAGATAGAGCATGTAATCCGTGCCTGGATGGTTCGGATACTGCTGTTGAAATCGGCTGATGGCTGCCAGCGCCTGTTCGGGATCTTCGTCTTTCCAGTTGACATAGGCCAGATCGACCAGCGCCTGCTGGGCATAAATTCCGAACGGATACCGAGACTCGACAGCCTCGAGCCGCGACCGGGCATCTTTCCAGTTCGAGTTGTCCATTTCCGAGTGTGCATCTTTGTAGAGGCGGTCGGCACTCCAGCCCGCCGTTTTGTCGACGTCTGGCTTGAACGCGCTGCAGCCTGCGATCAGTGCTACCGCGACAAGCACAAGCGTCCCGCGTGCCAAGCGTTTCGGGCTGAAAAAGCGGAATAAATCGTGGTCTAGACGAATCACAAATATGTCCTTGGTGTTAGCATTGCAGGCTGATTATATGATTTGTCGCCATGCCTGACACAGATATCGCCAAAGAAAGTTTAACCCCCGACGAGCCCTTGCTCTTTCAGTTGCCGTTCAAGACCTTGCCCGAGCGTCTTGACAAGGTCCTGGCCAGGCTGATACCTGAACATTCGCGCAGCCGCCTGCAAGACTGGATTGATGGCGGACATGTGCTGGTCAATGACCAGCCCGCGCGCATCAAACAAATCGTCAATCCAGGCGATAAGCTGTCTGTGTGGGAGCAATTGCCGCCCGAGTCGATGGCGTTCACTCCCGAACCAGTGGATTTCGAAGTAATCGCAAGCAGCGACGACTGGATTGTGGTCAATAAGCCGGCGGGTCTGGTGACGCATCCCGGCGCCGGCAATTGGCAGGGCACCTTGCTGAACGGCTTGTTGTATCGCTTCCCGGAACTGAAATCCGTTGCGCGCGCCGGCATTGTTCATCGGCTTGATAAGGATACGTCGGGTTTATTGGTCGTGGCGCGCCACGAAAAGGCCCAGACGCATCTGATAAGGCAAATGCAGGATCATTCGGTTAACCGGGAATATGTGGCGCTGGTGCACGGCAATATCCCGAAGGCCGGAACCGTCGATCTGCCAATCGGTCGCGATCCCAGGGTGCCTGTGCGCATGACGGTTCAACGGCCTATTGCGCCCAAGCGGGCGGTGACGCATTTCACTCCTGTGCGGATCGGCGAAGCGGACACCGGGCAGTTGGTCACCGAGGTGATTTGTCGGCTGGAAACGGGACGAACGCATCAAATTCGCGTGCACATGACGAGTTCGCACCATCCTCTGGTCGCCGATATCCTATACGGAGGAAAACCCCTGGCGGGCGCCACGCGTCAGTTATTGCATGCGCGCGTTTTAAGCTTTAACGATTTTTCCACGGGCGAACGCGTGTCGTTTCGGGCTCCGCTGGCGGCCGATTTCGCGGCGGTTTTGGATCGAATTAAATGGCTCGCTTGAATCCGGAATCAGACATGACGGTGGTGTCGGGCTTGCCGTGGCGCGGGGTTCGTTACTTTTGCACGTCGCGCAAGGGCGGCGTAAGCGTCGGTCCCCTGGGCACGTTTAATCTGGCGCAACACGTGCATGACGAGTCTTCGCGCGTTGCTGAAAATCGGGCGCGTTTGGGCCGTCGCGTGCCCGCCGGGCC
>CAJDUX010000020.1_pt2 | contig 12774 bp, 14 predicted proteins | sample 7391081 | NCBI WGS metagenome assembly CAJDUX01 (sample SAMEA7055685, study PRJEB34461) | soil metagenome | biome: terrestrial ecosystem; feature: Peninsula; material: soil | place: Antarctica | collected 2016 | reverse complement strand
CGGCCGCAATTTCCGTAGCGGCCTGATGAGCCGCACCCGCGTCGCGATCCACAAGCACTACATGCGCTTTTTGATCTGCGTACGCTTGGGCGATTGCTTTGCCGATGCCTTTTCCAGCGCCAGTGACAATAGCAACCTTATCGATTAGTCTCATTTGTATCCTCAGGAAGGTCGCTTTCTTCCGGATTATATTTATCGGAGGCGCACATTTCAGTCAACCTTGATATTTGAATCTTTGATGATTTTGGAATATTTAGCATATTCGGTTTTGATGAAGGCGGTGAATTCATCGGGCGAACTGCTGACGGGTTCGCCGCCAAGTATGGCCACTTGTTTTTTCACGCTCGGGTCAGCGAGCACGTGCCGAATGTCTTTATTAATTTTCTGGACTATGTCCGAAGGCGTGCCAGCCGGAGCGAAAACGCCAAACCAAATGGTAGATTCGAAATCGATGCCCTGTTCGCGAAGGGTCGGGATATTAGGTACTGCGGGGTTGCGTTCGTTCGATGTGACTGCAATTCCACGAATCTTTCCCGCCTTGATATTCGGAATAAGGGGAGCAAGGCCCATGATCGCGCTTGGAATTTGGCCACCTAATAAGTCATTGAGCGCTGGCCCCGTTCCTTTATAAGGGACGTGGAAAAAATCAACATCAGCATTGTGTTTTAACCATTCCCCAACGAGTTGCTGCATGCTGCCAATCCCGCTGCTTGCGAACGGCAATCCACCTGTCGTATTGTGCGCCAGTGTCGTTAGTTCCTTCATTGAGTTTGCCGACACTTTGTCATTTACTACGATCAATAATGGAAACTTCGCCACCAGTGAAACGGGTGCAAAGTCTGTAAGAGGGTTGTAGGTCATTTTCGGATAGAGTGCTAAATTAATGGCTGTCTCGGCGGGAGATCCCATCAAAAGGGTGTACCCGTCTTTTGGCGATTTAGCGGCCACGTCGGCGCCAATGATACCGCTTGCACCCGGGCGGTTTTCGGTAACGACTGGCTGTCCCCAGTATTGTGAGAGTTTTTGCGCCAGCAATCGAGCCGTAATGTCTAGCCCACCTCCGGCGGGGAATGCTACGATCAAACGTACCGGCTTTGTAGGATACGGATTGGCCTGCACTCCGGCAGAAATGAGCCCCAGTACTATGAGCCAGAAGGCCCGTTGGCCCTTTACTAGCATCTGTCTGATGTCGACAGAAGCAAAAAAGTTCAGTATTGCTGCCCTCAAACCAATGTGATGCCTGGCAGTCGTAGACAGACTTTGTCCGTAGGAGAGGATAATTTCTTTGACAATACGCGACATGTTGAACTCCTTGGTGAAAACGACCTAAGTGGCTCTGAATAATTGCCGCAGGTGCCGACAATTAGTAATTCCGAGTCATGGTCGCAAGACGAAAATTCAGCAACAGGCAAAAAGGGCTACGGTGTCAAGCCGTACAGATAGATCGACACCGTAGCTTCGGAAATGCACCATCAGTGTGTCAAATTCAAGTAACAATAGAATAAATATTCGTATTCTATTTAGAGATAAAGCTACGTATGAACCAATGTTATTAAGAAACCCTCATGAGGGACGGAAAATTTGAGAAAAAAACGAATGTTTGATAGTAAGAGAGGTGCAGCGCTATTCGGGCCCTTCGTGTTTCTGGGTGCCAGTCGATGCATTAAATTCCACATCAGCCCATATCTCGTAGAGTCTGGCAATGTGGGCATGGCTGCGGTCTCCCCAACCCTGCGTTAACGCGCCCCGCCACAACCGCTGGAGGGCTTGCCCAATGGGAGCAGGCACATCACTAGCTTCAGCTTGACCCATGCAAAGGCTGATATCCTTATAAATGCCCGCCATGGTAAAACCACTATCGAATTTACGCGAAAGTATGTACCGTTCGAAACGGTCTTCGGTAGCAATGTTACGACCGCTGCTGGCATTAAGGACACTGAGCATTAGGGTGGGGTCCAGTCCCGCCTTAGTACCAATGGCCAACCCTTCCGCAGTTATCGTCCAGGCGGTTGCGGCCAACAGATTGTTGACGAGCTTCATGATTTGGCCCAGACCTGGTTGCTCTCCGACATGGAAAATTGCCTTGCCGAGCGTTTCAAGTACGGGATGCATTTTGTCGAACAACGCACTTGTGCCTGCCGCCATGATAGCAAGCGTTCCATTCCGGGCACCCGTCACTCCGCCACTTATAGGGCAATCTAGGGTCGCGACACCCAACTCTTCAAAAACACGTACGACTTTACGCATGATGATTGGGCCGGTCGTTGAAAGGTCTACATAGGTAGAGAACCGTTGGCCCTGCACGAGTCCACGCGGCCCCAATGCCACCTGTTCGACCGCATCGGGGTTCGGCAGGCAAACAAGCACTGTATCTGCTTTATTTCCTACGTCTGCAGGACTATCGGCGACGCTTGCCCCCTGGGAACTCAGTCGCTCTAGATGTTCAGTATTTGTGTCATACACGACCAAAGCGTGGCCCGCTTGAATTAGGCGGAGCGCCATCGGCTCTCCCATATGGCCCACGCCAATCATTCCTAAACGCCCAACCCCAGCAGGATTTGCTCGAATATGGCCAGTAGACATTTAGGATTTTTCCTCAGCTAAGATGGATTGCGCGAGGCGCATTCCTTCCAGACCGGCCGGTACGCCCGCATAGACCGCGACCTGCATGAAAATTTCCCGAATTTCATCCGCTGTGACACCATTGTTTATGGCACCGCGCAGATGAATTTGTAATTCATGGGGCCGGTTAAGGCTGGCAATCATTGCCAAATTGATCATGCTACGGTTTTTCCTGCTCAGACCAGGCCGAGTCCATATGGCTCCCCAGCAATACGTATCGACAAACTCCCGAAAGGGCTTGGTAAAATCGTCTACTGCACGATCCGCAGCAAGCACTCTGTCGGCACCCAACACTTCCTTACGCACGGTAAGCCCTTGGGTACGCAGATCTTCGCTTGATGGATTCATTGAAACCTCCTGTTTATGCCGGGTGAGCAAGTTCCATCCGGCGGCGTTAACTTCCGGACTGGTTATGTATTTCGGGGAAAAACATGTCTTTCCAAGAGGCTGGTGCTTGAGTCACAATGCCAATGCGCGCCATGAACTGAACCAGCTTGAAAGTTGCGCTGGGAATGGTGGTGTAGTGAATTTTTGGGTCGCTCAAAACCTTCGTAACCAAAGTAGCATCCATGCGTGTTTTCGCGTCTTTCATAAATGCCTGTGCTGCAGCATTTCGGTCATTTTGGGCGATGCCGGTTGCCTCTTTTAGCGCAGCAAGGAAAGCTTTATATACTTTAGGATTGTTGTCGTGGAATTTCTGAGTAGCATAAATAACATTGATGGTTGCCGGTTCGCCATATATCTCATAGGAATCCAAAACCTTATGGATGCGCGGATCGCTTAATTCTTGTGTGCTAAATGGCGGCACGGTAAAGTGCCCGGTGATACTCGCTTTTCCTGACAACATCGCCACTACAGCGTCTGGATGCTTCATGGATACCGTTAGCTTGTCCAGGCGATCGTAATTCTTGTCTCCCCATATTTTTGCTGCGGCCATTTGCAGGGTGATGGCCTGCATCGAAGACTTGACCGTAGGCAACGCAATGCGGTCTTGATCCGTTAAGTCTTGCAGACTCTTGACCTTGGGGTTGCTGGAGGTCAGTATCATAGGCATGCTACCAGTGGCGGCCACTGCCTTGACGTTCATTGTTCCCCTAGTCTTGGCCCAAATCTGTATGAAAGGGCCCACTCCGAGTTCTCCGAAATCAATGCTGTCTGATAGCAATGCGTCATTCATGCTTCCTCCGCCGGAGAATTGAAGCCAGGATACCTTCAGATTTCCGAGGCCAGCCTGTTTAGCATGCTTTTCTAACAAATTCCTTTGCTTCATGACTATGAGCGGAACGTATTGAAACCCGAACTGATAGGCAATACGGACTTGATGGGTTTCCGCCTTGACAGGATTGGCGAATAACAGCGCGATCGAAAGCGTAGCGAATCCAGCGAATTGCGGTAATTTCCCGAACTTCCAAAAATGCAAATTCATTTTGTCTCCCCTTTATTTTGTACCTCTGCCTCAGTATTTTGAGGCAAGGCACACTCATGTACAGCGATATCATTTTTCCGGCAGTGATGTCCGGCTTACGCGGCAAGATTGGGTGTTTTGCTGCACACTTCGACGCCCGCCCAGCGTTCCATATATTTGATGATCTCTGTGAAATCTTCATCTGGGTGGCCCTGTACTGCAGCGAAGCCACATAGTTGTTTGACACTGTTGGCTACCCACATGGGAACGCCCAGCAGCTCTGCTTCTTCGAGACAAAGGCTCACGTCCTTGTACATAAGGCGGGTTTTGAAGCCGATGTCGAACGTGCGCGGCAGGATCGCACGTGGGAATTTGTCTGCAGTGGCCATATTGCGCCCACTGCCTGAATTGATGACTTCAAGAAGCATTTTTGGGTCTAGACCGGCCTTGACTCCCATGACCATGGCCTCGCAGGAAGCCACCATGGCAGTCGCCGCCAGTAAGTTGTTAATGACTTTGACTGTCTGAGCGTTGCCAGCTGATTCTCCAACGAAAAATATCTTTTCCCCCATTAGAGTTAGTAAAGGGCGGATACGATCAAAACTGTCTGAGTCGCCCGACACCATAATGGTTAGTGTTCCTTTTCGCGCGCCGGCAACCCCGCCGCTTACCGGCGCATCTACACTCGCGATGCCGTAATCAGCCAGTTTGCCAGCGATTGTCTTGGCCATGCGAGACCCGGTAGTCGACATGTCCACATATGTTTTTGCTGTATTTCCCTCGCAGATGCCATTGGCGCCGAGCGCAACTTCGTGTACAGCCGCCGGCGACGGCAGGCAGACAAAAACTATTTCTGCTTCAGAAGCCACCTCGGCGGGCGTGGCGACGACATGGGCTTTTGCTGCGGCAAGCTCGGACGATGCCCGCGCACTTTTGTCGCAGACGACCAAACTGTAGCCGCCGGCAATCAATCTGAGTGCCATGGGCGCTCCCATGGTACCTAAACCTATGAATCCCAGTTTGCTCTTCAATGCTTCTCCTTCTCGCCTTCGCATGATCGAAATGTCGAACAGCCAGACGACTCGAGTGTAAGAGTGAGTGCAGAGCAGTGGGTTGAATCTTATTGGGCTATATGGCCAAAATTTTTAACATGACAACTGTCGGGTATTGATCTATGTAGCCTCAAGCTTGCTTTGGTCCAGTAGCCAGTCTATGAAGGCGCTAATGTGAGGTTGGGGTGCCGGTTTAGACTTGAATAGGGCGAAATACGAGGACGATGACACTACGTTAATATCAAAAAGCCTTACCAGAGTGCCGTCTCGTAAAGCGGTATGGGTCAGCATGTCGCGTGCCAGCGCAATGCCATGGCCTTCGGCCGCAGCATCGAGCACCAGGCGTGCATCGCCGAACGTCGCAACCGGCTTTGGTTCGGGAGTAAATACCCCGGCTGCCTGGAACCACGGCTCCCAGGGATCGGCGTTGTGGCGTAACAAGGACTCTTTCAGAAGATCCTCGGGATGGCGGATTGGGCTTGCCTGCGAGAGATAGTGCGGGCTGCAAACTGGGTAGAGCCGTATTTCTCTGAGCTTGATTCCGAGAAGATTTGGCGATAATCCCGATCCATAACGTATGGCCACGTCGAGCTTCATAGAATCGAATTGGCTCAAAGAGTGAGTAAGTGGGTCAACTTCAATTTCAATATCCGGATATTTTTTTTGAAAATCTTCTAACCGTTCGATCAGCCAGTTTCCTGCAAAGGCTGGTAAAGCATTGACTTTAAGACGCTGGCTTCGCGCCTTATCTGGTAGGTTGCGTTCTGCATTGTGAAGGATAGCCAATGCCTCGGTGATAGCGTGCAGATAAGCGGTTCCGGCACGCGTTAGCGTGGATCGGCGGGAGCCGCGTTCCAAGACTGGTACACCTAAATGTGTTTCGAGCAGCTTGATACGATGGCTGACTGCTCCGTGTGTGATGCAAAGTTCCTCTGCAGCTTTGGTGAAGCTGTTATTTCTGGCCACCGATTCGAAAGCGGTCAGTGCATGCAACGGTGGTAATCGATTCGTCATTTATCTGCCTCTTTGTGATGAATTGAAATATTCGACACGCATCCCGCCAAGTGTAATGGTGGACTAGGTTGAATTTGCGTGCGCGTACCGTTGACAGCAAAGACAACACAGTTTAGTATAAAACATATTCGAATAAGAATTCTAATTATGATTTATTTTGCCCCAATGCAAACCGGCCTAATCGTCGCCGCTCACCGTTTAGGGGGTGCTGCGACCATGTTGCCAACGATTTCAACCAGCCCCGACGGAGTGTTTGAAATCGAACCTACCTTTGCAGGTAAGGTGGCGCCTTTGCTCGGGCGGGGGCAAGGGCGAGTTCAGATCGATGAATATTATGGGCTTGCGTCTGCCTTGCTGGCCAACTCTTACGGCATCGGAGCTTTGGCCTGCGAGTCGCGGTTGCCGACGCCGCATCCGACTTGGTTGCACTAGAGGAAAAGATGAAAAATATTGCAATTATCGATACAACATTGCGCGATGGCCATCAAAGTCTGTGGGCCACGCGCATGACGACCGCTCATATGCTGCCGGTAATAGAGCGCATGGACAACTCTGGCTTTCATTCAATTGATCTGATGGGCGCGATTCAGTTCGACGTGGCGGTACGCTATCTTAAGGAAGATCCGTGGGAACGCGTGCGTCTGGTGCATAGTAAAGCATCCCGGACTCCTTTTCGGGCCCTAATCCGAAGTAAGTGCTTGCTTAGCTTCGACGTGTTGCCCGACGATATCGTCAATTTATGGATCGAGCGTTTGTACGCTAACGGCTTTCGAATCATCGGATCATTCGATGGGCTAAACGACGTCGATAACATTGCGGCCGGTCTTATACATGCGAAGCGGCTTGGCGCCTCTACTTTTGGTTGCCTGGCCTTCTGTGAGAGCCCCGTTCATACCGACGCTCTATACGTAGAGATGGCGCGCGAATTGATACGACGGTGTGGCGTGGACAGTATTATGCTTAAGGATGCGGGTGGGCTGCTTACTGTCGATAGAATTCGAACATTGGTGCCCGCGCTTCGGCAGGCAATTGGGACGACTCCCCTAGAGTTGCATAGTCATTGCCTCACCGGCCTTGCGCCGTTGGTCTATTTAGAGGCCGTAAAACTAGGCGTAGACCGCTTGCACACATCCATCAAACCGTTGGCTAATGGCGCGGGGCAGCCGGCGACGCAAACCATTGTGCGCAATTTGCGCAAGATGGGCTATCAAATCGGGACGGATGACGAACTGATAGGGCAAGTCAGCGACCACTTCTACGACATAGCGCGTCGCGAGGGGAAGCCCATAGGCGTGCCTGCAGAATATGACGCCTTTCATTACGAGCATCAGATTCCCGGCGGCATGCTAAGTAACTTTAAGTCGCAACTGGCCAAAGCGGGCCTGTCGCATAAGTTCGACGAGCTTTTACAGGAATGCGCCCAGGTACGCAGAGAATTGGCTTGGCCGATCATGATCACACCGTTTGCCCAGATTATCGGTACCCAGGCCGTACTCAACGTCATTCACCGCGAACGCTATCGCATCGTGCCCGATGAGGTAAAGAAGTACGTACTGGGTTACTACGGGAAATTGCTGGGGCCAGTCGACCCCAATGTTTTTGACCGCATCGTAGCTAATGGCTCCAAAGCTATCGCAATCACGCCGACCCCATCCTTGGAAGGGGTCGAAGACCTCCGTAAAAAATATCCCGGTGCGGACGACGACGAGCGTTTGTTGCGCTACATGTTCGCCGGATCGCAAGTCGATGACATGCGTCGTGCCCGGCCTGGAGGGTTAGGGACAGCAGAGGGTGCCAGCCTTATCAATTTGCTAAAAGAACTGGGCAAATTTCCCAAAGCAGGCCGAGTCCATATCAGCAAAGCCGGAATGGATCTCACGGTCGGTTGCATGCCATCAAGGTCAGGAACCAAACAAGGAGAGACATCGTGACGGAGACAAATTTGAGCTATACCGATCTGCTCGAGATCGTGAAGATATTCGAGGCCTCGGACACTTTCAGTGAGCTGCGGTTGAGGTGTGGAGATGCAGAACTTGATTTGCGCAAAGACGGAGCAACATCTCACGTCAGTGAGGTGAAACCCATTGCGCAGCCGCTGCCTGCAGTTGCGACAGACGCGGTCGTCGAGGTCGCCCCAACGCAAAGCCCGGTGACGACTGCCGGCCTTCATTTGATTAAGTCGCCGATGGTGGGTACGTTTTACGCTGCAGCAGAACCAGGTCTTCCCCCTTTTGTTTCTGTGGGCCAAAGCGTCAACATTCATACTACAGTTTGCATTATTGAAGTTATGAAGCTGATGAATTCGATGGAGGCAGGCGTAGACGGCATCGTCCAGGAAATATTGGTAAAAGATGGCGATAACGTGGAATTTGGTCAGTTACTCATGACAGTCATTCCGGGCTAGGCCGAGCTTGGGTTATGAATAGATATGTGCTGGAGAGCAGGCTAGATCGGCAACTTTGAGGTGCTTAATATGGGTGATATTCATAGGGTATTGATTGCCAATCGAGGTGAAATCGCCGTCCGGATCATTCGAGCGTGTAAAGAACTGGGCCTCGAAACGGTACAGGTATATTCCGAGGCAGACGCCGATGCGCTCGCTGTGCGTATGGCAGATCATGCAGTGTGCATAGGCCTTGCGCGTTCGAGCGACAGCTATTTGCAGAAGACGACATTGCTGAGTGCAGCGCTGACCTCCAAGGCAGATGCTATTCATCCAGGTTACGGCTTTCTCTCCGAGAACGCCGATTTCGCTGAAATGTGTGAAGCTGCAGGCATCATCTTTATTGGTCCCCGGGCGGCGACCATACGGACAATGGGAGACAAGATTGCCGCCCGTCAGCTTGCGCACAGCTGCGGCGTCCCGACTACGATGGGATCGATGGGAGCGCTGGTAGACTCAAATGAGGCTATTGCTGTCGCGCACGAGATAGGGTACCCAGTCATGCTTAAGGCCTCTGCCGGTGGCGGCGGCCGCGGCATGCGGATCGTCTGGGAAGCGAGTGATATGGACGCAGCATTCACGTCTGCTGTCCGCGAGGCAAAATCGTCATTTGGCGATGGCACCCTATACCTGGAGAAATATTTAACCCGAATTCGGCATATTGAGATACAGATTCTGGGCGACGGCCAGGAGGTATGGCAGTTCGGGGAACGAGACTGCTCTATACAGCGCCGCAATCAAAAGTTGGTCGAAGAAAGTCCCTCGCCTGTGTTGAACAACGTTCTTCGCGAAAAGCTCGCAGAAGCGGCGGTTCGGCTATGCCAACATATTGGCTACATTAGCGCCGGGACTATTGAATTTATACTAGATGAAGATACCGGAAAGTTCTATTTCATTGAAATGAATACACGAATTCAGGTCGAGCACCCAGTCACCGAAATGGTGACTGGGTTCGATCTCGTGAAGGCCCAGATACGCATAGCAGCCGGCATCCGGCTTCCTTTTGGTCAAGACGATATAACGATGAACGGGCACGCCATAGAATGTCGCATCAATGCGGAAGACTACGAGAACGATTTCACCCCCAACCCAGGAACAATTACCCATCTACAGTTGCCGGGCGGCCCAGGCGTTAGGTTTGACAGCCATATATATTGCGGTTATACGGTGCCTCCCTATTACGACTCTCTGCTAGGAAAGCTAATTTGTTGGGGGCAAACACGCGAGGAGGCAATAGCGCGCATGCGACGCGCTTTGGGAGAATTGCGTATCGAAGGAGTGAAGACTACCGTGGGCTTTCATCAGGAGCTATTGGGCCATGTGGCATTTCAGCAAGGTCAATGTCACACTGGCTATGTGAATGAAGCATTTGCGGCGAAGCAAAAGGATACGGCCTAATATGATAGACAAAATATCTGCCTCAATAGAGATCGCGCTTGCACCATTGCAGGACGGGGCCACCATCATGGTCGGCAATGGCGCCATCCCCTCTGTGGGCAGAGCAATGGACCTTGCCTGTGGTGCCAGGCAGACCTAGGTAATAATGGAATTTCTTGCCAAGACGTGCGAGAGCAAACTGGTGCAGACATGTAGCTATCCTTTGACAAGCATTGACCTCAGTCGCCCTTACTGTGTAGCGTTAGTTTGCTATGATGGCGAAGCCCAATACTACGGTTATGCAGATGATGGCTCTCAACGAGATCCGAAACATAGGTGATATGCAATTAGAAGGTGTCGCGCCCTTATTACAGGCGCGCAGCCAGGCGACGTTTTATGCGCTCGTCAATGCGGGCCTGAAAGTGATGGAGGCGACAGACTTCGAAACAGCAACGGTCAATCAGATAGCTCGGACTGCGGGCGTTTCAGTCGGCGCCTTCTACGGGCGCTTCGCCAACAAAGACGTATTCTTTGAAGCTATACAGGAAATAACGGTTGCTCATATTGAGACAGATTTACACGTTTTACTTGATTCATCAGAGATAAAAGAATCTGCAAATCAAGTATTTCTGACCCTCGTAGCTGAATTTTGGGTTGGATTTTATAGGGCTCATCGAGGTCTTTACCTGGCAGCATTCAAGCATGCCCGGCATCGGCCGGGTGCCTGGACGCCCTTTAAAAGGCTCGGATGGAACATCGCCGGATTGATGGTCAATACGCTGACTCCCCGGCTAAATGCATCTAGAAAGGGTAGAAGCGAGCGTGAGATACGTATCGCCTTCCAGTTCATTAACGGCCTGCTTGTAAATGCAGTATTGAATGCTCCCGGTCCAATTTTGTTGGACGATGAAGAGATGAGTACCTATATTTCAAAATTCTTGTGTACCTATTTTGAAGTTGGTGTGCCAGATGTGGGGCAGCGCAAGGGGGCGGCAAAAAAAAGAAAGAGGTCATAACGCTTACCGTTGGCCCCACTTCCAGTCTCTGATTTCCGGCATGTCCTGACCGTGCTCATTAATGTAATTCCGGTGCTCGACCAGTTTGTCCTTAAGTTGCTGCTTAAGATAGCTGCCGTGTTCGCGAGCCTGTGGCACGCGGTCGATAACGTCCATCACCAGGTGAAAGCGATCCATGTCATTGAGTACCGTCATATCAAAGGGAGTGGTGATGGTGCCTTCCTCCTTGTATCCGCGCACGTGAATGTTGCCGTGATTTCTGCGGCTGCAACCTCATCAAGTCGACGACGTTCACGACCCGGATTCTCAGTTTCGGCAGGTGTTCGCGCAGCAGTGCAACGGCGGCAAGCGTTTCCAACGTGGGCACGTCGCCGGCACAAGCCATCACGACATCAGGCGCGGCATCCTGATCGTTGCTGGCCCAGGGCCAGATGCCGATTCCCTGAGTGCAATGCTTGACTGCCTGATTCATCGTCAGCCATTGCGGCGAAGGGTGCTTGCCGGCCACCACGACATTGACGTAATGGCGACTGCGCAGGCAGTGATCCATCACCGAGAGCAGACAGTTCGCGTCGGGCGGCAGGTAAACGCGCACAACCTCGGCCTTCTTGGTCATGACGACATCGATGAAGCCGGGATCCTGATGTGTGAATCCGTTGTGGTCTTGTCGCCAGACATGCGAAGCCAACAGATAGTTCAGCGAGGCGATCCTGCGCCGCCAGGGTAGGCGCCCCGTGACCTGCAGCCACTTGGCGTGCTGGTTGAACATCGAATCGATGATGTGGATAAAGGCTTCGTAGCAGTTGAACAGTCCGTGTCGTCCAGTGAGCAAATACCCTTCCAGCCAGCCTTCGCACTGGTGCTCGCTGAGCATGGAGTCCACCACGCGTCCGCTCGGCGCGAGAAATTCATCATTCGGTGCGGTAGCGGCGTCCCATTGGCGATTTGTCACTTCAAACAGCGCTCCGAGCCGGTTGGAGAGCGTCTCGTCGGGTCCGAAGACCCGAAAGTTACGCGCTTCCTGATTCAGCTTCACCACGTCGCGCAGGAAGGGACCGAGCACGCTCGTGTCGCCGATGCCCCGAATCCCCGGTGAGGGCACTTTGAAGGCATAGTCGCGAAAGTCTGGCATTCTCAGGTCCCGCAGCAGGATGCCGCCATTGGCGTGTGGATTGGCGCCCATGCGTCGCCTACCTGTTGGGGCAAGTTCGGCAAGCTCGCGTTTGAGACGGCCCTTCTCATCGAACAACTCGTCGGGCCGGTAACTGCGCAACCAGTCTTCCAACTGTGCAAGGTGTTCGGGATGGGCCGTTGGATTGGACAGGGGCACTTGATGTGCGCGGAAGGTGCCTTCTATTTGCAGACCGTCGACCATTTTCGGCCCCGTCCAGCCCTTGGGAGACTTGAGCACGATCATCGGCCAACGAGGGCGTTCGTGTTCGCCGTTGACTCTAGCCTGTTGCTGAATCGTCCTGATCTCATCCACGACCGTATCGAGCGCCGCGGCCATTGCCTGGTGCATCAACGCAGGATCGTCTCCCTCGACGAAATAGGGCGTCCAACCATAGCCGCGCAGCAACTGTTCCAGTTCCTCGTGAGTGATGCGCGCCAGGATGGTCGGGTTGGCGATCTTGTAGCCGTTCAGGTGCAGGATCGGCAGCACCGCGCCGTCCGTCGCGGGATCAAGGAACTTGTTCGAATGCCAAGCCGTCGCTAGCGGGCCGGTTTCGGCCTCGCCATCGCCAATGACACAGGCGACGATCAGGTCGGGGTTGTCAAACGCTGCGCCAAAGGCATGGCTGAGTGAGTAGCCCAATTCACCCCCCTCGTGAATCGAGCCCGGTG
>CAJDUX010000043.1_pt1 | contig 13288 bp, 11 predicted proteins | sample 7391081 | NCBI WGS metagenome assembly CAJDUX01 (sample SAMEA7055685, study PRJEB34461) | soil metagenome | biome: terrestrial ecosystem; feature: Peninsula; material: soil | place: Antarctica | collected 2016 | reverse complement strand
CGGCGACAGCCTCGGCCTGGGCCAGGTCGAGTCGCTCATTTAAAAAGGCGCGTTGGGTGAATTCGCCTGGCTCAGCGTGACGCAGGCCTATATCTTTACCCAGATTCAGGCAGTGCTCCAGCAAGCGCCGCAATACCGCTGGCCCGCCGTGGCCTTGCAGTTCGAGCACGTCTTCGCCCGTGTACGAATGAGGCCTCTTAAAGTACAAGGCGATCCCGGCGTCGATGGCTAGACCGCAGGTGTCGTTAAACGGTAGGTAGTGGGCGTGGCGTGGCGTCAGCGTCACGCCGAACAACTGCTCGACCAAGGAGGTCAGGTCTGGGCCAGAGATACGTACGACCCCGATGCCTCCCCGTCCGGGTGCCGTGGCGATGGCGATGATCGGGTCGGTGGAGTAGGCCGTCATTGACAAAACTATTTAAGCTCTAGTGCCGTCTTTACACCCGCGCCGTAGGCCGGATCGGCTTTAGTGCAGTGTTCGATATGGCGTTGTTGGACATCTTGAGAAACGCCTGCGATGGCTCGTGCGGTATTTTCAAAAAGGGCTTTTTTTTGCGCTGCGTTCATCAATCGAAAGAGTGCGCCGGGTTGTGAGTAGTAATCTTCGTCGACGCGGTGGTTCCAGTGGTCGGCCGCTCCTTCAAGCGCCAGCGGTGGTTCACGGAAATCGGGTTGCTCTTGCCATTCGCCTTGGGTGTTGGGCTCGTTGCCGGTGATTCGGCCGTAATTGCCGTCAACTCGCATGGCTCCGTCTCGATGATAGCTATGGAAGGGACATTGAGGTGCGTTGACTGGAATTTGATGAAGATTGACCCCCAAACGGTAGCGTTGGGCGTCGCCATAAGAGAAGAGCCGTGCCTGCAGCATTTTGTCGGGCGAGAAGCTGATGCCGGGCACGACGTTGGCGGGGTTGAACGCCGCTTGTTCAATATCGGCGAAGAAGTTTTCGGGATTGCGATTCAGCTCTAGAACGCCTACCTCAATAAGCGGATAGTCTTTATGTGGCCAGACCTTGGTCAAGTCGAAAGGGTTGATGTGATACGTGCCCGCTTCTTTTTCCGGCATGATCTGAACGTAGAGCGTCCAGCGCGGAAAATCTTTCTTCTCTATGCTTTCAAAAAGATCTCGCTGCGAACTTTCGCGGTCGCGCCCCACCAGTTCCGCAGCTTGTGCATCGCTTAGGTTTTCGATGCCTTGCTGCGTCTTGAAAGTGAACTTGACCCAGTGACGTTCGTTCTTTGCGTTCAGGAAGCTGAAGGTGTGGCTGCCAAACAGGTGTATGTGGCGAAATCCTCGGGGAATTCCGCGATCGCTCATGATGATAGTGATTTGGTGCAAGGCTTCGGGCAGCCCAGTCCAGAACTCCCAGTTGTTCTGGGCGCTACGCAGGCCGGTTCGGGGGTCGCGTTTGACGGCATGGTTCAGGTCGGGAAATTTGAGCGGGTCGCGCATGAAGAAGACCGGCGTATTATTGCCCACCAGATCCCAGTTGCCTTCGTCGGTGTAGAACTTCATGGCCACGCCACGGATGTCGCGTTCGGCATCTGCAGCTCCGCGTTCGCCTGCTACGGTGGAAAAGCGTATCAGCATCGGAGTTTCTTTTCCGATCGCCGAAAAAACCTTGGCTTTCGTGTATTGGCTAATGTCGTGCGTGACCTTGAAGGTACCGAAAGCCCCCGCACCCTTTGCGTGCATGCGTCGCTCGGGGATGACTTCGCGGTCAAAATGAGCCAGCTTTTCAAGTAGCCAAACGTCTTGCAATAGAGCTGGCCCGCGTGGACCGGCAGTCTGGATATTCTGATTGTCGGGAACGGGAGCACCAGCGGCGGTAGTCAGCTTTTTCATGGGGCGTATCTCCTTGGAGTCTCAAGCGGGTAAGAATGAAAACACGATAGGCTCGCGCACCGAGTAAGGTTACCCGGTAACGATGCGGTGGTAAAGGCAGTGAGGCCCGTTGCCGTTTTACTTGCTGCGCGCGTCAGCCTCGCCCGATGAAGGGCATTTTTGTGGCCATGATCGTCATGAACTGCACGTTGGCGTCAAGCGGCAGGCTGGCCATATACACCACAGCGCGTGCGACGTTTTGCACGTCCATGGTGGGCTCCACCGCCATCGAGCCGTTGGCCTGTAAGACGCCTGTGCTCATTTTTTCAGTGAGCGCGGTGGTGGCGTTACCAATGTCGATTTGGCCGCAGGCGATATTGTATTGCCGCCCATCGAGCGAGGTGGTTTTGGTCAGCCCGGTGATGGCATGTTTGGTTGCTGTGTAGGACACGGTCCGTGGCCGCGGGCAATGAGCCGAGAGCGAACCGTTGTTGATGATGCGCCCACCTTGGGGCTGCTGGCTTTTCATTAATCGGAAGGCTCCCTGCGTGCAAAGGAATGTGCCGGTCAGATTGATGTCGACGGCCGCCTTCCATTGTTCGACGCTCAGGTCTTCCAGCGAGACTTGGGGTGCGAAAATACCTGCATTGTTAAAGAGCAGGTCAAGTCGCCCGAACGTTTCGCGGGTTTTGGCGAACAAGGCATTGACCGAGTCGGGGTCGCTGACGTCAGTGCTGACAACGAGAGAGTTCGCGCCGAACGCTTGTCCTTCCTGCGCCGTTGCTTCGAGCGGTGCGGCACGGCGTCCGGCCAGCACAACCGCGTAGCCGTCTTGCATCAGGGCCAGGGCGACGCATTTGCCTATTCCCGATCCGGCGCCGGTGACCAGTGCCACTTTTGTTGAAATATTCATTTCTTTTTTCCTTTTCCTGCGGTGGTGCGCGGGCGTGCGCGTGTCAGGCTGGAACTTAGGCGCTTGTAGGCGATACCCATGTGGGCCTGCATAGCGGAACGCGCCAGTTCGGGATCTTTGGCGCGCAGCGCCTTAAGAACTTCATGGTGTTCGGCAATGGCCTGGGACCAGACGTCGGCGGTTTCGAAATGGCTGTGTAACTGATCGAACAACGGGCCAAGACGGAAGTCGAAAAGCCTCTGAACTACATTGACCAGAACGCTGTTGCCAGTTGCTTCGGCGATACGCACGTGGAAAACCCGATCGGCCTCGATGGGAGTGACGCCTGCCTGGGCGTCGGCCGCCATCATGTCAAGCGCTTGGGCAATGGCGTCGAAATGCGGTTTACGCCCGACCCTGGCAGCAGTGGCTGCGACCTCGCCTTCGAGCAAGGCCCGGGCACGTATCAGTTCGAGCGGGCCCTCTTCGAGTGAAAGGTCGAGTTCTCGTCTTGATGCCGACGGTGGCTCACAAACATAAATGCCCGACCCCATGTGCACTTCGATATAGCCCTGTACTTCAAGCGCGATCAGCGCCTCGCGCAATGAGGGCCGGCTTACGCCCAATTGCACGGAAAGGTCACGTTCTGCCGGGAGGCGCGACCCAACGGGAAATTCGCCCGCCAGAATAAGAGACCGCAACTGGTCACTGATCTGACGATAAAGTCTATGCGTTTCGATGGCTTTAATGGGCATGCTCGCCTTGCTTGCGGGTTTCTCTGGATTATAGAGGGGTGTCGAGCGCGGCTGGAAATTCAATACCGTAGAATTTGGCACAATCGCGCAGCGTAGGAGGGATGCTGGGATGCAGCGCCACGCCATCGCGTAGTTGCTCGTGTTTGCGAGCGGTGCCGCGATCGCCAGGCATGCGCACGGAATCGAAACCGGGTGCTGCTGGATTAGACCGGCAGGCATTTGCCAGCCAATCTGTTTGGCGCGTGAAGTTGGCGCGGCCGCCAAACGCCTCTGGGTCGTACAGCGTCAGGAACACCGTGGCGCCCCATCCTTCGGCCGGATCGGCACGGCCATGGCCCGCCAGTCCGCCGGTTAGGGCTTCGATCAGCAAGGCCAAACCAAAGCCCTTGTGTCCAGATTCAACTCCGCCCAAGGGCATGATAGTGCCGGGCGGTGTGCTGGACAGGACGCTCGGGTCGCGGCTGGGATGGCCGTTGGCATCGAGCATGCATGAACGACTGACCTGCCTTTTGCAGGCGTGCGCACAAGCCATTGGTCACAATAGAAGATGAGATATCGATCAGGAAGGGCGCATTTGTAGCTGGAATGCCGGCCGCAATGGGGTTCGGTGTAAAGACGGCTTGCGTGCCCCCATAGGGCGCGACGCTGGCGACGGCTGGGTCGGAGCTGGCCAATAGCATGACCAGGCCGCGCTCGGTGGCGCGCAGCAGGTAGGCGGCCAGGCAGGCGATGTGGTGGCTGCGACGGATGACCAGCGTCGCGCAGCCGAACTGGCGTGCGCGCGGTTCCAGTGCATCCATGCCTTGCCTGACCAACCAGGGGCCGGGTAACCGATGGCCATCCCAGCAAAGCGCCGCGCCGCGGTCGGATACGACTTCTGGTTGGCCGGACTTGGCCATTGAGCCATTGCGGATCTCTCGAAGGTAGGGTGCAAGTAGGGCCAACCCGTGTGTGTCATGGCCTAGCAGGTCTCCTTCGACCAGGGTATCGGCAACGACTTGCGCAGGAGCCTTTGCCATGCCTGCGGCCGTCAGGAGATCGGTGGCGAACTGACGCATTGACTCGGCAGAAAAACGCGGGGTGGCCATTAGTAAGTAGCCCGTCCGCCCGAAGCATCAAACACGCCGCCGGTAGTAAAGGAACATTCTTCGGAACAAAGCCAGGACACGAGCGACGCGATTTCGGCGGTTGTGCCAAAACGGTTCATGGGAATTTTAGAGAGCATGTAGTCAATATGTTGCTGGGTCATTTGCGAAAACATGCCCGTGTGCACGGCGGCTGGCGTGACGCAATTGACGGTGATGCCGGCTTGCGCCAGTTCTTTGCCCAGTGATTTGGTCAACGCAATGACACCGGCTTTGGACGCGCTGTAGGCGGACGCGTTCGGGTTACCTTCTTTGCCAGCGATCGATGCAATGTTGACGATACGCCCGTAACCGTTGGTCTGCATTTGCGGGGCAATAGCACGGCTGCACAAAAATGGGCCGCGCAGGTTGATGTTTATGACGCGATCCCATTCGGCGACCGGATAATCGCATACCGTGGTGTTTGGTCCCGTAATGCCGGCGCTGGTAACTAGAATGTCGATGCGGTCAATGGCTTGTAAAGTAGAGGCGGTCGCGCGCGCCACCTCGTCTTCGCTGGCGACGTCAAGCCTTTCTGTGTGAACCTGTTTGGGATCAAGCGACGCGCGCGCCTGGTCTAGCGCCTTGGCGTCGCGATCCCAAAGGGCGACGGTTGCGCCGCCCGCAAGCAGACGCTGCACGATAGCCAGCCCGATCCCCGCCGCGCCGCCCGTCACAACGGCGTGACGCCCTGAAAAATCGTAATAATTCGCTTGTGCCACGGGCATTCCTTATTTTGGCGGCGCTTGCACGTCGCAGTGGGCGAATTGGCCTTACCAATTGATGGTGACAGATTTCCATATCTCAGTGGGCTTGTCAAGAAAAAGGAAGCCCGAATTTGGTAATACCACTTTACCTATATTTGTTTGTGTAATAGACTGAAGTCCAAATTGGAACTCGGGGTGCGACGCGTTAGCAACCGCCAGCAGGAACCGCAGATCTGGAGGCTTCGTGGCACAGGAAATTGCAATACCGATCGATGAAATTGGCCGGCTGGATCAGGCACCGGCCGTCATACGCCTGAATCAAAACGATGATGTGTTAATTGCGACCCGAGACATCAAGCCGGGTACGGCCATCGCGGCCGAAAACATCACCTCGTCCGAGGCTATTCCGGCTGGCCATAAAATGGCGGCGCATGCGATTTCTTCAGGTGATGCCATACGTCGATATAACCAGATCATCGGTTTCGCCAGTGGTGATATTGCTGCAGGGCAGCATATCCATCTGCACAATATGACCATGCACGATTTTGCGCGCGATTACGCCTTTTGCGCCGACGTCAAACCTGTACGTAAACCCGCCACGGCCTTGACCTTCAATGGGTTTGTACGCCCAGACGGGCGCGTGGCCACGCGCAATTACATCGGTATTATCAGCAGCGTTAATTGTTCGGCTCGCGTCTGTCGGCAGGTTGCAGACGCGTTTCGCGACGACGCTCTGGGCGCGTTTCCAAATGTCGACGGTGTGGTGCCCATTACCCACAAAACCGGTTGCGGCATGGCCTCTAAGGGCGAAGGCATCGACTTGCTGCGGCGCGTGATTGCCGGGTATATCCGTCATCCGAATTTTGCCGGAGTTCTGTTTGTAGGGCTGGGGTGCGAATCCAACCAGATATCGTCCTTGTTGGCGGCCGAACACCTGACCGAGTCCGACCGTTTGCGAACATTGACCATTCAAGATACGGGCGGCTCGCGTAAAACCATTGAGCGTGGCATCGAGATCGTGCGCGAGATGCTCGCCGTTGCCAATCTCGATGAACGCCAGCCGCTGCCCATCAGCCATATAACCGTGGGTCTGCAGTGTGGGGGGTCTGACGGTTACTCGGGCATTACTGCCAATCCAGCATTGGGTGCCGCGATGGATATGCTGATTGAACATGGCGGCACAGCTATTCTTAGCGAAACGCCTGAAATATACGGCGCCGAGCACCTTCTGACGCGCCGGGCGGTCACGCGCGCAGTGGGCGAAAAACTGGTCGAACGAATTCACTGGTGGGAGAAATACACCGAACGACTGGGCGGCGAAATGAATAACAACCCATCCCCGGGCAATAAGGCTGGTGGCCTGACGACGATTCTGGAAAAGTCCCTGGGCGCGGTCGCCAAGGCGGGAACCAGCAATCTGTCCGATGTCGTCGAATACGCCCAAACGGTGACGGCCCATGGCTTGGTGTTTATGGATACCCCGGGTTACGACCCCGTATCGGCAACCGGCCAGGTGGCGGGCGGCGCCAACGTGATCTGTTTTACCACCGGCCGTGGCTCGGTCTATGGATGCAAGCCTTCGCCCTCACTGAAGCTGGCAACCAATTCAACGATGTATCGGCGCATGAGTGAAGACATGGATATCAATTGCGGCGAAATTCTCGACGGCACTCATACGGTGCATCAAGTAGGCGAGCAAATTTTCCGGCGCATTATTGAAGTGGCATCGGGCGATCGTACTAAAAGCGAACTGCAGGGGTTTGGCGAAGACGAGTTTGCACCCTGGATCCTTGGTCCGACCATGTAGTTACACGGCGACACATAATCATAAAATCATAAGCGGTAAAGGAGACAGCAATGAGCGACAAAGAAAAGCCTTTGCGTCGCAGCCAGGCCTGGTTCGGACGGCTTGACCGTGATGGATTCATCTACCGTTCGTGGATGAAGAATAGGGGTATACCGCATGATCAGTTCGATGGCCGTCCGGTTATCGGCATTTGCAATACCTTTTCGGAGCTCACGCCGTGCAATTCGCATTTCCGAATCTTGGCCGAGCAGGTCAAGATCGGGGTTTGGGAGTCTGGCGGCTTTCCTCTCGAGTTTCCGGTCATGTCTCTTGGCGAGACGCTGTTGCGGCCTACGGCCATGCTGTTTCGCAATTTGGCCAGCATGGATGTCGAGGAATCCATACGCGGCAATCCTTTAGACGGAGTTGTGTTGCTAATGGGCTGCGACAAAACGACGCCTTCGCTAATGATGGGGGCGGCATCCTGCGATCTGCCCACTATTGGCGTGTCCGGCGGCCCCATGCTCAGCGGCAAGTTTCGAGGGCGTGAATTGGGTTCGGGCACCGATGTCTGGAAGATGTCCGAAGAAGTTCGTGCCGGCCAAATGTCGCAGGAAGAATTCTTTGAGGCGGAAAGTTGCATGCATCGCTCGCACGGACATTGCATGACGATGGGTACGGCTTCAACCATGGCCAGCATGGTCGAAGCGCTGGGAATGAGCCTGCCGGGCAACGCGGCGATCCCCGCAGTCGATGCGCGTCGCAATCTGCTTGCGCGTGCTTCGGGCCGACGTATTGTGCAGATGGTCAAAGATGATCTGTGCATGTCGCAGATCCTCACGCGCGAGGCTTTCGAGAATGCCATCCGCGTGAACGCCGCCATTGGCGGCTCGACCAATGCGGTTATTCATTTGCTTGCTATTGCCGGACGCATTGGCGTTGATTTGACCTTGGCCGACTGGGATGAACTGGGCCACAAATTGCCGTGCCTGGTCAATTTGCAACCCTCGGGCACGCATCTGATGGAAGACTTTTATTATGCAGGCGGGGTGCCGGCGGTAATTCGCGAGTTGGGCGATGTCATTGCGCGCGACGCCATGACCGCGAATGGTCAGACCTTGTGGGACAACTGCAAAGATGCGCCAAACTGGAATCGAGAGGTTATCCACGCATTTAGCGAGCCTTTCAAGACCGAGGCCGGCATTGCCGTGCTGCGCGGCAATCTGTGTCCAGATGGGGCTGTCATCAAGCCTTCTGCGGCCACACCGGCGCTTCTCAAGCACAAGGGCCGTGCAGTGGTATTCGAAAACAGCGACCACATGCATGAGCGTATGGATGACGAAAGCCTAGATGTTGACGAGAACTGCGTGCTGGTTTTGAAGAACTGTGGGCCCAAGGGTTACCCGGGCATGGCCGAAGCCGGCAATATGCCGCTGCCGCCCAAGATCCTGCGCAAGGGAATCACCGATATGGTCCGAGTGTCCGACGCTCGCATGAGCGGCACCGCGTACGGCACGGTGGTTCTGCATGTTGCTCCCGAGGCGGCAGCTGGTGGGCCTTTGGCGTTGGTGCGAGACGGCGACATCATCGAGCTGGATGTGGCCGCGCGCAAGCTCCACTTGCATGTGTCCGATGAAGAGTTGGCACGCCGCCGTGAGGCATGGCAGGCACCGCCGGCGCCCATGGCGCGCGGCTGGGTCAAGCTTTATGTCGAGCATGTGCAGCAGGCCAATTTGGGGGCCGACCTTGATTTTCTACGGGGTAAAAGCGGTGCGGGCATACCCAAAGATAATCACTGAGAGCGGCGTATGAAGGTACTGATTACGGATTATGATTTTCCCGATCTCGAGCTAGAGCAAGACCTGTATCGTGCCGCAGGTGTCGAAGTCGTGGTGGCCCAATGCCGCAGCGAAGCCGATGTCATCGCTGCTTCGGACGGTTGCCAGGGGTTGCTGGTGCAGTACGCGCCCGTGAACGCCCAAGTATTTGCAGCGAGGCCCGAGATTCGCATTGTCAGTCGGTTTGGCGCCGGGTTCGATACGATAAATCTGGCCGACGCCAAAGAGCGCGGTGTGTGGGTGAGCAATTCGCCCGATTATGGCGTGGGCGAAGTCGCGACTCATGCGTTGGCGATGATGTTGTCATTATTACGCCATATTGCTTTCTACGATCGTGAAGTGAAAGCCGGGAAATGGCATTTCACCTCGGCGGGCAAGATGCGGCGCGTGGGCGATATGACAGTTGGCATTCTGGGGCTCGGTCGCATCGGCAAACGCATGGCACATATCAGCCGCAATAGTTTCAAACGGGTCATCGCCCATGATCCGCATATTATTGACGGTGACTTCCCCGCTTACATAGATCGGGTTAGCATGGATGAATTGTTTTCTCAGTCTGATGCGGTATCGGTGCATGTGCCGCTAAATGACGAGACGCGCGGCCTGGTCGATGCCCGCGTGTTAGGGCTGATGCCCGAGGGCAGTGTTCTGGTCAATACCGCGCGCGGCCCAGTCGTCGATATCGACGCTTTGCTTGCCGTACTAGATAGTGGTCGCCTTGATGGGGCTGCTCTTGACGTACTGCCGGTTGAGCCTCCCGCTATGGATGCGCGCATTGTGCAACATCCACGTGTATTGCTGACGCCACACGCGGCGTTTTATTCGATGGTCGCGGAAAAAGAATTGCGGCGTAAAGCCGCGCAGAATTTAATCGACTGGGCGCAACGAGGTCGCCCGTCTTATGTAGTGCTGGAAGGCCGAGCATAAATCATAAGTAGAACGAGACAAAGGAATACGGCATGGCATCAGTGCAGATTCGAGGAATACAGAAATACTTCGGTGACACGCAGGTGATTCGCGGTGTCGATATCGACATTGAAGATGGGCAATTTGCCGTCCTCGTTGGGCCCTCTGGTTGCGGCAAGTCGACGTTGCTTCGGATGTTGGCGGGGTTGGAGCAAATCACCGAAGGCGAAATTCTGATCAATGGCAAGGTCGTTAATAATATGCAGCCCAAGGAACGCGACATTGCCATGGTGTTTCAGAATTACGCGTTGTACCCGCACATGACGGTGTATGACAATATGGCGTTTTCCTTGTTGCTGGCAAAAATCGACAAGAACGAGATCAAGCAGCGGGTTGATCGCGCATCAGAGATCCTGGGTCTTTCACAACTACTTGAACGTTTCCCGCGTCAGCTTTCGGGCGGCCAGCGCCAGCGTGTTGCGATGGGTCGCGCCATTGTGCGTGACCCGCAGGTTTTTCTGTTCGACGAACCCTTATCTAATCTGGACGCCAAGTTGCGCGTGCAGATGCGCGCAGAAATAAAAGAATTGCATCAGCGTCTTCGCACGACCTCGGTCTATGTGACCCATGACCAGATCGAGGCTATGACGATGGCCGATCAAATCGTCGTCATGCACGATGGCGTGGTCGAGCAGCGCGGCAGGCCGCTTGATCTTTACGATCATCCCGACAACCTGTTTGTGGCGGGTTTCATTGGTTCTCCGGCGATGAATTTTGTTCCGGGGGTGTTGCGTCGCAATGGGTCTGGCGTGCAAGTAGAGTTTTCGGACGGCACCTGCGTGCCGGCACCCACGAGCGCTGGCCAGACAGGGGGCGTTGACGGTCAGCCGGTAGTTTATGGCGTGCGGCCCGAGCACTTGAATGTGGCTACGGGCGAAGAGGGAATGAAAACGGGAGTTGTTGTCATTGAACCTACTGGCGCTAACACCGAAGTTTATTCGCGGTTTTGCAACGTGGACCTCATTTCAATTTTCCGCGAACGTCACAATTTCAAGGCTGGCGACGCCTTGCGCCTGGTTCCTGACCACAATCACACCCATTTGTTCGACGCCAAGTCTGGCAAGGCTTTGCGGCAAAACTGATTTTTGGAGGTATACGGCAAAAGCAATTTCCAGTGGGCTTAGTCCCTTTAACCGAAGGAGTGGAAGACATGACAAAACTTACAAGACGCGATTTTCTGGTATCTACGGCCGCAGCGGCCGCAGCAACAGGCCTAAGCGGCAGTGCCTTTGCCGCCGACGCGGGTACTAAACTGAATTACACGCCCGAGAAAGGCGCCACCTTGCGTGTACTGCGGTGGAAGCGCTTCGTTCAGGGAGACGAAGATCTCTGGATGGCAAACACGAAAAAATTTACACAGCAAACGGGCATTCCGGTACGCATTGACAACGAAGGCTGGGAAGATGTGCGGCCCAAGGCGGCGGTGGCGGCGCGGGTCGGCAGCGGCCCCGACATCATCATCGGCTGGTTCGATGATCCCGAACAGTATCCCGAGAAACTGGTTGATGTGTCCGATCTGGGCACCTATCTGGACAAGAAATACGGCGGTTGGTACGACGTATGCAAGAAGTACGGTATGAAAGACGGCAAGTGGATCGCCATACCGCTGGGCGTCGTCGGCAATGCCCTGGTATATCGCCAAAGCATGATCAAAGCGGCAGGGTTCGATACGGTTCCCAAAGATCTGGCGGGCTTTCTCAAGCTCTGCCAGGCGCTCAAGGCCAAGAACACGCCGGCGGGTTTCGCGTTCGGTCACGCTGTGGGCGATGGCAACAACTTTGCGCATTGGCTGCTGTGGTCGCATGGCGGAATGCTGGTCAATACCAAGGGCCATGTAGTCGTCGAATCACCGGAAACCATCGCAGCGCTGGAATATGCCAGGGAGCTATATAAAACCTTTATTCCGGGCACGCTGGCGTGGCAGGATCCGTCTAATAACAAGGCATTCCTAGATAGCCAGATCAGCCTGACGGCCAATGGCATTTCGGTGTACTACGCGGCCAAAACATCCACCGATCCGAAGATGCAGGCCATGGCGCTGGATATCGAACACGCGCATTTGCCCTTGGGCTCGACTGGCAAGCATACAGAGCTGATGCAGATCACGCAGATGATGTTGTTCAAGTATTCCAAATATCCCAATGCGGCCAAGGCGTTCATGCAGTTCATGATGGAAGGCGATCAGTACAACCCGTGGATGAAAGCCGCTATTGGCTATGTCAGTCAACCGCTGAAGGCTTACGAGGCCAACCCGATCTGGACGTCGGATCCGAAAGCCACCGTGTTCCGCGATTCGGCGGCCATCATGATCGACAACGGGCATGCCGGGCCTCTTGGAACCGCGTCGGCGGCGGTCATGGCTGACTATGTTGTGGTCGACATGTTCGCCTCTGCGGCGAGCGGGTCGAAAACGCCTAAAGAAGCGGCAGCGCAGGCAGCAGAACGCTCCAAGCGTTATTACAAAGCCTAAGGGAGCAAGGCCTGGGAGTGGGGCAGCACGCATCTCCCTGACGGCGGCCCAGGCCGCCGTCAGGGTCATTTCCATTCAGGATACTTATGCTATCTCGATTGTTCAATAACAAAAACATGCTAGGGCTGTGTTTCATGTTGCCCTCGGCGATACTGCTTTTGGTCTTCCTGACTTATCCGCTGGGCCTGGGGGTTTGGCTTGGTTTTACCGATGCCAAAATAGGCAGCTCGGGCCATTGGATAGGTCTGGATAATTATCGCTATCTGATCGGCGATTCGATCGCGCAACTTGCCTTGTTCAACACGATACTCTACACCGTTGTAGCCAGTATTTTGAAGTTCATGTTGGGTCTGTGGCTTGCCTTGTTGCTGAATAAAAACTTGCCGTTCAAATCTCTTTTTCGATCCATGGTGCTGTTGCCCTGGATCGTGCCCACAGCGCTCTCGGCGCTGGCGTTCTGGTGGATTTACGATCCGCAGTTTTCAATCATCAGCTGGACGCTCGTGAAGATGGGCCTGATCCATCATTACATTAACTTCCTGGGCGACCCCTGGATGGCCAGAGCCTCGGTTATTGTCGCCAACGTGTGGCGCGGTGTCCCGTTTGTGGCGATCACCCTGCTCGCCGGTCTGCAGACGATCTCGCCCTCGTACTACGAGGCCTCGGCGATCGACGGCGCGACGCCGTGGCAGCAGTTCCGCCACGTCACGCTCCCGCTGCTCACGCCGATCATCGCCGTCGTCATGACGTTCTCGGTGCTGTTCACCTTCACCGACTTCCAGCTGATCTACGTCATCACCCGCGGCGGTCCGCTCAACGCGACCCACCTGATGGCGACGCTCGCCTTCCAGCGCGCGATCAACGGCGGCGCGCTCGGCGAAGGCGCGGCGATCGCGATCACGATGGTGCCGTTCCTGCTCGCCTGC
>CAJDUX010000068.1_pt1 | contig 13340 bp, 11 predicted proteins | sample 7391081 | NCBI WGS metagenome assembly CAJDUX01 (sample SAMEA7055685, study PRJEB34461) | soil metagenome | biome: terrestrial ecosystem; feature: Peninsula; material: soil | place: Antarctica | collected 2016 | reverse complement strand
AGCCGTTGCCATTTTTATGGCACCCACAAGGGGTGCCACTACATACGCGACCGGCACGTATTTGTAGTGGCACCCCTCGTGGGTGCCACAATCACCATTACCAACTTCTTACTACTTAAACAGAACCACTATTCGCCACATCAAAGCGTCACTCGTTTAAACGAAGTTATTCCATTTTCAAGCGCTTTTAACTTGCTGCAATACATCTCTTGCTGGCGTCAGTTGGCTCGCAGCCTGCCGTAAGGCTGTGCGCAGACCCTCTTCAACCACCGGATGGTAAAACGGCATTTCTAGCATCGTGGGCACAGTCATGTGTTGCTGTACCGCCCAAGATAGCAAATGGGCAAGATGCTCAATACTGGGTCCCGCCATTTCCGCGCCTAAAAACCGGCCATCGTACTGATCGGCATAAACACGCAGTTTGCCGCGATTCTTCAACATCACCCGCGAACGCCCCTGGTTGGCAAAATCGACCTCACCAATCACTACGCCAGACGTTGGCAAATCTTTGAAATGCACACCAACCTGAGCAATCTGCGGATCGGTAAATACGATGGACAGTGGCGCGCGACGCTGTCCCAGGTGCACCATCGGATATCGCGCCGCATTTTCACCCGCAATCCGGCCTTCATCGGCGGCTTCATGCAAAAACAGTAGTTCACCGTCTACATCGCCTGCGATAAATAAAGAAGAAGTGCCCAACTGCAAAGTCTGCCGATCAAATTCTGGCAGACCTTTGTCATTTAGCACCAAAGAAGTATTCGTGAGATGCAGATGATCCAAATTCGGGCGGCGGCCGACCGTCATTAGCAAATAATCGAAACGCTCCAGAACCTCTCGCCCATGCGCATCGGCCCAGCGCACCTCCACCTCGCTGCCGTCGCGCATGGCGGATATGATCCGGGTATTAAGCGAAAGCGAAAACTCAGCTTGAAAAGCAGCCAATGCACTCGCCTTGACCTTGGGGTCGCTCAAACCGCCCAAGCTGGCACTACGCCCCAGCAAACGTACATGTACACCCAAGCGTGCCAATGCTTGTCCCAGTTCCAGGCCGATAACGCCTGGCCCGACGACCATCACGCGACGTGGCAGGTCGTTCCAATAAAATACATCATCATTCACAATCAGCCGATCACCCAAGGCTTTATAGCTGTCGGGCACAACCGGAGTAGACCCCGTTGCGATAACGACTCGAGACGCTTCAACCCGAGTATGCTCGCCCACCTGCAACACCGTATCGGAGAGGAAACGGGCATAGCCGCGAATTTTGTCCTGTGCAGGGATACTGTCGATGCTTTCCAGCACAAAACCCACAAACCGATCGCGTTCGCTTTTGACACGATCCATGACTTCGACGCCATTGACGCGTATAGGACTATCGACATGGACACCAAACGGCGAGGTATTTGCAGCCGAATGAGCCGCTTCGGCGGCGGCGATCAATAGTTTGGATGGCATGCAACCTACACGGGCGCAGGTCGTGCCATAAGGGCCGCCCTCGACAATCACGGCGTTCAGGCCAGCCGCTTTAACAGCCCGATAAGCGGACATGCCCGCCGTTCCAGCGCCAATAATAGCGACGTCTATTTTAAGAATTTTCATGCTATTTCTCTCCTGTCGGGATGAAAACCATCCACCGCGCTGTACCAACCTGACCTGGCCTGCCGCAGCTTTGGAAACCGAAAGAACACTCAGGCCACCTGTTGAGGGGTGTAACCCGCCTCACGAATCGCGGCCTCGATCGCCACAGCATCACTGGCACCTTCCACGGTAACACGATGACTTGCCGTCACGGCCAGTACCGACACACCGGGGGCCACTTCATGCACGGCTGTGGTAATCGTTTTAACGCAATGGCCACAAGTCATATCTGGTACTAAAAATTCAATTTTCATATCTACCTCTGTCATGCAACGCTAGCCAATTTGTAGTGTAAACCTTACTATGATTGGAAGCTCAAGTTCCAATGAGCCCTATTTCACATTATTAAGCGATACGTCATGATAAGCTTGACATTACCATAATGTTAAGGTTAACACTATGCGGTATCCAAACATTAACAAGACTTTATATGAACGGCTCAGTCACCTTGCCTAGACACATCGATCTTTCTATTGACGGTATGACCTGCGCCTCATGCGTGCGTCGTGTCGAGCAGGCGCTGGCCGCCGTGCCCGGAGTAACTCAGGCGCAGGTGAATCTTGCAACCGAGCGCGCCCGTGTCAGCCTTGACTCTGTCGTCCCACTCGAACGTCTGCTAGAGGCGGTGCAAAAAAGAGGCTATACCGCCCACGCGTTCAAAACAGCCAACCTGGCACAGGATACCGGGCAGGCGCTCAGAAAAACCAAAGATGAGCAAACGCTCAAAGTCAACTTTCTCGTGGCCATATGCCTGACCTTGCCCGTTTTTGTTATCGAAATGGGAGGCCACGCTTATACGCCATTTCACCATTACCTGCTGCAGACACTTGGTGCGCAGAATATCGCCTACCTGCAGTTTGTCCTGGCGACGCTTACTCTGGCTATTCCAGGCCGCTCCTTTTTTACCCTCGGATTCAAGGCCGCTTCTCATCTGAGCCCAGACATGAACACCCTGGTCGCCCTGGGAGCCGGCAGCGCGTGGCTGTATTCCACCATCTCAACCTTCGTACCGCAATGGTTGCCGCCACGATCCGTCCACCTGTATTACGAAGCCGCCGCCGTCATTGTCACGTTGATATTGCTGGGCCGCTATCTTGAGGCACGAGCCCGTGGCAAGACCGGCTCGGCCATCAGACGACTGATCGGCCTGCAACCCAGAACCGCCCGCTTACAACGCGGCGAGCAATGGATCGACACGCCTATAGATACCCTGAAGGTCGATGACATCGTGCTGGTCCGCCCTGGCGAAAAAATCCCCGTCGACGGCGTGATTACCAGTGGTCGCTCTTACGTAGACGAATCAATGTTAACGGGCGAATCTGCAGCCGTGCTCAAGGAAATGGGCGCCAAGGTAGCAGGCGGGACGCTCAACACATCGGGCAGCTTTACCGTGTTGATAAAGCATCTGGGCGCTGACACCGTGCTGGCGCGCATCATACGTATGGTGGAAGAGGCTCAGGGCAGCAAGCTGCCAATTCAAAGCATCGTTGACCGGATCACTGCATGGTTTGTTCCGGCCGTCATACTGATTGCATTGGGCACATTTTTATTGTGGCTAGCCATCGGGCCCAGCCCGTCGCTATCGTACGCGCTTATCAATGCGGTGGCGGTTTTGATCATCGCCTGCCCTTGCGCAATGGGCCTGGCTACCCCCACGTCCATTATGGTAGCCACCGGGCGCGCCGCCGACATGGGTATTCTGTTTCGACAAGGCCAAGCCCTCCAAACCTTGAAAGACGCCAAGGTCATCGCGTTCGACAAAACTGGAACGCTCACTTACGGCAAACCAGCGTTAACTGACTTGCACCTGGTGCCTGGCTTGGATCCTGACGCAACCTTGGCCGAGATTGCCTCGATTCAGGCTCTTTCCGAACATCCTATCGCACTGGCAATCACGCAGGCGGCAAAACAGAAGAACCTCGGCCTGTTGGCCGTAACGGGGTTCACAGCCATTTCAGGATCGGGCGTACAGGCTGACACAAATAACCACCACTATCTGCTGGGTTCTGCTCGCTTAATGCAGCAGTCAGGTATCGCTCTGGACAGCTTTGAACCTATTGCCGCCCGCCTGGGGCTGGCCGGCAAATCTCCGATTTATATCGCCCGCGACGGTGCATTAGCAGGCGTCTTAGCGGTCGCAGACCAGATCAAGGAAAGCGCACGCGCCACCGTGCAAAAGCTGGAACAAATGGGCATCAAGACCGCAATGATTACCGGCGACAACAGCAGAACCGCCCAGGCCATCGCGCTGCAGCTGGGTATGACCGAGGTTCACGCCGAAACCTTGCCCGAGAACAAAGTTGCGCTCCTACAAGCGCTGAAACGCAGTCACGGCACCCTGGCCTACGTGGGAGACGGCATTAACGACGCTCCCGCCCTGGCATTTGCCGATGTAGGGATCGCGATAGGTGCCGGCACAGATATAGCCATAGAGTCAGCTTCCGTAGTGTTGATGTCCGATGACCTAATGGCCGTTCCGGCCGCGATCGCTCTGTCTGTGGCAACCTTGCGCAATATCCGGCAGAATTTGTTCTGGGCATTCGCCTACAACGTAGCACTTATTCCTCTGGCTGCCGGCGCACTGTATCCCGGCTACGGAATTTTGCTCTCTCCAGTACTGGGCGCCGCCGCAATGGCTTTATCAAGCGTCTTCGTGGTGGGCAATGCCCTGCGTCTGAAGCGCTTCAATCCCTCGAATCGGGTTCACACATCATGAATATTGGACAGGCTGCAGCGCAATCGGGCATTTCCGCCAAAATGATCCGCTACTACGAAAGTATCCGCTTGCTCGATGCCAGCAAACGTACAGAATCAGGGTACCGCGTCTATCACGAACGCGACCTGCACGCCCTGCGCTTCATTCGCCGGGCGCGCGATCTGGGGTTTTCGCTTAATCAGATTGATACCTTGATGGCCTTGTGGCGCGACAAGTCCCGCGCCAGCTCGGAAGTGAAACAATTGACCAACGAACACATCGCCGAACTTGAACGCAAAGCGACCGAGTTGCAGGAAATGGCCGCCACACTAAAGAACCTGGCCGACCATTGCCACGGTAATGACCGTCCCGACTGCCCTATTATCGATAACTTCGGACGCCAGCCGGAAGAAAGCCGAAAATAGGAGCGCAACACGAGCCGGCTCAGGGCCCGGTTAAAGGCCAGTCCACTCGCTTACATACTGCCTGTAATCCGGACGCTCGGGAGCCGTCGTGTCCCGAATTGGCGTGCCTATGGCCAGATAACCCATAAAACGATAATCCAGCCCATCAAAACCCAGCGCCTCGTTAACCTCGTCAACATAGGTGCCCAGGCCCGTGCTCCAATAAGCTCCAAAACCCAACATATGCGCAGCGTTCAACATTTGGGTAACGGCCGCGCCTGTAGCCAGCATGCGCTCGTGTTCGGGGATTTTGGTATTGGAATGATCCAGCAGGCAAGCCACAGCCACGAGCAACGGCACCTCGGCCAGCCATTGCCGGGTCCTGGTTTCCTTTTCCGCCGTGAACGGTATACCCGCCGCGCGGGCGGCACCGAAGGCTACATCGGCTACTCGCCCAATGGCGGCACCTCGAATGAGCTCAAAGCGCCAAGGCCGCAAATGCCCATGGTCTGGGGCCGTCATGGCTGCCTGTAAAATTTGCGCCAACTGTTCATCGTCCGGCCCGGGAGCGCGTACGAATTTGACCGAACGGCGCGACATTAAATAATCAATGGGTGCAACTGGCATTGAAATCCTCAAGGCAATAAATCAAAAAAATGAAGATACATGCGGCGTCAGCAAGCTCCTTGCCTGCTAAAGTCACCTGTTAAGGCCTTTGGGCCGCCACCAGAATGGCCTTCATGTCGCGCACCGCCTTTTCCCACCCGTCAAAAATGGCGCGGGCTACGATGGCATGGCCAATATTGAGTTCCGACACTCCCGGCAACGCAGCAATATATTGCGCGTTGCCGTAATGCAGGCCATGACCGGCATTAACACGCAAACCCAAGCCGATTCCCTGTGCAATGCCAGCTCGCAGGCGATCAAACTCAACAGCACGCAGATGAACGTCATGCGCATCGGCATAGGCCCCTGTATGCAGTTCAATAACCGTCGCACCTGTGCGCGTGGCAGCATCGATTTGCGCCGCATCAGGATCGATAAACAGAGACACCCGTATACCCGCGTCATGTAACTGACTTACGGCCTGCCGGGTAGCCTCGAAATGAGTGACAACATCCAGCCCGCCTTCGGTCGTCAGTTCGACACGCTTCTCCGGGACAAGACACACATCGTCGGGCCGCAGCTTGCAGGCGATGCCCAGCATCTCGGCAGTAATGGCGCACTCCAGATTCATACGCGTGCGCAATTTGGGTCGAATCGCCCATACGTCGGCATCTTGAATATGGCGCCGATCCTCGCGCAAATGCAACGTAATCAGATCGGCGCCCGCCTCTTCCGCCCGCACGGCCGCCTCGGCCGGATCCGGATAAGTCGTCATGCGCTGTTGGCGCAAAGTGGCCACATGATCAATGTTTACGCCAAGTTCAATCATTTCACAAAACCTTTTGCAGATGCGGCGTGAATAAATGTTTTATTCTATCGCGCTATGGCGACGGGGATGAAAATGGCAGCCACAAGGGCTGCCACTACCTGAGCGGGGCGGCGCGTATTTGTAGCGGCAGCCCTTGTGGCTGCTATTTTTAATTAGCGGTACGAATCATTACATCTTGCCCGGCGCAGCGCTCGCCGCAGGCAAGACGCCAGGCGTGGCCGACACAGCAGGCGTTGCGCTATTTTCCAGCCATCCGCCACCCAGAGCCTGGTATAGGGCTACCCGATTCACTAGAGAATTCAAGCCAGTCTGCAAGAAAGAAAGCTGGGCGGTGTAAAGATTGACTTCGGCCGTTTGTACCTGCAGGAAGCTATCAACGCCGCTGGTGTAACGTAGCTGAGAAAGTTTAAGTGTTTGTATGTTGGACTGTTCCAGCGAACGCAGGGCGTCGAGCTGTTGGGTATAGGTCGCTTCGCCCGCCAGCGCATCAGCAACCTCCTTGAAGGCTGTCTGTATCGTCTTTTCGTACTGAGCGACAGCCTCCTTTTGGCTGGCCTTGGCCAGATCCAACCCTCCGCTTACCCCGCCCGCAAACAGCGGCTGGGTAATTTGCGGAGCAAGTGACCAATATCGCTGGCTATTCTGAAACAAGCCGCCCAGCGCCGGGCTGGCAAAGCCCAGCAAACCCGTAATCGAAATAGTTGGAAAAAATGCAGCCCGTGCCGCCCCGATATTAGCGTCTGCCGCCCGCAAATTGTTTTCAGCACCCATAATATCGGGCCGGCGTTCCAGCAATTCGGAAGGCAGCCCTACAGGAATCGCAACCAGTAGCTGATCTCTGCCAAAGACTGCGCCGGGAGGCAGATTATCGGGAATGGGTTCACCCACCAGCAATTGCAACGCGTTTCTGGCTTGCGCCTGGCTACGGATGGACGCGGCCTGATCGGCCCGCCCAGAATCAAGCAGGCTTTGCGCCTGATTAAGATCCAGCGTCGATGCCACTCCGGCATTAAACTGCGACCGCACCAAATTGAAAGTTTGCTGCCGCGAGGCCAGCGTTTTCTCTAGTAAGGCGGCTTGTTGCTGTGCAGCGCGCAAATTGAAATACGCACCCGCCACCTGCGCTATCAAAGTAATGTGAACGGTGCGCTGCGCCTGTTCGCTCGCCAGATATTGCTGGTACGCCGCCTGGCTAAGATTTTTGAGTCGGCCAAAAAAATCCAGTACGAACGCCGAAGTGCCTATGCCAGCCTGATAGTAGCGAGTAACGCTATTGGAGTCAGCCCCATTGGCACGCAAATTGGCAGGCTGCCCTTGAATCTGTGCATTTCCGCCTATACCGATAGTAGGTAGACGGTTACTGTCTTGAATGCCATATTGCGCTCGCGCCTCGAGGACTCTCTGAACCGCAATGCGCATATCGCGATTATTGTTCAACGCAATGCCAAGCAAAGCGATTAGACGAGGATCACGAAAAAACTGGCGCCAACCCAGATCAGCCGTCTGGGTCACGGCCGGGGTCACTATCTGTGCGCTTAAGCCGCCCTTTTCACTGGCCGACGCGGACCGATCCGGATACTGCTGCGGAATAGGTGCCACGGGTCGCTCATAGCGGGGCGCCAACGAGCATCCCGCCAAGGCCAGCGCCAACAGGCCCGGCGCCATCGTAGATCGAAGAACGCGTGAACTCATGCTTTATCCCCATCTGTAGAAGAGTGGGACTCCATTTGATTAGTACCAGTTTCTGCATGCGGCGCCTCATGGGCCGCATGGTGTGCCCCTATCACCTTGGGTTTGACCTTGAACCAGCCTAAAACCACTACGAAAAAGGTGGGCACAAAAAGTACGGCCAGAGGGGTCGCAGCGAGCATACCACCCAGCACGCCCAAGCCCACCGCATTCTGACTGGCCGCTCCGGCGCCGGTGGCAATCGCCAGGGGCACTACGCCCAAAATAAATGCAAACGAGGTCATGAGAATGGGCCGGAATCTAAGCCGCGCGGCCTCGACCGTGGCATCGTAAATGCTGCCCCCTTCCGCATACATGTCCTCCCTTCCGCATACATGTCCTTGGCAAACTCCACAATCAGAATTGCATTCTTCGCGGCCAGCCCAATGACTGTCACCATACCCACCTGGAAATACACGTCATTGGACATGCCCATGGCAAAGATCATGCCAACCGCACCCAACATGCCCAAGGGCACCGCCAGCATGACCGACAACGGTATCGCCCAGCTTTCGTATAACGCCGCCAGCACCATGAATACCACTAACATGGCCAGCCCCAGTAAAATACCGGTTTGGTTACCTGCCTGAACCTCCTGGTAGGACAAGCCCGACCATTCGTAGCCGTAACCTGGCGGCAATTTGCTCACCAACTGCTCCATTTCAGTCATGGCTTGGCCGGTGGAATAGCCCGGGCCCGCAGACCCGCCTATACGTACGGATTCGTAACTGTTGTAGCGCACCACTTGCACGGGGCCTTGAGTCCATTTGGCCGTCACAAAGGATGACAAGGGCACCATCCCGCCCTGACTGTTTCGCGCGTTAAGCTTCATGATGTCGTCGACGTTCATGCGATGCGTCTGACCAGCCTGCACCCAAACGTTTTGGGTCCAGCCCAAATTGGGGAACTGACCGGCATACGAGGAGCCTATCGCCGTTGAGATCAGACCAGCGGCTTCGTTGAAATCGACGCCCAACGCTGCCGCCTTGTCGCGATCGATGGTCAGCTTAAGCTGCGGGCCAGGCCCCAGGCCGGTGACACGCGTTTCTGCCAGTACCGGGCTTTTCATGGCCATCGCCAATAGTTGCTGGGTTGCCGCCATCAGCGCGTCGTGCCCCATTCCGCCACGATCTTCCAGCCGCATGTCGAAACCCGCGGCATTTCCCAGAGACGAAATAGCGGGCGGCACCACTGCAAACACCATGGCATCGGGCAAACCGAACAAGAGATTCTGGGTCGCGCGGGCAGCGACGGCCTGCGCCGAATTGGCCGCACCTTTGCGCTGGGCAAAATCTTTCAGAGGCACAAACGCAATCGCTGCGTTTAAGCCATTGCCATTGAAGCTGAAGCCCTGAACGGCAATAATATTCTGTGTCTGCGGCTGCTTCTTGAAGTAAGCCTCAACCTTTTCCAGCACATCAACCGTGCGATTGGCCGTCGCACCCGCTGGCAACTCGATATTTGCGACTATATAACCCTGATCTTCTATTGGCAAAAAAGACGTAGGCAAACGCAGGTACAGCCAACCAAGCCCCGCCAGCAACACCAGATAAATCAGCATCATACGGCCGCCTTTGTGCAGGCTGCGCCTCACCCAGCTCTGGTAGTTATGGGTCGTGCGCTCGAAGCTGCGATTGAACCAGCCGAAAAAACCTTTCTTGTTTTCGTGATGGCCCTTGGGTATCGGTTTAAGTATGGTCGAGCATAAGGCCGGCGTGAACGATAAAGCGAGGAAGGCCGAAAAAAGAATAGACACCGCCATGGCCACCGAGAACTGGCGATAAATAACCCCCACCGAGCCACTCATGAAGGCCAGCGGTAAAAACACCGTGGTCAGGACCAGAGTAATACCGATGATAGCTCCCGTAATCTGTGGCATGGCCTTTTTGGTGGCCTCTTTGGGCGAAATTCCTTCTTCGACCATGATGCGTTCAACGTTTTCGACCACCACGATGGCATCATCGACCAAAATTCCGATCGCCAACACCATGGCGAACATCGTCAACACATTGATCGTAAAACCTAACGCCAGCATGACCGCAAACGCGCCCAATATGGCAATCGGCACGACCAGCGCTGGAATCAGCGTGTAGCGCACATTCTGCAAAAATAGAAACATCACCACGAACACCAGCAGCATTGCCTCTAAGAGCGTATGCACCACTTGCTCAATTGAAAGCTGCACATAGGGTGATGTGTCGTAGGGAATGGAATAACCGATATTGCTCGGGAACTGTTTAGACAACGTTTGCAGGGCGGTCTTTACCCCCGCAGCCGTAGCCAAGGCATTGGCATTGGGTGCAAGTGAAATGGCAAATGCCGCAGTAGGTTTGCCGTTTAAACGCGCACCCAGCTGATAGCTGTCCGAGCCGATCTCAACTCGGGCCACATCAGACAGACGCACGCTGGATCCGTCTACATTGGAGCGCAATACGATTTTGTCAAAATCCTTGACGGTTGATAACTGACCATTGACCACGAGAGGCGCCGTCACGCGTTGCGCCTCCGGATTGGGTGGTGAACCGATGATGCCACCCGACACCAATACATTCTGAAGCGAGATGGCGGTTTTCACATCTGCCATACTGAGCTTAAAACCAACCAGCTTGTCCGGATCGACCCAGATGCGTATGGCCCGCGGTGCTGCAAACAACTGAAATTTACCCACGCCGGTAACACGTGAAATCGGATTTTGCAGATTACGTGTCACGTAGTCGGCCAAGGCGGTCTCATCGATCGACCCGTCTTTAGAAGACACGGCCACCACCATCAGAAACCCCGTATTGCTTTTGGTAACTTTCAGTCCTTGCTGCACCACAGCAGCCGGCAACTTGGCGGTAATATTGGCGACGCGGTTTTGCACATCAACCTGGGCCAGATCGGGGTTGGTACCGGGAGCAAAAGTGACCGCGATACTAGCCTGACCATTCGAGTCGCTGACCGACTCGTAGTACAACAAACCTTCGGCCCCGTTAAGTTCGTTTTCAATAATGCTGGAGACTGAATTGGCCACATCCTGAGCCGATGCGCCGGGATAAGAGGCGCTGATCGTAATAACCGGAGGCGCTACCTCGGGGTATTGTGCGACCGGCATATTGGGAATAGCTAACAACCCGGCCAAGGCGATGCCTAACGCAACCACCCAGGCAAAAATTGGTCTGTCAATAAAAAACTGTGGCATGAATAATCACTCTAAATCGGACATGGCGCGGGCATTCTTCGCAATTAGCCTTTTGTGGCAGGCTTTGCAGAGGGCGTCTTAGCGGAAGCGGCCGGCTGGCCCTCTTGCCACGGCATAGCCTGCACGGAGGCACCTGGGCGAATCTTCTGGAACCCTTCGACGACCACTGCATCGCCCGCCTTCAGGCCGTGGTTGATCACCGACTTCCCACCGACTCGTGGCCCCACCTGCACGGCGATCAGCGCAGCCTTGCCATCTTTCACCACATACAGGCTGCTCAAACCGTCGGCTGTACGTTGCAACGCCTGTTGTGGCACAAGCAAGGCCTTCTGATCGACCCCCTGTTCTATCCGCACCCGCACATACATGCCGGGCAAAAGGATGTGATCGGGATTTGGAACTTCAGCTCGCAAATTGACCTGACCTGTAGTGGGATCAACGGTAATGCCGGAAAATAATAGTTTTCCGGCATGCTCAAATGGTGAACCATCTTCGAGAACCACTTCGACCTTGGCTGCATTGGGGCCAGCCTGCTCTAAATTGCCACTGGCCAGCGCCTTACGCAAAGCGGCCAGTTCGGTAGTGGATCGAGTGAAATCGACATAGACAAGGCCAATCTGCTGCACGTCAGCCATTTGCGTAGCGGCCGTAGCGCTGACCAACGCGCCTTCAGTCACCAATGACTTACCGGCACGGCCGTCAATAGGCGACACTACCTTGGTGTAGCCCAGATTAATGTCAGCCGATTCGAGCGCCGCGCGAGCTGCAGCCACAGTAGCCACGGCCTGGGCCGCAGCGGCCTGGGCATTATCGTAATCTTGGCGGCTGACTGCGTTCTCTTTGATCAGCTTGGCGTAACGCTGAGCCAGCAAATTCGCGCTGCGTACATTGGCCTGAGTCTGCTGCAGCTGTGCCTCAGCTTGGTCACGTGCGGCGCGATAGGGTGCTGGATCGATAGTGAAAAGAAGCTGTCCTTGCTTGACATCGCTACCCTGCGTGAAATTCACCTTGGTGACTATGCCTGTAACCCGCGCCACGATCTGCGCATCCTTTATCGCCTCAACACGCCCTGGCAGATCGGTCAGGATAGACGTACGCGTCGGTTGGACAGTTACGACGCTAACAGGGACCTTCATCTCGCCCGTCTGCTGTTTGGGCTTTTGACCACAGGCCGCCAACAGCAATAACGACGCAAAAAAAACAATGCGGGCCTTTTGGCACGCAAACGGATACGCTATCGGCATTTGTAACACTCCCACGCTCGTCATGCTCAGTATGACCACGACGATGGCCGCCTCAATTTTGTAAACGCCGAGTATAAAGCGAAATAAGTTTTAATAGAACTTAAAATCAACTCGATCAACTCAACTTAACAACGGTTCAAGAAGCAATCGCCGAACTTGCGGCGTTATAACGCAGACATACCTTGCGCGAGCAACGATTTGGCCCAACGCCTCGCAGGCAAGCCATAGTCGGACTCAACAACTTGCGAACGGTCCAGAAACTGCTGAACCGTTACATTTAACGTAGGGCCTTTGAAGGCGAGCACCACACGGTTACCCTCGTCGACTTCAGGCAGTTCAAGTATCCGCCCGTTGAACGCCTTACTTATATTGGTGAGATTGCGTGGAAAGCTCTCATGATTGCCAAACAAATTGACCGCCAGCACCCCTACTTCGTCGAGCGCCTGGTAGCAATCACTGTAGAACTCGAGGGACTCGCGCACCGGGCCTTGCGCCTGCGCGTCGTACAGGTCGACCATCAGGCATAAATAGCGCCCTATGTGCTCGCGCTGTTTCACCCAAACCGCGGCATCATCATGATCAATACGCAGGCGCACTGACTCGGGCAGGCGGAAATACGCGCGGCAAATATGAACAACACGCGGATTCCACTCAACCACCACTATCGAACTGGGTGTGTGCTTCATGCTGTAACGCAGCAGAGACCCGGCGCCCAGACCCAAAATTCCGATAGCGCTGACTCTGGAGGGCTCCAAAAATAACAGCCAGGCCATCATTTGCTGCGTATAGGCGAGCACCAGCTCGGAAGGCCTGGCGACACGCATGGCGCCCTGTACCCACTGGGTTCCGAAGTGCAGATAGCGCACCCCTGCAAACTCGGACATTGTGGGTTCATCACCGCCCGGCGACGTACAGGCCTGCCGCGCCTGAGCACCACGGCTAAAGCTATCAGGCATAGTAATCAACCTTGAGCACGCTCGAAAATAGCGGCTATGCCCTGCCCGCCACCTAT
>CAJDUX010000010.1_pt1 | contig 14155 bp, 19 predicted proteins | sample 7391081 | NCBI WGS metagenome assembly CAJDUX01 (sample SAMEA7055685, study PRJEB34461) | soil metagenome | biome: terrestrial ecosystem; feature: Peninsula; material: soil | place: Antarctica | collected 2016 | reverse complement strand
GCACCTGTCGAGTGCATATAGCGGATCAGCCAGCCCCACGGCACCTCGCGCATGATGTATTCGACCGAGTCGAAGGCGAGAGCTGCGTCGGGCTTGTAGCTCATGACCAGAAAAATGCCGGTCACGATCTGGATGACCAGCACGAGTAGCGCCAGAGACCCAAAGAAATACCAAAAATTGAAATTCTTGGGTGCGTAATATTCGGACAGGTGTGCTTTGTAGGTGGAGGTCAGCGGAAAACGCCTGTCTATCCAGCCTAAAAGTCCTGTCGTATCGACGGTTTTCTCGCCAGCCATGAAACGGCTCCTTATTTCTATCTTACGAGGCGTGTAAATTCAATATCTTGTTGATCTTGCAAAGGCTTTCAGTGCCCTCAGGCCTTGTGCTTTTCGTCGACACCGATGATGACCTGGGTTCCGTCGGCCGAAAATATATAAGGTGGTACTTCGAGGTTGTCGGGGGCGGGCATGTTCTTGAACACCCGGCCCGCCAGATCGTAAGTAGAACCGTGACAGGGGCATAAAAACCCACCTTCCCAACTGGCGGGTAGGCCGGGTTGAACGCCTACATCGAAACGTGGTGTGGGGGAGCAGCCCAGATGGGTGCAGATGCCAACACAAATCAGCAGCTCGGGCTTGCGCGAACGATATTCGTTTTTGGCGAAATCGGGTGTGTAGCCTGGCCGCTCGGACTTGGGGTCGGCCAACATGGCATCGTTTTTCGACAGATCTTTAATTTGTTCTGGCGTGCGATGCAAAATCCAGACGGGTTTGCCGCGCCATGCGACAGTGATCATCGTTCCGGGAGCTACGGCAGACACATTGGCCTCGACCGGAGCCCCAGCCGCTTTTGCTTTTTCGGACGGAGCAAAAGAACTGACAAAAGGAATTGCCGTGCCGACACCTGCTACACCACCCACCGCACAGGCAGATGCTACCCAGAAACGGCGCGAGGGATCGGGTGGGAGGTTGGGGTCAACCGCACCAGTATCGTCGAGCTGCGACTTGTCCTGACTCATTCTTGTATCCTTATTCGTGCCCGCAAGAGGCATACCGATTACTGTTTTGTCACATGTAAAAGCCTAACAACCGCGTATTATAGCGTCAGCCCGCCGTTGGGTGAATTCCCAGAGGATAATCATATGAGCAACGCAAAAGGGTTTGTAGCGGAATTTCGAGAGTTTGCCGTTAAAGGGAACATGATCGATCTGGCCGTTGGCGTGATCATTGGCGCGGCTTTTGGCAAGATCATCGATTCGTTGGTAAAAGATGTCATTATGCCGATCATCAGCTTTCTCTTTGGCGGTAGAGTCGATTTTACCAATTTGTTCCTGGTGCTATCTCAGCCGGCGAATTACACAGGTCCCCATACCTATGCCGATATGTCCAAGGCTGGCGCAGTCATTCTGGCATGGGGCAATTTTCTGACCATACTCATCAATTTTTTCCTGTTGGCTTTAGTCGTGTTTTGCATTGTCAAGGCCGCCAATAAGGCGCGCGTCAAATTCATGAAGGAAGAGGCCAAGGTTCCTGCGCCCACGCCCGCTGAAGTGCTGCTTTTGCAAGAAATTCGAGATCTGCTCAAGAAGTAAATTTTATTTTTCTTCTGGCACGCGTCTTGTACTCGCACGGTTAGATCGGGTTGTTCAGATCGATAAACTCCACGTGTACGCCGAATTGAGCTGCAACGGCGGCGCCCAACGCCTGTATGCCATAACGCTCAGTGGCGTGATGGCCTGCGGCGATAAAGCCCATACCTGTTTCTTGCGCCCAATGAAAGGTTTGCTCCGAGGCCTCGCCGGTAATATAAACTTGCGCGCCGGCGGCACTCGCTTCTTCAATCAGGCTCTGCGCGCCTCCCGTGCACCAGGCAACGCGGTCAATGGTTTGTTGTGGATTCCCAACAATAAGCGGTGTGCGTTGTAAAGCAATGCAAATTTCATTGCCTAGCTTCCCCAGCGTTTTGGCCCGGGTCGGACGGCCCAGCCAAACCAGGCCGTCTGGGCCGCAGGTGAGCGGCTCGCCGGCTTCGTTGCGTTCGGGCTCGAACCCCAGCACGCGCGCCAGTTGCGCGTTATTGCCCAGCACGGGATGGGCGTCCAGAGGCAAGTGATAGGCCCACAAGTTCAGCTCATATTGCAAGGCTAAGGTGAGTCGGGCGCGCTTGGGCCCGCGTATGCACGGGTCCTCATTTTTCCAGAACCAACCGTGATGAACCAGGATTGCGTCGGCCTTTTTCGCGATAGCCGCACGGATGAGGGCTTCCGAGGCGGTAACTCCGGCGATAATGTGAGCAATCATCGCTTTGCCCTCGACCTGGAGTCCGTTCGGACAATAATCCCTGAAACGTTGCACCTGTAGAGTAGTATCGAGCCAGTGTCCGAGTTCTTGTCTGGAAACCTGATTCATTTTTTGCCCTTTGTCTCATGCGTCGATTGTGGTTGCTATTTGCCCAAACAGTAACGGTATGCCTTGGTATTTTATTCATCGTGGCGACTTTGCGTCCCGATTGGCTGCATACTTCGCCCGTCGCTGCCCCGCCGCTGCCGCAGGCATCTGCCCCGGCCGAGGTCTCGTACGCCCATGCTGTCGCCTTGGCGACGCCCGCAGTAGTTAATATTTATACCAGCAAGCAGGTACGCGTGCCGGTGGTGCCGCTGCCTCGCGACCCTGATCTTAACCGTCTGTTTCGCGAACTGCCGGGCTTTAGCAGGCGCAAACGGACGACCAATTTAGGTTCCGGCGTTATTGTTAGCACAGATGGTTATGTCCTGACCAATTATCACGTCATAGAGGCCGCCGACTCGATCCAGGTGGCCTTGAGCGACGGTCGCCAGACGCAGGCCAAACTCGTCGGCGCCGATCCGGACAGCGACTTGGCGGTCCTCAAGATCAATTTGCCCAAGCTCTCAGCTATTACTTTCAGTGTCGATCATAAGGTAAGGATAGGCGATGTGGTGCTGGCGATCGGCAACCCGTTTGGCGTTGGGCAAACCACGACGATGGGAATTGTGTCGGCGCTGGGGCGTAATCGCCTGGGCATTAATATTTACGAAAATTTTATTCAAACCGATGCGGCTATCAATCCAGGCAATTCAGGCGGAGCCCTGATTGACACGACAGGCCGATTGGTGGGCATCAATACGGCGATTTATTCCGAAAACGGTGGTTCGCTGGGAATTGGTTTTGCCATTCCTGCGGCGGCGGCCCACAAGATCATGGAGCAAATCATTGCTACGGGTTCGGTGACCCGCGGCTGGCTGGGCATCGAGCCCCAGGATATTACGCCCGACTTGGCCCACGCATTTAATCTGCGCCAAGACGATGGGGTGATTATTGCCAGTGTTCTCAAGAACGGACCAGCCGGGCGCGCCGGAATACGGGTGGGCGATATTGTGGTCAAACTTAACGGCCAAGTGGTGTACGACACGATCGGCTTTTTGAATCAGATTGCGCTGTTGCCGCCACGCCAGGAAGTTACCCTGACTCTCTTGCGCGGTGGCCGAACGCTCGAATTCGCCGTTCAGGTGGGAACGCGCCCGCGCATCACCAAGCCGTAGGGGCAGACTCTACAGAGACGTGCACCGCTACGTCTTGTCGATGTTGGCGCTGTCGTCCTCTGCTTCATCGTCGTTGGCTTTGCGTTTGTCAAGAATACTGGCCGCGAACACGCCAATTTCAAACAACACGCATAAGGGGAAAGCCAATGTGAACTGGCTAAGCGCGTCGGGTGGTGTGACAATTGCCGCGACGATAAAGGCGCCCACGATGACGTAGCCGCGTACCGAGCGTAGTTTTGCGACGGTAACCATGCCGGTTTTGACCAGCAAAATGACCACAATGGGGACCTCGAACGCAACGCCAAACGCTAGAAATAAAGTCATTACGAAGCTCAGATAGGCTTCGATGTCGGGAGATGGCGTGATCGACTGTGGCGCAAACGCGGCGATGAAATGGAAAACAATGTGGAACACGACAAAATAGCAAAACGCCATGCCTAGCACAAAGAGCAGGGTGCTGGAGACGATGAGCGGCATTGCCAGGCGCTTCTCGTTCTTGTAGAGGCCGGGCGCCACAAAAGCCCAGACCTGATACAGCACGATAGGTAGTGCCAGCAGGAAGGCCGCCAGTAGCGTTACTTTAATTGGAACCATGAATGGAGTAATGACCCCGACGGCGATCATGCGTGAGCCGGGCGGCAATGTCGCCAACATGGGTTGAGCCAGAATATCGTAAATTTTTCCCGGGCCTGGGTAGATAAACAAGACCACGAAAATAATCAGCACAGACGCGACGGCGCGTATCAGACGCGAGCGCAGTTCTATCAAGTGCGAGATAAAGGTGTCTTCTTCTGGTGGGCTTGCTGAGGCGTCCTGCGTCACGTCGGGGTCCCGCTAGGTGGCGTGGGTGGGACGGGTTTAGCCAAGGCACTGGCCTCGGCAAACCCGGGTAGATTCTCTTGGGGCTGGGGCGAGGCGGGTACTGTGGGTTCTGGAGAAACCGTCACAGGGGAAACCGCAGGGGTTACGGGTGAGGAGGGTTCGGTGGCACCCACAAGGGGTGCCGCTACCGAAGCCGCTGAGGGCGTTGTTACAGACGTGGGCGTCTCGGCAGGGGAATCGAGGGCTGCTGTGGGTGGCGCCAGGGTCTCGGAAGCGGCTGTGATGCTTGTGGCGGTTTGATGCAGGGATTGTGCCGCCTCGGTCAGAGCCTCTTTGGCTTCTTGCAGTGGAGCGTGCAGGTTCTGCGCGCCTTCCTTGATCGACGTTTGTACGCTACGTGCTGCTTCCTCCATCTGGCCTTTTAGGTCGCGCAGATCGCCCAGATCCATTTCCCGCTGAATATCACCTTTAACGTCGTTAACATAGCGCTGCGCGCGTCCAAGCAAGTGGCCCACTGTACGGGCTACTTTGGGCAGGCGTTCGGGACCAATCACGACAAGCGCGACAATCCCGATCAGGGCAAGCTCACTAAAGCTGACATCGAACATGGCTAGGCGAATCGCTTAAAAGTAATGCAGGGCACGGCAGCGGGACATTCTGGCTGCTATGCGTCGGTTTTTTCTTTGGCTTGTACATCAATGGTTTCGCCGGTTTCCACCTGCTTCTGTGTAACTCCCTCGGGTGGTACGGCACCACCAGCATCGTTCATGCCTTTCTTGAAGCCCTTAACTGCGTTGCCCAGGTCTTCACCTACGTTACGCAACTTTTTGGTGCCAAAGACCAGTGCGACGATGACCAGAACGATCAGCCAATGCCAAATGCTAAAACTACCCATGATAGTGTTCTCTCCGGTTAGGCGGCGGGTGCCACTCTTTTATGCCAGGGGCGCGGGCCCCCAATAATGTGAAAATGCAGATGAGCCACTTCTTGCCCGCCGTCGATTCCCGCGTTGGCAAGCAGTCGGAACCCGCCTTCAGGGCCGGGCCGACAGCCGTTATCGAGTGCCAATCTGGGGACTAAGGTCATCATTCTACCTAACCAGTCAGCATCGTTGGCGCAGATGTCCTGCATTGAGACAATATGGCGTTTTGGGATAAGTAGCAAGTGTACGGGCGCCGCGGGGTCGATATCGTGGAAAACAAAGATATCTTCGTCTTCATACGCTTTTTGCGACGGAATTTCGCCCTTGGCGATTTTGCAGAATAGACAGTGTTCGCTCATGATTGTTAAAACTTGTTAGTTTGACTCAATGCGGTTGGCCTTTTCGACTAGGCCTGAGACCCCTTCGCGACGAGCCAATTCCCGCAGTACGTCTTCGGGTCGCAGATTGTAGTACGTCAGGGCCACCAGCGTGTGAAACCAGAGATCGGCGGTTTCGGCCACGATATGTTCGGGGGTGTTGTCTTTGGCCGCCATGACCAGCTCGGTGGCTTCTTCGCCAATCTTTTTCAAGAAGGCGTCAGGACCGCGTGCCAGCAGTTTGGCTGAATACGAATGCGCCGGATCGCCGCCGTTTCTGGGCAGACGCGATTCTAGCGTGTCTGCCAGGCGAGACAGGATGTCGGCGTTTAAAGGTGTGGTCGTCATTTGTAAATTAGCTTCGGGTCTTTAAGCACCGGTTCGGTAATAGTCCATTGCGCGTCGTTCACATCGCCGTCGAGGCGTCGAAAGAAGCAGCTCTCCCTGCCAGTATGACAGGCAATGCCGCCTAGTTGTTCCACTTTAAGCAGAATGACGTCGCCGTCGCAGTCTAGCCGGATTTCGCTCACTATTTGCACATGGCCTGATTCTTCGCCTTTGCGCCAAAGCCGCCGACGCGACCGCGACCAGTACACGGCATGGCGGCTGGCTGCGGTTTCAGACAGAGCCTCGGCGTTCATCCAGGCAACCATTAGAATAGTGCCGCTTTTTGCATCTTGCACAATGGCGGGAAGCAAGCCATTCGCGTCGAACGTTACGCTAGCGAGCCAGTCGGTATCTGAGGTCATAGGGGTAATCGTACCTTAATCCCCTGCTGCGCCATGAACTCCTTAGCCTGCCTGATGGTATACAGCCCATAATGGAAAATGCTGGCGGCCAGGACGGCGCTTGCGCGCCCGGTGGTGACGCCGTCGGCGAGGTCTTGCAGGCTGCCCACGCCTCCCGAGGCAATCACGGGCACAGGCACTGCGTCGGAGACGGCCCGCGTCAGCTCCAGGTCGAAGCCCGATTTGGTGCCATCGCGGTCCATGCTGGTCAGTAATATTTCGCCGGCGCCGTATTCGGCCATTTTCCGGGCCCACTGGACGGCGTCGATACCGGTGGCGCGACGCCCGCCATGGGTGAATATTTCCCACTTGGCAGCGGCACCAGGCGCAGAGCTGCGGCGAGCGTCGATGGCCACCACGATGCATTGCGAGCCATGATAGGCGGCCGCTGCCCTGATCAATTCGGGATTGCTGATGGCGGCGCTATTGATAGACACTTTGTCGGCGCCGGCGTTAAGCAGGCGCTGTATGTCGCCAACCTGGCGCACGCCCCCTCCCACGGTAAGTGGAATGAAAACCTGTGAGGCCACGGCTTCGATAATAGGCAGGATCAGGTCGCGATTGTCGCTGGTCGCGGTAATGTCCAGAAAGGTCAGTTCGTCGGCGCCCTGATCGTTATAGCGCCGGGCGATTTCGACCGGGTCGCCGGCGTCGATCAGGTCGACGAAGTTCACGCCCTTGACGACTCGCCCCGCTGTGACATCCATGCAGGGAATGATGCGCCGGGTCAGGGCATTGCCGTACGTGGCCCCTTGCGGGCTCATGGTTTGCCGCGTTCGTCGGCCAGGCGTTGCGCGGCTTCAAAGTCTAGCGTGCCCTCGTAGAGGCTGCGTCCCAAGATGGCGCCTTCGACCCCTTGGTCCTCGACCGCACACAAGGCCTCGATGTCTTTCAGGTCGGTCACTCCGCCTGAAGCAATGACTGGTATTTTCACGTGCTGCGCCAGCTGGACGGTTGCCTGAATGTTGACGCCCGACAGCATGCCATCGCGCCCGATGTCGGTGTAGACAATGGCTTCGCAGCCATAGTCTTCGAACTTGCGCGCGAGGTCCAGGACATCGTGTCGGGTGAGTTTGCTCCACCCATCGGTGGCGACTTTACCGTCGCGGGCGTCCAGACCCACAATAATATGGCCTGGAAATGCGCTACAGGCATCACGCAGAAACCCTGGGTCTTTGACGGCTGCCGTACCGATAATGACATAGGAGATGCCGTTGTCGAGGTAACGTTCGATGGTGTTCAGATCGCGGATTCCACCACCGATCTGAACCGGCATTTCGTCGCCCAGAGCCTGCATGATCGATTTGATCGCCCCTTCGTTTTTGGGCTTTCCGGCCACGGCGCCGTTCAGGTCGACCAGGTGCAGGCGCCTGGCGCCTTGTTCAAGCCATTGTGTGGCAATGGCAGCGGGGTCTTCAGAAAAGATGGTTGCATCGTCGAGATCACCCTGGCGTAGGCGCACGCAACGCCCGTCTTTGAGGTCGATGGCGGGGATGAGTAGCATAGTCGGTCGTCGGTAAAGGCAGTTGGAAAAAGATAAGGTGAGAGTTCAGGGATTCCAGTGGGCAAAATTGCGATACAGGCGCAAGCCGTCGTCCGCACTTTTCTCTGGATGAAACTGTACGGCAAAAATATTAACCGCCGCAACTGCACAGGTAAAGCTTACTCCGTAATGGGTTTCCCCGACAATAAGCGCTGGGTCGGCGGGTTGGGCGTAGTAGCTGTGCACAAAATAAAAGTAGCTTTGGTCGGGAATGCCTTCCCAAAGCACGTGCGGGCTGGTCTGTTGCACGCGGTTCCAGCCCATGTGCGGGACCTTCAGCAATTCGCGGCCGCCGCTTGCGCTGCTCGCTGCATTCGCGTATTGCGGCCCGGTAAAACGCTGGACGCTGCCTGCGAAGATGTCCAGGCAAGGCGTGTCGCCTTCCGCGCTGCTTGAGAACAGCATTTGTTCGCCCACGCACACGCCGAGCAATGGTTTGTTGCGTGCGGCGCGGATCACCGCTTCGCGCAAGCCCGATTCGTTCAAGGTTCGCATGCAGTCGGGCATGGCGCCTTGACCGGGAAATACCACGCGGGAAGCCTGGTCAAGCTCTTGGGCTGTGTTGCAGATTCTGACGTCGGCGGTAGGCTCTGCAGCACGCAGCGCATGGGCAACCGAATGAAAATTGCCCATTCCATAGTCAACAATGGCGATGGTGTTCACAGTAGATCCGTTTCGAGCTTAGAGCACGCCCTTGGTTGAAGGGACGACGCCGCTGTTACGCGGGTCTAGTTCGGTGGCCATGCGCAGCGCTCGTCCGAACGCCTTGAATACGGTTTCGCATTGGTGGTGCGCGTTCTTGCCGCGCAGGTTGTCGATATGCAAAGTGACCAGTGCGTGATTGGCAAAGCCCTGGAAAAATTCGCGGGTCAGGTCGACGTCGAACTGGCCAATGCGGGAACGAGTAAAGGGCACGTGGAATTCGAGCCCAGGGCGTCCGGAAAAATCGATGGCCACTCGTGACAGAGCTTCATCGAGCGGCACGTAGGAGTGGCCGTAGCGCCGCAGCCCAGCCTTGTTGCCCACTGCCGCTGCGACCGCCTGCCCCAGCGTAATTCCTACGTCCTCGACGGTGTGGTGGTCGTCGATTTGGGTATCGCCGTCGCAATGAATGTCCATATCGATCAGGCCGTGGCGCGCGATCTGATCGAGCATATGATCCAGGAATGGAACACCGGTATGGATGGTTTGACGACCCGTGCCATCAAGGTTGATGGTTACGTGAACGCGGGTTTCGTTGGTATTGCGGGTGATGTCGGCAGTACGCATGGTCAGGGCTGAGTATTCTCTGTAGTGGGATCGATACGGTACCTGGCGCTGGCGGCGTGGGCTTGTAGGCCTTCGCCAAGCGCCAGAGTGATGGCGATGCGCCCCAGTGTCTGGGCGCCCGCCTGCGAGACCTGGATCAGGCTGGAGCGCTTCTGGAAATCATACACCCCAAGCGGGGAGGAAAACCGTGCTGTGCGGGAAGTTGGCAGTACGTGGTTGGGCCCGGCGCAATAATCTCCTAGCGCTTCTGAGCTGTAACGCCCCATGAAAATGGCTCCGGCATGGCGTATTTTACCGGCCCACTCTTGGGGGTGTTCGGTGGAAATTTCGAGATGTTCGGGCGATATTTCGTTGGCAATGGCGCATGCTTCATCCAGATCGCGTACCTGAATCAGCGCGCCACGCCGGCCCAGGCTCGCACGGATAATATCAGCGCGCGGCATGCCGGGCAGCAACCGCTCGATGGCAACGTAGACGGCGTCCAGGTACGTGGCGTCGGGGCATAGCAAAATAGCTTGCGCCAGTTCGTCATGTTCGGCTTGCGAGAACAAATCCATGGCGATCCAGTCTACGGGCGTTGATCCGTCGCAAATGACCAGAATTTCGCTGGGGCCCGCGATCATGTCGATCCCTACCGTGCCATAAACCCGGCGCTTGGCGGCGGCTACATAGGCATTGCCCGGGCCCACGATCTTGTCGACGGCTCTGATGGATTCTGTTCCGTAGGCTAGGGCTGCGATGGCTTGGGCGCCGCCTATGGCCCACACGCGATCCACGCCGGCGATGGCCGCTGCGGCCAGCACGATGGGGTTGCGCGCGCCGCCTGGGGTCGGTGTAACCATCACCACTTCGGATACGCCGGCAACCTTGGCTGGAATGGCGTTCATGAGGACCGATGAGGGGTAGGCCGCTTTGCCACCAGGCACGTAAAGCCCGACGCGGTCGAGGGGCGTGATCTTTTGGCCCAGCACCGTGCCGTCGGCCTCGGTGTAGGTCCAGGTCTGGCTTTGCTGATGTTCGTGGTAGCTGCGGACACGCGAGGCGGCGGCATCGAGCGCCTGGCGTTGCGCGGCCGGCAAAGCGTCGAGCGCCGCCAGCCACTGATGCCGGGGAATTTCGAGTGCGGCCATATCAGCCACATCGACATGATCGAAGCGCCGGGTATAGTCGAGTACGGCCGCGTCGCCGCGGGCGCGCACGTCTTTCAGTATGTCGGCGCTGATGCGCTCTATCGACTCATCCTGCGACGCGTCCAGATCCAGGAGTTGGCGTAGTGCAAGTGGAAAATCGTCGGAGAGTGTGTTTAGTCGTTTAATCAGGGGCATGGTACGAGGCGGGAATAGTGCGATTCATCGTTCAAGTTTGCGAGGCGCGCGCGAAGGCATCGATTAAAGGTTGCAATTGGGCCGATCGGGTTTTGAGCGAAGCCTGGTTAACGATCAGACGCGAGGAAATTGAAACAATATCTTCAACGGCTACCAGATGGTTGGCGCGCAGCGTATTGCCTGAGGATACCAGGTCAACGATGGCGTCGGCCAAACCGACCAGCGGTGCCAATTCCATTGAACCATACAACTTAATCAAATCGACATAAACGCCTTTTCGGGCGAAGTGTTCACGCGCCGCCTGCACGTATTTGGTGGCCACTCGCAGGCGTGAACCCTGATGCACCGCAGCCGCGTAATCGAAGCCCTCACGCACAGCCACACACAAACGACATTTGGCGATATTCAAGTCGATGGGCTGGTACAGGCCGCCCGGATGCTGGGCGGCATGTTCGAACAAAACATCCTTGCCGGCGATGCCGAAATCGGCCGCGCCGTACTGCACGTACGTAGGAACGTCGGAGGCGCGCACGATGATCAGACGCAGGCCTGGATCGCTGGTGGGCAAAATGAGTTTGCGCGAGGATTCTGGGTTCTCGCTGACATGAATCTGGGCGGCCGCCAGCAAAGGCATGGTCTCGTCGAAAATTCTTCCTTTGGACAGGGCCAGCGTAAGCGGTGGTCGGTCGGCGAGGTTCATGCGGCCTCCTTTTGGTTCAGACGATGAATGTCGGCCCCGAGGGCGCGCAATTTCTGTTCCATATGCTCATAGCCGCGGTCAAGATGATAGATGCGTTCTACAGTTGTGTGGCCCTTGGCCGCCAGGCCGGCGATTACCAGGCTGGCGGAAGCGCGCAAATCGGTGGCCATGACTGTGGCTCCCGACAGGGCGGGAATGCCGATCACGACAGCAGTATGTCCGTCGATATCGATTTGCGCTCCCATGCGACCCAATTCCTGCACATGCATGAAGCGATTTTCAAAAATATTTTCGACCATGACGGCCGTGCCGCTGGCGATGCAGTTCAGGGCCATTAGTTGCGCCTGCATATCGGTCGGGAAACCAGGATATTCATGGGTCCGTATGCCGACCGCCCGAGGGCGGTCGTGCATCGTGCCGCGAATCCAGTCCGGACCGCATTCGATCTTCATGCCCGCTTCTTGCAGTTTGTCGAGCAAAGCGCCCATCGTGCCGGGAGCCGCCTGGCGTAGCATGATGTCGCCGCCCGCCGCGCCTACGGCGCACAGAAAGGTGCCGGCTTCAATACGGTCGGCGACCACCCGGTGGCTGGCCCCGTGCAGGGCATCCACACCGTCTATCACAATACGGTCGGTGCCGTGGCCCTGGATGTGGGCGCCCATTTTGATCAGCAGTTCGGCCAAATCAGATATTTCCGGCTCGCGTGCGGCGTTCTCGAGTATGGTTTGGCCCTGTGCCAGAACGGCCGCCATCATCAAGTTTTCTGTACCTGTGACGGTGACCATGTCGGTACGGATCGAGGCGCCCGTCAGGCGTGCGGCCCGTGCCACGACAAAGCCGTGCTCGATCTTGATATCGGCACCCATGGCGGCCAGGCCTTTGATGTGCTGATCGACGGGGCGCTGACCGATGGCACAACCGCCCGGCAGGCTGACCCGTGCTTCGCCGAACCGGGTCAGCAGTGGGCCGAGCACCAGAATCGACGCGCGCATGGTCTTGACCAGATCATAAGGGGCTTCCAGACTGGAGACTTGGGCCGCGCTCAGGCTGACGGTGTAGTCGCGGCTGCGTTCAGCGCGCACGCCCAGGCGGCCCAGAAGGCGAAGCGCCGTTCCGATATCGTTTAACTCTGGTACGTTGTGTAGCGTGACCGTGTCCGGTGTCAGCAGGCTTGCACACAGGATGGGCAGGGCCGCGTTTTTGGCGCCCGAGACGGTCACGTCTCCCGCCAGGCGCACGCCACCTGTGATGGACAGCTTATCCATTCAGGGTTGCCTTGTACTCGTCGGGCGTCAGCGTACGCATCGAGAGGGCATGGATTTCAGCTTTCATGCGCTCGCCCAGGGCGGCGTAGACTAATTGATGGCGCGCTATTAATCGCTTGCCTTCAAAAGCGGTACTTACAATCAGGGCTTCAAAGTGAGCGCCGTCGCCGTCGACTTCGACGTGTTCGCAGGGCAACCCCTGGGCTATGTATTCGCGGACGTGTTCTGGGGTAGGCAACATAAGATTAATTCCGAAGTTTGTAACCTTTGGCTAAAAGGTGCAAGGCGCCAAGGCAGAGCACGATGAATACTCCGCAGACGACAAGTAGGCTGTGCCACGGTGATACATCGGAGACCGAGAAAAACCCGTAGCGAAAGCCATCAATGGTATAGAAAATGGGGTTCCAGCGCGACACCGCCTGCCAGAATGGCGGCAGGCTGTGTATGGAGTAGAACACGCCCGAAAGAAATGTTGCGGGCATGATAAGAAAATTCTGGAAGGCCGCGAGTTGGTCGAATTTTTCGGACCACAACCCTGCGATAATTCCCAGTGTGGCCATGATGCCGCAAGACAATACCGCAAACGCCAGCAGCCAGCCGATATGGTCGGCAGACAGCGGAATAAAGAATAGCGCTACCAGCCAGACACAGGATCCGACGCACATGCCACGGGCGATGGAAGCCAGGACATAGGCGCTGAAAATTTCGCGGTGTGACAGCGGTGGCAACAGAATGAAGACCAGATTTCCGGTAATCCGGCTTTGGATCAGCGACGAAGATGGGTTGGCAAAGGAGTTTTGCAGCATGCTCATCATCATCAGGCCGGGAACCAAAAACGAGGTATACGGCACAGAACCGTAGACGTTGACTCGCCCTTCCAGAACGTGTGCAAACACCAGCAGGTAAAGCAGCGCCGTCAAGACCGGCGCGGCGATGGTCTGAAACCCCACCTTCCAGAAGCGCGCTAGTTCTTTATGCAGCAGGGTGGGAAAGCCCGAGCCCATATCGGTGCGCGGCAGCAACACGGGTGGCGTCATTGGGTGAATTCCAGTGCGTCATCGCTATGCATGATGCGAACAAACGCGTCTTCCAGATCGACCCCGCCTACGCGTGCCAGCAGTGCCTGGGTGGTGTCGAGCGCCACAATATGCCCTGCCTTGAGCATGGCAATACGGCCGCATAGCGCTTCAGCTTCTTCCAGATAGTGCGTGGTCAGCAACACGGTGTGTCCGGCCTTGTTCAGGCGTGAAATGAATTCCCAAAGGGCGCGGCGCAGGTCGACATCGACGCCGGCCGTGGGTTCGTCAAGGATAATGACGGGCGGGCGATGCACCAGCGCCTGGGCCACCAGTACCCGTCGCTTCATGCCGCCCGAGAGTGCCCGCATATTGACATCGGCCTTATCGCTCAGGCCCAGATTGCTTAGGATTTCGTCGATCCAGTCGTCGTTGTTGCGTAAGCCGAAATAGCCTGACTGGAGGCGCAATGTTTCGCGCACGGTGAAGAACGGGTCGTAGACAATCTCCTGGGGCACGACACCCAGCGAACGGCGTGCCATCTTAAAGTCAGTTACCACGTCGTGACC
>CAJDUX010000011.1_pt1 | contig 14170 bp, 12 predicted proteins | sample 7391081 | NCBI WGS metagenome assembly CAJDUX01 (sample SAMEA7055685, study PRJEB34461) | soil metagenome | biome: terrestrial ecosystem; feature: Peninsula; material: soil | place: Antarctica | collected 2016 | reverse complement strand
GCCTTGTTGGGGATGCCTGAATTGGTATGCACTCCGCCGTTATCCGAAGATGTGTGAACGTATTTGCTCATGTGGTCGGGTTGCGGGTCCTTACCGAGCAACGGGTCATCGTAAGCGGTTCCCGGCGCCTTCATCGAACGCAGCGCTACTCCGTGAATGCCTGCGGCAAGCAGGCCCGCGCCAATCAGCCAGTCTGCCTGCGCCGCTGTCTGTCCTAAAGAGCGCTGCTTGACAAGTGAGCCGAAGCAATCCGATATTGACTCGTTAAGCGCCCCAGGCTGGTGAAGCGGTTGAAGATTTTTCCGTCGCCATCGCCGAACACCATTTGGGCGCCGTTCCAGAATGCGTTGTTGTACGCATTACCGTAGTGGACTGTCGCGATCAAATCCATGCCGTTGTCGTCGATCGAATTGCGCCCATAGACTTGCGCATATAGGTCGAATGTCGCCCCAAGCCCGTCAAACGCCTCATCGACAGCAACATCACCACTGGCGCCCTGGCCTTCGGAGCGTATCAGGGTACCGGGTAGGCCGGTGCCGTGGTTAGCGGTATAGGCGCGCCGGTTCTTGTGCAGCGCGCCGGCACTCTGCACTGTATCGGGCGCCGATGATGACTGGGCCACTCGTTGCGCCCGAAGCGCGTGGTCAAGCGACAACATCTGCTTCGCTTTCTCGCGTTGATCGGCGGTGCCATTTTCCGCGATTTTCTCCAGTATGTAGGGTGGAATGATGAAGCACGCGCACCCGCCGCTGCCATGGGTATGTGGATGTTTCATAGTGTCTCCTGTTTGAGTTGAAGTAAAACACTTGAAAATGGAGCAAAAGGTACAACTTCCGCCAAAATTAGCGACGTTCCGAGCTTCCGATGGCCCGAATTCGCTCGACCAAGTTCTGCAGGGAAGGGTCGGTAATCGGGTCGGTAATACGTACTGTATGAACCCGGCCTTCCGCCTGAACCGTCACGATGTAAGTCATCAGGTCAGCCGAACCCGGCAATGGTGTATTGACGACTTCCGGTTGATCGAAGAAATTTGCTTGATCCAGCAAAGATTTCAGTTCGCCTGCGAGGCGCGCGTCAATCTTATCCGTATCAATCGTCGACGGCGCACTTAATTTGGGGATGGCGGCGAAGCCACCACTGATCTCAATAACTATTTTCACTTTAACCTCATCCATCCTCGCAGAGACTGATTGTGTCTACCGCTGTCCAATTCACAAAATTACACTGTCGGCGCACTCTGGACAGGGACCGCATTTCTCTATGGCGATCGCCTTGATTTGCTCCGTGTAATAGACAAAGCCGTAACCATTGCGAATATGCGCCCAGGAATACAGCTTGAGCGCGAAAGCGCACGTGCTGCCAAGTCCAACCAGCAAAGGTGCACCACTAACCGGTAATCCCACTGCATTCAGGCCACCAGAGTTCGATATAGCGCTGCCCAATACCGTTACGGTAGGGTTGACGCCCTTCGTGTACTGCAGAGTCCAGCTTTGCAGACGGTTGTTTTCTTGCGTGGCACTTACATTGAAAGTAAGCGTCAACGCCGGGCTCCACGGTATGACTCCACACTCATTGACCACTGCAGGAATATCCAGATTGACCACCGCCGGTTTGTTGTCCAGCGTGATGACCAAATCACAATGATCCATCATCGCAGGCAGGGTGGCGGGCGGGGTCACCGTACCGTCGCGATAATCCACCATCCCGGAAGCTGTTTTCAGGTAGATGCCGTTCTCGTCGAAGACTTCCAGCCGCAGAATATAGGTGCCTGTGTCGGCTTCGACCGGCGGGGTCCACCAACTGCCAATCCAGTCTGGGTTATACCAGTAATATGCACTGCGATTTCGCACTTCATAAAGTGTCGTCGTGCCATTTACCAGCTTTGGGCCCAGGAAATAGTCTGAACTCGTCAGTGTCAGTTTGTCGACCCGCGTGTCACTTAAGTTGGCATCAATGAACTTGAAGTCGGCGTCGGCACTGCCTTGCGTGGCGTACGACAGGCGGTAGTAACGCACGGGCGTACCCGTGGCCAGCGCATCGCCGAACAAGGCAAATACCCGAAGGTTGCCGCCATAGGCCATTTTCGAATAAGTGGCGTCGGCGTATAAACCTGTACCCTGGTTGATCTGGTAGACCTCGTCATTGCCAATGCGGGTAAAAAATGCAGGCGAGCCTTCCGCGTGCGGCTCACAACCCCGGCCGCAACGCACTTCCTCATTATCCAGATAAAGGTCAATGTGCGCATTGGTGACATCCCAACGCGTGCTGGTGTAGGGGTCCATATAGATCACCGTTGACACGCCGTTGATGATCTGAGTCACGCGCACGATGATGTCGGGACGAGCATCGAAGCGCAATCTGCCATTGCGAAAATGGATCGGCGACCAGCGAAAACAACAACGGAAATAGCCGTTGCAATCGGTGAAGGTTTCACACACCATCTGTTTGCTGTAGAAACAGTGTGGAAAAATGGCCCACGGCGGAATTTTGGAAGTCAACGTGAGCCGGTCCAGTCGCGAGGCGATGGCGGCATCCATCAGGCGCGCCTCGCCGACTCGGCCGACATCAGCCAGCGCCATGATTTCTGGTGATGAGGCGATGGCGGGGGTCTCGACTGCATTCATCGTGCTTTGCACACCACTGATACGTGGCGGCAAGGGCCGCAGATCCAGACTGGCCCCGTCACGCGGAGAAAAGCCGGCTGCCGTATTGATTACGCGCGGACCAAGCCGCAGATCCGGCGCCGGATCGAAACCCGGAAATGGCTTGGGTGGAAAAGGTCGTGGCCGGAGCAGGTCTGGAACACGAACAACCGGTCTATCCAAAAGTGTATCCCACCAGTTGCGGATGGGCGGCCACCAACAAGCTTCCCGATCAACGTCAAAAATTTCCACCTTCACAAAGGGTACGGGACAGGTTTGCACATGGCCCTCGTAACGGTCTATTTTGCGGATGTGGCCCGTGACGCAAATGCGCACCGGCCGCCACGGCCACCAGATGGATCGCGGAATAACGAGCCTGGGGTTAATAACGTAACCAGCCCCTTCTTTTTTCCAATCTTTTGCTTTGAAGGACTGAAGGTAGGCGGACGACTGGCGCACATTCATCGCGTCTGTTCCGGGTCCCGCCACGAGCTGAATATCGGCTGGTGCAGCCAAGCGCAGTGTCAGTTTGAAATTACCCTTGCCATCCAGTTCGCCACCACCCAACGGCTCACCGAGTCGATCAAAGGCAAAAACCTTGACCTCCAGCTCCTGATGCTCGTCTTCCGACTCTTGCAAAACAATGTTGCCATCGAGAACGAATCCGCCACGCGAGTTGTCACTTCCTGATTCTCTTTCTTTGGTGGCCATGGCGGTAAACTCCTGAGTGGGTGTTTCGCATACAAGGATACTTTCCACAACTCTCGCCGTCGGTTATCTCCAACCGACATATTGTTCTCAGTGTATAAAAAGCAAGCCGCGCAGAGGTAGGAGAATATCGCGCAACACTAAAACTATCTTGCGCAAACATTCTGCCCAGGCAAACGCATTCACAAACCGTTCGCAGCACGGGCTTGTTGATAAGTCGATGGCGTCACGCCTGTGTAGCGCCGAAATGTACGAGCAAAATAGGAAAGGTCGTTAAAGCCCACGGCAAAGGCAACCGACTTGACCTGAACCGATGCGTCAGCCAGCAATTCACAGGCCTTGCCGATGCGAAATTTCAGCAAATGCTCATAAAACGTGTGACCGTGCTCTTTCTTGAATACCCGGCTGAATTCCGATTCGCTCATGTGGCAATGCGCGGCAACGACCGACAGCCGTATCGTTTCCGCAAAATGCGTTTTTACGAACTCGCGTGCCGAAAGGGTTTTGTACACTCGCGATCCGTCGCCTGACGACTGTGTAAACACAGAACTGGGCGAAGACCATGGTATCAACGGCCCAGTGCGCTTGCGCTCAAGACAAAACCGGCATAAAGACGCAATACACGTGTCCAGTTCATCTGTGGCCAATGGCTTGACTAAGTAGTCCCACACTCCTGAGCGAAAGGCCCAGACGGCAAGCGGCTCTGAATGGCCTTCTGTGATCATTAGCAGCGGCAAGTCCGGGTGCCGCAACCTGGTTTGGCCCAAAACGATCAGATCACTCGAAAGCGGCGTATCGAACTCAAAGCATAGGAAATGGGGCCGCCAAGTGTCAATGTCAGAGCTGGGATCACAGGGATGAGGCAAAATGTGCGCGTCGCACGAAGGCGCAAGTGAATAGAACAGCCCCGAAGTCGACGCGTCCTGTCGAAAATCCAGCCATAGAAAATTCGCTCGGTGCACATCCCTCTCCTGTTCGCGTACCGCGCCACGAAAACGCAAACTGACCCCCGCCTTTGTGGACGCGGCATCCGGCCATCCCCACAAAATTATTGACATATTATGTCTGGCGCTCTCTATTTCAGGGAGAAAAGACTGAATCCGTTACAAGTTTTGCAGTCCGATGGAACTCACCAACACCAAGTTGGTTAAGCCATACCTATCAGGAAGAAATGAAAGACATTGCCCCAGCCTACCAGCGTGACGGGCTTGTCCGTGTTCAGACATCCGGTGATGCGCTTGCCCGAGTCGGCCCAATAAAACAAGCTTTAGCCGGGATGCATTGCACTCTGTTCGGTGCCGAACAGACGGCAGCCACCGTCGGTGCGATAGTTTCAAAGCTATACGTCGAATCTACCGACCTGCCAAAATAATCACACACTCCGCCCGTGAGTCTTTTCCAAGCCAAATGACGTGAACGAGAGTTCTATGTACGCTTTGCCACGGGCCGCCGTCAAACGAGAATTTTACTCATGATGCACGATTTTCTTTCGAACAACCGCGACGATCTTATTAACAGATGTCGGGTAAAAGTGGCTCACCGGGCCGCCCGTAGTGCTACCAGCGAGCAACTACAAAACGGCGTCCCCCTGTTCCTGGATCAACTGATCCAGACGCTGCGTGTCGAACAGACAACCAAGCCCATGGACAGCCAGAAAATCTCAGGCCCGGCCAGTGGTGAAATAGCATTTTCGGCGATGGGCATGTCGGCCGCGCAACACGGACGCCAACTTCTCGAACTTGGATTCTCGGTTGATCAAGTTGTTCACGACTATGGCGACCTATGCCAGGCGGTCACCGATCTAGCCTATGAAAATGACGTGCCATTCGAAATAGACGAGTTCCGGACGCTCAACCGCTGTCTGGACAATGCCATCGCCGACGCAGTAACCGAGTTTAGCTATCAACGCGACACGGTCTCCGTCGACAAGCAGGCGCTGGAGATGAATGAACGGCTAGGCTTTTTCGCACACGAGCTGCGTAATTTTCTCCAGACAGCGATGCTCGCCTTCTCTGCTGTGAAGACTGGGAACCTGAGTTTATCGGGAGCGACTGGGTCGGTTCTAGATCACAGTTTGACGGGATTGCGCGACTTGATCGACCATTCTCTAGCAGACGTGCGTCTGACTGCTGGCGTTGTTCGATCACGTCTAATTTTCTCCCTTGCTGATTTTATTGCTGAAATCAAAGGGGTGGCGGATCTGGCCGTACGAACTAACGGATGCGTCTTCACCGTGTCCGACGTCGACACCCGACTTGCCGTCTCTGCAAGGCGCGACCTTCTATTTTCGGCTCTCGGAAACCTGCTACAAAACGCATTCAAGTTCACCCACCACCGCACAGAAGTAAGGTTGGATGCCTACGCGGCAGGGGATCGAATCTTGATCGACGTTAAGGATCACTGCGGCGGCTTATCGGCCGACGACGCTGAAACCATGTTTCAGCCTTTTCGTCAAAACGGCGTTGACCGAACTGGACTCGGCCTGGGGCTTTCGATTGCCCAGCGAAATATCGAAGCAAGCGCCGGCCATCTAACTGTTCGGAGCATTTCGGGCACGGGCTGCGTATTCACCATCAGTTTGCCTCGCTTTGCGATGCCGCCACAATAATACAGGCCAACCCGTGACAAATTGCTATCGATTCGCAAAGAGCTGACGGTCAATTCTTAAATGCACTGCCCGGCCACAATTTGGGGGCAGCGCGGGCATACTGAACGGGATAGACCAAGTCTTCTCCTAACACACGAGCTGCTTCATAAGGCCAATGAGGATTATCAATAAAGGCACGTGCCAAGGTCACTGCATCGGCCGCACCCGAGACGAGAATTTCTTCTGCTTGCTGAGCGGTAACAATCATGCCCACTGCGCGTACCGCCATACCCACTTTTTGCTTTATTGCAGCAGCGAAAGCGACTTGGTATCCCGGTTTTACAACAATTTTGGCGGGCGCCACTCCGCCGCTGGTCACGTCAACATAATGGCAACCAAGCCGCTCCAATTCAATGGCAAAGGCTATGGCCTCGTCGAGTGTAATACCGTTATCCAACCAGTCGGAGCCTGTAATACGTGCACCGATGACCACGTCCGGGGGTATGGCGGCCCGCACCGCATCGAATACATCCAGAGGAAAACGCATGCGGTTTTTTAAACTACCTCCGTACTCATCCGAACGGTGGTTGGCTAGGGGAGAAAGAAACTGGTGCAACAAATAACCATGCCCCGCATGCAGCTCCAGCACATCAAAACCCAGTCGAGTTGCGCGCTGCGCCGCCGCCACAAATGCGCGTTTAATACGCTCCAGATCTTCCATCGTGCAACCTACACGTTCGGCGCCATTTTGCTCGGTGACCGAAGGCGCATAAGTGCGCCACGCATCCTGCTCGCGACTCAAGGGCGCTCCACCGCTCCATGGAACGTTGCAAGACCCTTTGCGCCCAGCATGGGCCAGTTGAACTCCAAACCTTGCGTTGCCTGCTTGATGGCACACCGCCATGGTATGGGCCAGCGCATTTTCATTCTCATCACTATATAACCCAAGGCATCCATGGGTAATCCTTCCTGCACGTTCTACCGCTGTCGCCTCGAGCATAACCAAGCCGGCGCCCGATCCGGCTAAACCGCCTAAATGCACCGAGTGCCAGTTAGAAGCGCAGCCATCGTTTGCGGAATATTGACACATTGGCGAAACCACAATCCGATTGGAAAAGGTCTTTGAACCGATACTGATAGGGGAAAATAGGCGGCTAGTCATGCAAAAATCCCTCGTTGGAATCCATTATGTTGAGTTTGAAGGTCGCCACGATACTGGGCCGCGGCCTGCAGCGACGACACAATTGTATTGGATTGAAAACGCTACGTTACAAGCGAGTGGGCCAGGCTTTCATATGTTGTTTGTGATCGATAAACATTTTAAACTGAAGGCCACACACAGGAGTCGAAAACCATGGCATGCCACGCTTATTTGTGCAGGTTCATGATGGCCAGCCTATTTGCTGCGGGGGCTTCTGCGCTGGGCTCGTCCGCCGGGGCAGATACAGTGGTCGGGCAAGGGAAAACCATCTCCATTTCGGGGGCACCCGGAGTCACCGCATGCGCCACTTGCCACGGTGCGAAGGGTGAAGGGATGGCCGCCGCGGGTTTCCCTTATCTGGCAGGGCAAGGCGAGGCCTACTTGACCGTGCAACTGCACGACTTTGCCAAGGGCGAGCGTAACAACCCGATCATGGTGCCTATTGCCAAAGCGATGAATCCTGACCAGATAAAGGCCGTCGCTGCCTATTATTCACAACTCCCCACAGTATTTGACGCAAGGGAGTTAAGCGGTCACGTAGATACCTATCCCCATAAGAATGCGCCGGGCGCGTGGTTGGCCAATCGGGGCGACTGGGAGAACAACATCCCTGCATGTATTCAATGTCATGGGCCAGGCGGTATAGGGGTTGGGGCAACTTTCCCGGCGTTGGCCGGCCTGCCGGCTAAATACATTTATGAGCAGTTGATCGCCTGGAAAGAAAAAAAACGCGCTCCAGGTCCTTTAGTGCTGATGGGAGAAATTGCGGCTCGCATGAACGAGGCGCAAATGACGGCGGTTGCCGATTACTTTGCGGCATTGCCGGCCTCGGCGAGAACCTCTTCAGCACAAAAACAAGGAGCAAAATGATGCCTCCGATCTCCATCCGTTTTGTTCTAAGCACGTTCACTGTTTCAGCACTTGGACTGGCCTGTACCGTCGTGGCGCGAACGCCCACCATAACGATCCCTAACAGTACAGCCACTACAAAAAAGGCTGCCAACCCAACCTTTACGCCTCCAGCGGCCGATTCTATTCCCGACAATGATTTCGGCAAAATAGTGAGAAAAGGACAAGATATTTTTCTGAAAACTGGCGACCACGCGGCAGATTTTGTGGGCAACACCATGAACTGCGTCAGTTGTCACATGGATGCCGGGCGGCGTAAAAACGCCTCACCTTTATGGGCAGCCTACGTTCTGTACCCAGCCTATCGCTCAAAGAACGGGCACGTCAATACGTTGGCCGAGCGCCTGCAGGGCTGTTTCCAATTCAGTATGAATGGCGCCAAGCCGGCCGCCGACAGCGACACCATTGTGGCGTTGGAAAGCTATATGTACTGGCTTGCGAAGGGTGCGCCTACCGGAGTCAAACTCGATGGTCAAGGGTTTGCGCCCCTGCCCAAGCCGGCCCAAAAAGCCGACTATACGCGCGGCCAGCAAGTGTTTCAACAGAACTGTGCTTTATGTCACGGCGCTAATGGTGCCGGGCAAAGCGCCTATGGCAAGATGGTGTTTCCCGCTCTTTGGGGAAACGAGTCCTATAACTGGGGCGCAGGCATGCATAGTGTCTCTACCGCGGCTGCTTTTATCAAAGCTAATATGCCATTGGGTAAAGGTAATACGCTAAGCGACCAAGATGCCTGGGACGTCGCTTATTATATGAATAGCCATGAACGGCCTCAGGATCCGCGCTTTAACGGTTCGATCGAAGAAACCCGCAAGAAATTCCATGACTCTGCGACCGACCTGTATGGCCAAACTATTAATGGCAAGATCCTCGGCGCCCACTCCACGCCGGCCGGCGGCAAGCTACGCGCCGATAAGAACGTATCGATGAAGTAATGCATGGCAAGCCGTGTTACTTGGGCCCCAGAATTGTTTCCAGATTGGCTTCAGGCGGGGCCCCTATTGCAGAGTGCAGTATGCCCTGTGCATCTTCGTAAAAAATGGCCGGCGTGGCCTGCATTCCCAATTCGCTCATCAGCGCCTTGTTCGCGAGCAACGTCGCGTGCAGTTTCGGGGAAATGGACTTCGATGGCTGAATGCCTCCGCTTGCGAAGTTTTGTTCATTTTTGGTTAAAGCTTTGGCAGGATCAGACGCCTCCAGGATGGCGGCCGCTTTGCCGGGACTGGTATCGGTTAGTATCCCCACGACAATGTTTCGAATTTGAACTTTCCCAGCCTTTACCCAGGGACGAGATTGCTCCCAGAACTTGTGACAATAAGGACAGTTCGGATCAGTGAACGCATAAACAATACGTGGAGCCGTAGCGCTGCCGTCACGGACCCACTTGCTTGCCTTCAATTGCGCCAGCGTACGCTCGGACATGGGCTTTGCGATCGCCGCCTTCAAGGGCTCGCGGGTTATATTGTTTCCTTTCATGTCAAACACCGACCCCACCATGACATGCTTGCCATCGGGCAGGAGATAAAGGGCATAGGGTTGCTGATCCATGTACCCGGCATAAGCTTTCAATCCATCAACGGCAGGCAGCTCTCCCACCACTTTCAAGCCGTGTTCTTGCAAGGCCTTGATAGGAGCCGGCAGTTCTTGGGCACTTACCTGCGATGCGCTTAGGAGCAAAGCAGATGCTAAGGCGACGGCGCTTAGCGATTTGAAAAAATTCAATACAATTTCCTTTAAGTGGCTGCTCACAAAATATCTAACGGGTAAATATATTGGAACACAGCTTATCAATTTACAGCATCAAACACTAAAACGATCGCGTGAAATTTGCAACTGTTTATGATCGGCGGCACAGGTTCAATTTCAACCAAGATCCGTTCCGGCCGGCCCGCGTATAATAAAACCCAGAGCAGTCTGGCAAAGGATTGGACCCATGACATATCGCAAGCCGGCCAATTCCACGTGGGCCGATGCCATCAACTTGTTAGAACAGGCTGATCGCCTGCACAAACAGTTCTTCCGTTTGGGTCACGGCACCGTTCCGGGCCCGACATGGGAACCACCGGCCGACGTTTTTGAAACGCATCAACACTTGTCGGTGCTGGTCGCACTGCCCGGCGTCGCACCCGATCAGGTGCACGTTGTCATCGACCACGGCGCATTGATCGTAGTAGGCGAACGACCTATGCCCGTGCCTACCACGGCACGTATCCGGCGCATCGAAATTCCCTACGGACGTTTTGAACGACGTATCGATTTGCCGGCAGGCAAATTTGAAATCAACGAATCTAGCCTGATCAACGGCTGCCTGCTGCTTAGCCTGCGTAAACTGACTTAGATACCCGAAGGACGACAGGCGAGCCATGAACCACGATATGTCAGACGCTAAGGCACAAGGCGAGAACCCCGCAACGGCAGAGCCTGCCCCGGGTCAGGCCGTTGTGGCCGCAATTCCGGATCTGCCCGAAAAGTCCCTAGTTATTATCCCGGTTCGTAATCTGGTGCTCTTTCCAGGCTTGGTCGCGCCTATCTCCATTGGCCGGGACAGCTCCGTTCTGGCAGCGCAGGAAGCTGCCCGGGCCGGGCGCCAAATAGGCATCGTGCTGCAAAGAAGCCCAGAGACTGCCGACCCTGGGCCCGATGATCTGTACAGCGTTGGCACAGTCGCCAGCATCCTGCGCTACGTCACCACACCTGACGGCTCACACCATATCATTTGCCAGGGAGAGCAACGCTTTCGTATTCGCAATTTCCTGGACGGGTTCCCCTTTCTTGCAGCTCATGTCGAAAAATTCGACGAACAGCAAACTACCAATCCTGAAATCGAAGCACGCATGATTCAGCTCAAGACTCGAACTGAAGAGGCGCTGCAGCTGATTACCCAGGCACCCACCGAGCTTGCAGAGACAGCGCGAAACATTACGTCGGCCACTTTGATGGCGGATTTTGTCGCGGGCGTTATGGACTTGAAGCCCACCGAAAAACAAGATGTTCTCGAAACTTTCGACCTGCTTACACGCCTGAATAAAGTGCTGGAATTCCTGGTTCATTTCGTGGAGGTGCTGCGCATCAGCCGCGATATCGATCAGCAAACCAAAGAACGGTTTGAAGACAGGCAGCGTGAAGTTCTGTTACGCGAACAACTGAAGACCATACAAAAACAATTGGGCGAAGTAGAAGGCAACTCTGCCGAGATCGCAGAAGTCGAGGCCAATATAGTCAAAGCGAAGATGCCCGAAGAAGTTGATACGCAGGCCAGAAAGGAACTCAAGCGACTCGAACATATGTCGGATACGTCCGCCGAATATTCCATGCTGCGCACCTATCTGGACTGGCTCACCGAACTGCCTTGGGCCGTCAGCACTGAAGACCGTATCAATATCGCCGACGCACGCCGCATCCTCGACGAGGATCACTATGGCCTGCAGAAGATCAAGCGGCGTATCCTGGAGTATCTGGCCGTACGCAAACTGAATCCGCAAGGCAAAAGCCTGATTCTCTGTTTCGTAGGGCCACCGGGCGTGGGCAAGACGTCGCTGGGTCACAGCATTGCCCGTGCAACTGGGCGATCATTCGTGCGCCTTAGCCTGGGTGGCGTGCACGATGAAGCCGAAATTCGAGGCCATCGTCGCACGTATATCGGCGCGCTACCGGGCAACATTATCCAGGCGCTCCACCGTGCGGGGGCCAAAAACTGCGTGATGATGCTCGATGAAATCGACAAGCTTGGCGCGGGCGTGCAAGGCGACCCTTCTTCGGCGCTGCTTGAAGTGCTCGATCCTGAACAAAACCCGACCTTCCGCGACAACTACCTGGCCGTGCCGTTCGACTTATCCCAAGTCTTGTTTATCACCACAGCCAACATGCTGGACACCATCCCCGGGCCGCTACGCGACCGCATGGAGGTGATTTCCCTGATAGGCTACACGCAAGAAGAAAAGACCCAGATTGCCCTGCGTTATCTGATCGGACGCCAGTTGCAAACTAACGGCCTGTCGCCCGAACAGTGCGAAATTACGGAGTCTGCCGTGCGCGCCATCATCCGCGACTACACGCGCGAGGCGGGCGTGCGTAATCTTGAACGCGAAATAGGCAGCACCTTTCGTCATGCGGCCATGCAGATCGCTGAAGGGACCGCGCAACACGTGCACATCGATGTAGCTGATCTGGCACCCATTCTCGGGCCCGAGAAATTCGAAAGCGAACTGGCCATGCGGGTGAGCCTGCCAGGCGTCGCCACTGGACTAGCCTGGACTCCGGTCGGAGGTGATATTTTATTCATCGAAGCCAGCCGCACCCCTGGCACAGGCCGGCTGATTCTTACTGGGCAACTGGGCGATGTCATGAAGGAAAGTGCTCAGGCGGCCCTAACCCTCTTGAAAGCCCATGCTGCCGAATATAAGGTCGAGCCAGACCTATTCAAGGAGAGCGACATCCACGTGCATGTGCCTGCCGGCGCGACCCCCAAAGATGGGCCTAGTGCAGGCGTGGCAATGTTTGTGGCGCTAGTTTCCATGGCAACGAATATCGCTGTACGAAGCGACTATGCCATGACGGGTGAAATCAGCCTGCGCGGCCTGGTATTGCCCGTGGGAGGCGTCAAAGAGAAAGTGTTGGCCGCCTTGCAGGCTGGAATAAAGACGGTATTGCTGCCTGCACGAAATAAAAGAGACCTGGAAGACATCCCGGAAGACGCGCGCAAACAACTACAATTTATCTGGCTCGATGCCGTACAGGATGCCGTCAAAGTCGCCCTGACGGAGCAGGCGGGTAGTTGATGCTCGATCTGTAGCGGCGCCAGGTATTGATCGGCCGAAAGACCAAGAATCTTCAAGGCGTCCAATTTCGAATTTTGCTCCAGTTCGGCATAGACAGAGATCTCATCACGCACCTTCATTCCCAAGGCGTCTTCGAACATCGCCTGATTCGATACGAGCTTGTAATCTTTCCGTGTGTTTTCGCTGCCCAGATTTGACTGGAATATCCCGGCGGCACTGACCGGCAAGAAATCTTCATAGGTAATGGGATCGAACCGAATATACTCCTGCAGGACAAGCTGATCCCAGGTTTGCGCGGCTATGGCCGGCTTCGCGGTGAGCGTCTCGCGATTGACGCGTGCATAAAAAAACCCCAAGCCCCGATTTCGCAGTACCTCGAAACTATCCGGAAACTGCTCAAAGACCTTGTTCAGAGCATCTTGATAAACTGTCGCATACACGTCCTTATTGACGCCCTGAGTCAACCGACGGACCTGCGCAATGAGCTCGTCGTAAAGCTCACGACCGGCTTTAGTCAAGGCAAGGCCGCGCTGCTCGATCTCACCAAAACGCGCTGTGTGCGTACCCTTACCGCTACCATGATTTTTGAAAAAAATGGGCTCGCGAAGTGCCATGAAACTGGTTTGACGCAATAATATCGGGCACTCTCTGCGCGGCGGCCCCTCAATGGTTTCCTTGGCCGTTATACCGTGTTGCGGCATACGCAACTGCGCAAGATCTATATCTAAAGTGCGGGGCGTCAGATGATTAATGTGGGGACCCTTGAAGCACACGACATCCGCTATCAGGGGATGTGCTTTACGCAACAAATTATAAGTTTTCTCGTCAACCGTTGCTTCATGGTGCCATCTGAAAGTAAACAAGGCTTCACCAACGAATTCTTCGGCCTTTGAGGGTGTTAATCCGCCCTCTTCCTCAAATTATGGCGTGAAAATTCTTCGTTGCGCCAAAATCTCGGCTGCCTTGTCGCGCAGCTCCTCATCCTCGATAAGTTCCAGCCTCAACAAAGAAGTAAACACCCGAAACGGATTGTTGGCCAGGGCTGCCTCTTCGACCGGTCTGAACGCCGTCGAATGCACCGGAACGCTGGCGACGGTCAGGTCATAGTAACCAACCGGGGTCATGCCCATCACTGCAAACAGGCGACGCAGCGTCGCCAGCTCCAGCGACGTCCCAACCCGGATGGCGCCGTGCCGTTCGACATCCAATCGATTCAGCTGACCGGTGGCGCTCAATTGCTGCCTTATTGTTCCCCCTTGAGACAACACATGGGTGTTGACCTCTTTAACCAGCTCAAGCAGCGTACCGTACTGAGGCACTTCCTTCTGATACATTGCCGACATGG
>CAJDUX010000102.1_pt1 | contig 14185 bp, 14 predicted proteins | sample 7391081 | NCBI WGS metagenome assembly CAJDUX01 (sample SAMEA7055685, study PRJEB34461) | soil metagenome | biome: terrestrial ecosystem; feature: Peninsula; material: soil | place: Antarctica | collected 2016 | reverse complement strand
CTGGGAGAGAACACCATGTACAACGGCGACGGCTTCTCTGAACAGAAGTTCACTGCAGTTGCGATGACACCCGCCCAGTTCAAGGCGTGGGTAGCCAACGTGCGCACAACCGGCATTTCCCTCGACGCGCATACCTTGAAAACCATCTCGCAACGTAGCACACGTAGCCAGTTGGTCGCCGCGCTCCCCGAAGCCAAGCCCATGGATGGCAATGTGTACTTCACCGACGTAAGCAACGCGCTGTTCCCTGCCGTTGTCAAAGCAGTCATGGACGGCACTCCAGTCGAACTGAACCGTGCGGGCGACCCACCCGCGAAGGTCTCCAATGACATGCCTCCCAAACACTCCGCAACGGTTGTAAAGGAAGCCCGATGAATGCCGCTGCCATCATCGAGCACCCGCTCGGGCGTTTGCACTTGACATCGCTGCCGTTCTATCAGATGCTGCAAGACCCCACCAAAGCAAATCTGATCAACGGCAGCATCGGGGGATTTGCCGCAAGCCTAGTCGTGATCGGAGCCATCGTTACCATTGCACTGATCACCTACTATGGCAAGTGGCGCGTGCTGTGGTCGGAATGGCTGACCAGCGTCGACCACAAGAAGATTGGCATTATGTACGTGGTGTTGGCCCTCGTGATGCTGGCGCGGGCGCTGATTGAGGCGATGTTGATGCGCGCTCAACAGGCGTGGGGGCTGGACGGCGGCTTTCTGTCGCCCGACCATTTTGCGCAATTGTTCAGCACCCACGGCACGATCATGATCTTCTTCATGGCGATGCCGTTTCTCACCGGCCTCATCAATTACGTAATGCCGCTGCAGATCGGCGCGCGCGACGTGTCCTTTCCGGTACTCAATTCAGTCAGTTTATGGCTGACTGCGGCTGGCGCAACACTGGTGATGGTTTCGCTGGTTTTGGGGCAATTCTCAACGGGCGGCTGGTTCGGCTACCCGCCCTATACGGAGGCCACTTTCAGCCCCGGCGTAGGGCCGGATTACTGGATTTGGGCGCTAACCGTAACAGGGCTTGGATCGACCTTCACCGGCATCAATTTCGCAGTGACTATTTACAAGGAACGCGCGCCCGGCATGACGCTGCTGCGGATGCCGCTATTCACCTGGACCGCGCTGTGTACCGCGATTCTGATGATTTTCGCGATGCCGCCGCTGACCGTGGCCATGGGGCAGCTGGCGCTGGACCGCTATCTCGGTTTCCATTATTTCACCAATTCACTGGGCGGCAACCAGATGCAATTCGCCAACCTTTTTTGGTTGTTTGGTCATCCGGAGGTTTACATCTTGATCCTACCGGCCTTCGGCGTTTACTCTGAAGTCATCTCGACATTTTCGGGCAAGGCACTGTTCGGCTATCGGTCGCTGGTGATGGCGACCATGTGCATAGCCATTCTGTCCTTCACCGTATGGTTACATCACTTTTTCACGATGGGTCAGAGTGCCAATATTAATGCGGTATTCGGCATCGCCTCGATGCTGATCGGCATCCCCACTGGTGTCAAAATCTACGACTGGCTCTGGACAATGTTTCGCGGCCGAGTGCGATACACCACCCCCATGGTATACGCGCTTGGCTTCATCGTTTTGTTCGTGCTCGGCGGCATGACTGGAATCCTGCTGGCCAACCCAAGCATCGACTATCAAGTGCATAACACGGTGTTCCTGGTAGCGCATTTTCACAACGTCGCGGTCCCCGGGGTATTGTTCGGAATGTTGGCCGGTTACCATTTCTGGTTTCCCAAGGCATTCGGTTTTCGCCTCAGCGAGCGCTGGGGCATCTTCTCGGCGCTGTGCTGGATCTTCGGCTTTATATTAGCGTTCTTCCCACTGTACGCTTTAGGCATAATGGGATTTCCGCGTCGCACAGTAGCGTACAGTCAGTCGACATACGTTCCGCTGGAAATGGTGGCATTCGCGGGTGCGCTGCTGCTTGGTGTCGCGCTGCTGGCGCTGGTTACCCAACTCTATGTATCGATCAGGGATCGTGAACAAAACCTCGTTCCGATAGGCGACCCGTGGGACGGGCGCAGTCTGGAATGGGCGGTTTCGGCGCCGCCGCCAGAGTACAACTTCGCTGTCATTCCGGTCGTCAACGATCGCGATGCGTTCACGGCCGCCAAAGAGTTCGGCAAGGGCTACCAGGTGCCGGACGAGTATGTGGACATCCAGATGCCCCGCAACACCGCGATGGGCCCAGTGCTTGGCGCGCTCGGTTTTGCCACCGCGTTCGGACTGGTCTGGCATATTTGGTGGCTGGTAATTATAGGCACGCTGTCCGTGATCACAACGATGATTCTCCACGGGTTCGCGCGCGACATCACCAAAGTAATTACCGCCGGCACAGTCGAGCAAGAACACAGACAATGGCTGGACACTGCACGCACTGCGACCGCCATCACGCGGGATGATGAACGCAAGTGCACCAATCGTGGCCTGGCCGAAGTCGAGCCGTGGGCCGCAGAGGCCACGCCATGAGCTATCAAGTCTTCAAATACCCGGGACTGAATCTGGGTAACACTCACTCCGAGGCACACAACGCGGCAGAAACCATGGTGTTCGGTTTCTGGGTGTTCCTGATGAGCGATGCCATCCTGTTCGGATTGGTGTTTTCAACGTACGTAATATCAGTCCACGCCACCGCCGGCGGACCGGGTCCGCACGAGCTGTACGATATTAAGAGCGTGTTCATCGAAACCCTGCTGCTGCTAGCCAGCAGTTTTACCTTCGGTATGGCTTCGCTGGCAATGAAATACAAGCACAGTATGCCGCGGCTGATCGGGTGGTTGCTGGTGACGCTGCTGTTAGGCGCCACGTTTCTGAGCTTCGAGGTGCACGATTTTCTGACGATGATCGCCAAAGGCGGCGTACCTCAGCGCAGCGGATTTCTGTCCGCCTTCTTCGACCTGGTGCCACTGCATGGCCTGCACGTGACTGCGGGCTGCATCTGGATGCTGTGCATCTTCGGTCAGATCGCGCACTATGGCCTCGATACTCCAACCAAACTGGGCATCCTGCGGCTGGCACTCTTCTGGCATTTTCTGGACATTGTCTGGATCGCAATTTTCACCGTGGTATATCTGGGAGGACTGGCATGACCGCGCCCACGCACGCTGATATGGCTCAGGCAGAGCGCAGCCAGGATGAACGTCACGAATTTCTCTTGTATGCCCGGGGAGCCGGTTTCGCACTGTTGTTGACCTTAATACCGTTCGCGCTTGTGCATTGGAATGTCATGGCCCGTTCAAGCCTGTTCGTCACAATAGGGGCGTTCGCTTTGATCCAGATGATCGTCCACTTCCGATTCTTCCTGCACATTACTTTCCGACGCAAACGCGAAGATCTGCAGCTAATATTGTTCTCCGCTCTGCTGTTGTTCATTATGGTGGCGGGTACCATCTGGATCATGGCTAGCCTAGCGACCCGGATGGCGCTTCCAATACTGCCCTAACGCGATTTCCTTGCAAACTGTACAGAAGTCCGATCCTTGCGGGCGAGAGCCCCGACAATCCTTCAAGTCAATGGTCTATAACTTTGCACTATTCGACAAGGAAATAATCAGCCGAGCAACAATCGGTGGCTTTCCCGCTTTACGACCCTATAACATTCGCATACGCGCTTTTCTAGGCCCGTCCGATCCAGTATCTGAATGTGACCGTGGGCGTAGCGAATTAGGCCTGCGTCCTGGAGTTTCGAGGCTGCCTCCGAAACACTGGGCCGACGCACGCCGAGCATGTCCGCGATCCGTTCCTGTGTCATTATTAAATCGTTTGACTCCAGGCGATCCAGTCTATGCAGCAGCCAGCGACATAGCTGCTGGTCGATCGAGTGGTATCGGTTGCACACCACTGTTTGCGCCATCTGAGTTATTAATGCCTGCGTATAGCGCAACAGCACGTGCTGCGTGGCTCCGCCTAGGTCGAATTCGCACTTCAAGATATCGACGTGCAGACGATAGGCCCAGCCTGTGCTTTGCACAACCGCCCCGCTAGGGGTAGTGCTCCCCCCCATGAACAAGGCCACGCCGACGACGCCTTCATTGCCCACTACCCCGATCTCCGTTGAGGAGCCTCCCGCCGTGACATAGAGCAGCGACACGATAGAATTGATCGGAAAATAGACGTGGTCAAGCAAGCCCCCCGATTCATAAATAACGTGTCCCTGAGGCAACTCGACCGGGATCAAGTGCGCAAGCAAACGATCCCTGGTTTCATGTGGCAGAGCCGCTAAAAGTTGATTTCGTTTCGGCTCATGCGTTATACCCATACCGTCTCCAATCTTCATGTTTGGATCCCGTGACCGCATGACACACCACTACTTAGTGTATTTATTTTCCGCTTCCGCCCCGCTTTGTCAATATCTGCACTAATTTGTAAGTGGCCGCAACAGAAATGACGGCTCGCGCCTGTCTGACGCTACTGATCTGGGCAAAGTGCAAGGTGTTTATTGCGCTATGTACGGTATCGAACCGACACCACCAGCAGGTCGAAAGACAATAGCGAATGGGGCCAGTAATTTGAAAGTGTATGCGTTCTTGACGACGAAATGGCGAGCGTTTTGTTAACGCTGAATTTAGCCGACTACGGGGAATCACATCAATCTCAACAAACGAATACGACAGAGTGCTGTTCTAAAAGGAAAGAGATAATGACGACGATTATTGTGGTTGAGCCGTACTCGCTTCTGCGTCTGGGTATATTACGGTCTCTGGACGTTCTAGCGCCCACCATACTGAGTGAAGCGATGGACTACTCTCACCTGTTTCGGGACGAGCCTAAGATTGGCAGCACTGATCTTATAGTGCTGTCAGTTCCCAACAAAAAGGAAAGAACGATTGAACTGGTCAATGCTGCGGAGCGCGCTTTTGCGCCAAAATCTATTCTATTGTTGTCTGATGTCTCTGCGTTAACCTATATGGTGCCCGACATGTCTTCCATCTTGTCCGGATGCATGGCCAAAAACTCGTCGTCCGACATGCTGGTGGCAGCAGTGAGGCTCATACTGGCCGGAGGCAAATGCTTCCAGCCCGCAACACTGCCACCTCAAACACCAGCTTTGCGTTTTTCCGCCGCAACACCCGTCTCAGGTAGCTCCTATGTAGCTGCTTTGGCGGATGGCGACACTCCTCGTCGCCGCTGGTACGACAAGAACCTCCCGCCTCCGGTGGATGTTTCGCCAATTGACGCTGTTCAAGAGCACGTAGGGTTGCTAACAGAAACAGTTGCGTGCGAGCCAAAAGTCATCGAATGCGAACCCGATCAGACGCCATACCCAAGTGAACAGAATTCTTCCCGTTCATCGCTGGTAGCCTCCGAAGCGGCCATGCTGAAGCTCACGCCACGCCAATATGAAGTATTGGTCCTTTTAGCACGCGGTTACCCGATGAAAACGGTCAGTCGTCAATTGAATATTTCGGTAGCCACTGCCAAGACCCATACGGTAACGCTATACCAGCGTCTGCAAGTGCATACTAGAAACGCGGCCGTTTATGCGGCGGTTTCCCGCGGAGCCACTCTCGGTTGGAAGGGAAAGGGGCTTGGTTTGTCTGGGTCACCTGCGCCCATGCGTGGAGCAACAGTAAGCGTTGAGAGGCGTCTGGACTGTTAAGGTTCTTGCTTCAGTATTTTTACACCAAATCGCTTTGGGGTCGCAGTTCTGCTATGAAGCCACCCTCAGCATCAACAATAAACGAGGTACTTAATGAAAAAAATACTTGCTTCCACCATTCTCTCGTTACCCCTGCTGATCGCGCAGAATGTACTCGCACAAACAAGCGCCCCTACGGATCAAAGTGTCAAATCCAGTACTCCCGAGATAAACGCAAACCCAGGTGTCGCTCCTTCCGCAACTGCCAAAATGAACTCTACCGTTGCAGGAACGACCAATACTCGCGTGGACGGTATCGTTACCGGCTGGAGCGTTAAAGACAAGGTCATGGGCAAGACCATGTACAACGAGAACAAGGAGAAAGTCGGAGAGATTAATGACATTATTATCGCCCCCGACGGGAAAAGCACCTTTTTCATAGTAAGTGTGGGCGGCTTCCTCGGCATGGGCGATCATGCAGTAGCCATACCCTTTAGCGCTGTCACGTCGGCAGGCGATAAGCTGGTACTGCAGGGATATACCAAAAGTCAATTGAAGTCTATGCCGGAATTTAAATATATAAGGTAACTTTATAAAGAATTTCTCCATGCTGCGCTTTCCGCCCCGACAAGCGCATTTGCTGCCGGCGCTCTGAGCCATATTTGCAAAGCTGCGTACTTTGGCCTCCGCTAGGCACAAGACTTATTAGTTCAATGATTGGTAAGACGGAACTTAGTTTAAGTTCAACATACCTGGCGAAAACGAGACAATTAAGCGTTCATGCAAAGTTTGTTAAAGCACGAGACGTTTCTGCTTATTGCTATCGTAACGGTCGTTATCGGCTATGCTTCGAAGGTATTTTTTCCAATTGAAGGAAAAATGCTCGCGATCGCGGAGGTGGTGATCCTGATAGCGGCGATTCTATGTGCGTCACTAAGCATTGCCTATCACGCAGAGATTACGGCGCAAAAGGTTGGTGAGCCATACGGCACCATGCTGCTGACTCTATCATCTGTCCTGGTCGAAGTCCTCGTCTTAGGCATAATGACCATCAGCATTGCTTCTAACACGCTAGTACGTGACAGCATCTATTCGGCGGTAATGCTGGATATCAACGGGATATTGGGCATAGCCGCTCTGATTGGCGGAATCAAACACGGCGAACAATCGTACAACGACGATTCCGCAAGAACTTACAGTGCCATGATTATGACGGCTGTGGGAATTTCAATGATCGTTCCTGAGTTCGTCGCCAAAGGTGCCTGGCAGGCCTATTCCACCTTTACTATTGTCACGATGTTATTGTTATACGGTGTATTCCTGCGCATGCAGGCAGGGCCGCACAGCTATTTCTTTAGTTACAGCTATCCCGACAAAAAGGGACGCAAATCGCCGATCGCGGCAGCCAACATAGGTCGTGTACATTCAATAGCGGTGATGGTGGGGGGAATTGTCGTAGTGGGTGCGTTGGCCGAATTGTTGCCGAAGTCATTGGAATTGGGCCTCCAGGGAATTCGAGCACCGCAAGGGTCGATAGCGCTGATCGTCGCGGTTATTTCAGCCACGCCAGAAATACTCACCGCCTTGCGCGCCGCACTGGAAAATCGTATGCAACCGGCAGTCAATATTGCGATGGGCGCATCACTTTCCACGGTGGTTTTGACAGTTCCAGCAATGGAAGCGTTAGCGCTGTATAGAGGTCGTTCAGACAGTCATGATGCTTCTCACCCTGGTTGTTGTAGCAATCAACCTTAATGACGGCCAAACAAACGCCATTGAAGGCATGACACATTTTGTACTTTTTGCCACCTTTCTGATGCTATTCGCTCTAGGCGTTTAAATCTCGAAATTAACCAATGAATTTCCTTTTTTCGGCCAGACGTGGTTCTAGTATCTTGTGTCGAAAATATAGGTCTACAACCCTCGTACTGCTCTCCCCGCGTACCCGAGAAAAGCTAAACATCATGAGTAGCCTTTCTTCGAGATCTGCCACCTTTCGCGACGTTCTGTTCAAACTTTATGGGCTCCGCAATTTCAGAAGCGACCGCCGCATGATTAAGCAAGCCTACCAACGATACACCCCCGATAACGTTGCCCAGCAAGGTCGGAGCCATAAAGCGGAGCAGATAATCGGCGGCAGAAGTGTGCGCTATAAGCACAGAGTATGCGCCTTCCACAGATCCGGCAATAATATGTGAGAGCTGGCAAACAGCCACTACATACGTGATAAGTACAACGGTCAAGAGTCGGCCAGATCGAGCATTTGGAAGCAGCCACACCATCAACGCGATAAGCCATCCCGCAAACAGCGCGCGCATTAATGTGGGTACGAAGTCTCTGTAGGCAGGTTGCAGCGACAGTTCTGCAAATGCCTGCATGACTGCGGCGTCGAAAACCCCCGGAACAGTCAAAAGAGCCGCAAAACCGAATGTGCCAATGATATTCGCTAACAAAACGATTGCCCACAAGCGCATCGCAAGCAGGAACGTCTCCCAACTCGGCCTCGTAAGAACGGGCAGCAATGCCGTCAGCGTGCTCTCGGTAAACAATTGCTGACGACCCAAAATTACGATAACAAAGCCAGTGCAGTATCCAAATCCGCTTACTAGGTGCCGCCATGGTGTCTCAGGCAGGCTCGCCTGGAGCACGGCCTGCGTGAGAAACGAGAAGCCCATGGACAGCCCTGCTGCGAGTGCAGACCAAGCCAAAGTGCCCACAGAGCGCTGTAGAGCAATCTCACCTTCCTCACGGATAATTTCATGAATAACTAGCGCTCGCGGCGTAGAGTGGTCTGCCGCCTGATCTCGCTCGGCAGAGTCCAAATGAGGAGATTGCGCGCCAGCATGCTCTTGCGAGCTTACTTCTTTTCCCATTCGTGTTTATGCTCGCGTGTCGTAAGCAGTATCTTTATGCGGCTGTTCAGAGCGAATCATGAATTGCACAGCGCAAGATACAGTCAGTCGATCGATCTAACTTTTTCGTGACGTCGAGCCCTTTTTTAATGATTAGCTCGAGAGTATGAGCGACTTCCCTGCCACCAAAATGAGTCCACCGTAGTTGGCCATTCGTTTTTATTGAATACGGGGGCATGTTTAAGGCGATCCATCTCTACTTGCAACACTACGACACCTTGCTTCGTATCTAATAGCAATGCATCCCAGGGCACTGCAATAAGCTTCTTCCACATGCCGAGAAACCCGCCGAAAGACAGGACCGCATAGATCACTTTGCCAGACTGTATATCCAGCACGATTTCCGCGACTTCGCCTAAATCTTCTCCTATATGATTGCATACAGAGGCGCCAATCAAGGAACTCGCGCTCATCTGGCCGCGTTCGCCGCTGACGTCGTTATTTACTCCGTCATGACCGTCCGTGTCTTGGTTTTGGTAGTCCATTGACTATCTCCTGATAAATCGTATGACGATGTATTGACGCGATAGAAGCTTTTCGACGTCTGCTCGGATAAGAATGAACAAGAATCAGCATACCGTCTGTACGTTATCGCACATATAACTCTCTAAATACTCTCGCGCTGCGGGTCAACTTTAGCGAATACTGCACAGTGAGTTCGATAGCGCACAGACGGGCGTCAGGTTTTAAATGAAACTAGCCGTAAGAACTTAGCGATAACCATCATGGCCAATGGCGCGTACTTTCCCGTTGCACGACAGTTATTTGGACACCCAAACTTTCACGACTCACTATTAGGCGGCGCAAAATGACATTAGGAACAATTCTGTTAATCGTTCTAGTTCTATTGCTGATCGGTGCGATTCCAAGCTGGCCCCACAGCCGTCAATGGGGTTATGGTCCCAGCGGTGGCATCGGGTTGGTGATTGTGCTCGTGATCGTGCTGTGGTTGATGGGCCTCATATAGCATTGCAGTATTTCTAATGGTTTCTCGCTACATAACAATTCTGGAAAATGCCATGAACTCAAAGCCGATTCTGGAAAATCAACCTGTCACTGACCGCAAAGCAGCATGGGGTATGTTAGCTCGTGCCTTCGAGTATGAGCATGCCACCGTTTCAAGAGTAGATTTGCTCGATTTCCGGGCTCCGATGAGCCTAGATAACAACACGAGAGCTCAAATACTCGAATGGGCATCCAATGAGTGGCTCACTGAACCGGCAGACGAAAGTGGCAGGATCCGCCTTACCCCAAAAGGTATAAAAGCGTGGCGACATGACGCGTAATATAGCCCGTCGCGTACGAGTTATTCTGACGGATCGAGCATTAAAAATTGCTCAGGCTATAGGCTAAACGCAGCCAGTTATCGAACGCGTCATAATTGCTCTAAAAGTAGAGCTCAGATCGGGTGTGCGGATCACCTATTTATACCCTGCCGCCTACAATAGCAAAAACATCACCTGCAAAGCAGCCATGACGCGTCGCTTTTCTTTTTTTCTTCGTCTGCCGGTTATTTTATTTCTGGCTCACGTCTATACGGCAATACGGCTCGCGGCAGCGGCGCCTGCCGGGACTGCACGGTGGCTAACCGTAGCAGCAATGGCGCTAATCTATTTGCTGATCCTGGCGGGGTTTTACACGCGCCGATCGGTAGGTAGCTCGATCGGCGATGTCATTGCGTGGGCGGGTTTTTTGGCGCTTGGTCTGTTTTCATGGTTGTTTGTTTTAACCTTCCTGCGCGATATATTACTGTTGTCGATGGTGGCCGCAACAGCCATACACCGCGAAATCCTTAGCGATTCCGCCTCTCACCTGATACATGCGACCAGCGCCATGGCCGTACCGGTGTTAAGCGTGGCGGCGGTTTTGCTGGGCCTTCTGAACGCTCGGCGATTGGCACGGGTCGTGGACGTTGAAATAAAACTAGCTGCCCTTGCGCCGTCTTTGCAAGGGCTTACCATCGTTCAGGTGTCTGACCTGCACGTCGGCCCAACCATCAAGCGTGGCTACGTCGATGCAGTGGTTGATGCCGTTAACAGGCTGTCGCCCGACATTATTGCTTTGACTGGAGATCTCGTCGATGGTGGCGTGGCGAGGCTAGCCGAAGATATCCGACCGCTAGCCAGGCTGAAGGCACGATATGGCGTGTATGCCGTCACCGGCAATCACGAATACTATTGCGGCGCGGCACAATGGGTGGCTGAATTCAGGCGGCTTGGGCTTGATGTCCTTACGAACCAGCATCGGGTGCTGACACACCAGGGCGCCCGACTTGTGGTGGCGGGCGTCACAGATTTCAGTGCCCAGCGCTTCGATGCTTCACAGGCCAGCGACCCTGTCCTGGCTCTGGCTGGCGCGCCAACCGGGGTGACCCTCAGAATTCTATTGGCACATCAGCCGCGCAGCGCACCGGCCGCCGCCGCTGCGGGTTTTGATCTGCAGCTATCGGGGCACACCCACGGCGGACAATTCTGGCCTTGGAAGTATATAGTCCCCCTGCAACAACCCTTTGTATATGGCCTGCATCGCCACGGCCCCATGGCGGTGTATGTCAGCCGCGGCACCGGCTATTGGGGGCCGCCAATGCGGCTTGGCGCGCGCTCTGAGATAAGCCGGATTCGCCTGATTGGAAATTGATTGTTTCTGACCCGTCAATGCCGTTTGGACTACAGTGGTCATAATGCTGCCTGAGGCTTCCTTGGAAAAAAACGTGCTGGCGCTTAACTCGGTTACTAAAGCCTTTGGCGACACGCAGCGGCGTGTTGTCTTGCGTGACATTTGTCTCACGATTGGAGCCGGCGAATATGTGGCCATCATGGGAGAATCGGGCGTCGGGAAATCGACGTTGCTGAACTTGATTGCCGGCCTCGATCGGCCGGACAGCGGTCAGGTTATGTTTGCCGGCCAGGAGTTGGGTGCGCTCAGCGATGACCAGACAACGCGATTGAGGCGACGTCAGATGGGCTTCGTCTTTCAGGCCTTTCACGTACTGCCGCATTTAAGCGTCGTACAGAATGTCGCCCTTCCTCTTCTGCTCAACGGCGTCCGGCAGCGCGAGGCGCAGGCCTGCGCCCGCGCCATCCTCGCGGAAGTAGGGTTGGCTGGACGCGATGAGAGTATGCCGCACGAACTCTCAGGGGGCGAACTGCAACGGGTCGCTATCGCGCGAGCCTTGGTTCATAAGCCTGCGCTGTTGTTGGCCGACGAGCCTACCGGCAATCTCGCGACCGCATTTTGTTGCTGACCTCCACTGGGTTGACGCCATACCAGCCAGTGTCGCCCCCGTCCGTAATGCGACCTGAGGATTGAACGGTGCAGATCTTACCCCCGCTCTTGACGGTGCTGCTCACGGCGGAGCTGCGCGCGCATGCGGGCCGCGTACTGATCAACGTCATCGCTATCGCCATTGGCGTGGCGATGGGCTATGCGGTATATCTGACCAATCAGGCCGCTCTGACCGAGTTCTCGCAGGCGACACGCTCACTTCTGGGCCAAAGCGATCTAGACATTCGTGGCCCGCAAAAGGGCTTTGACGAAGCTCTTTATGCGCGCCTGGCAAGTTTGCCGCAGGTGGCGGCAACCAGCCCCATGGTTGAAATAGATGCACATCTGCCAGGGCGCCATGCAGCGCTCAAACTGCTTGGCATCGACGCATTCCGCGCACTAGCAGTGAACCCTGGCCTGATAGGGCAGCCCGCGCCAGGCCAAAAAAGCCAGCTTGTATACCTGAACCCCACCTCCGTGTTTCTTTCTCCTGCAGCACTAACGTGGCTCAAGCTCAAGCCTGGCGACACACTTACCGTGCAAGTCGGTCTGGATACGCTTACCCTGCAAATCGCAGGCACGCTACCTGTTACGACTGAAGCATTGCGCGTGGGTGTGATGGATATTGGAGCGGCACAATGGCATTTCAAGCGTCTTGGCTTGCTGCAAAGCATTAACCTTAAACTCCAGCCCGGCGTAGATGTAAAGGCCTTCCGGCGAACGCTGGCTTCGATACTGCCACCAGGAGTGGAGGCCGTGACGACCGAAGATAGCCGGCGTGTTACCTCTAACCTGTCGCGGGCCTATCGTGTCAATCTGGACGTGTTGGCATTGGTGGCACTGTTTACCGGCGCCTTCCTGGTGTTTTCCACGCAAGCGCTGTCGATTATTCGCAGGCGCGCACAACTTGCGCTACTGCGTGCCCTAGGCATGACTCGTGGCAGCCTGTTGCGAATGGTGCTCGCTGAAGGCGGTATCCAGGGTTTGGCAGGCGCCCTGCTCGGCCTTGCGCTGGGCTTGGTCATCGCCACTGGGCTGCTGCATTATGCCGGAGGCGATCTGGGCGGCGGATACTTCCCTGGCATACGCCCGACAGTGCACTTTGACGCCGGAATCGCACTCGCCTTCGCCATGCTGGGTGTGGCGGCTGCGTTGCTGGGCAGCCTCGCGCCCGCTTGGGAAGCCTCGCGCGCACAGCCGGCGCAAGCGCTTAAGGCGGGCGACGAGGAAACCTTGCCAGGACGCTTGCGCTCCCCGTGGCCGGCGGTCGGTGTCATTGTTGCCGGCGTCGCAATGAGCCAGGCTGGGCCGGTGGCTGGCCTGCCGATATTCGGCTACGCCTCGATCGGTCTGTTATTGGTCGGCGCTATTCTGTGCATGCCGCGCCTTGCCCGCTGGGCCTTCAGCATTCTGCCTCCGGGTAGAGGGCCCGTGCCTTATCTGGCGCTGGCGCAGCTAGCTCGCGCACCGGGGCGAGCAGCTATTGGCTATGTACGCGCGTCGGCAAGCGGAGATACGGGCTTTTTTTCCAGCACCGACCAGCAAATAATCGCTGCCACACCCGGCATCGCCCGCGCTGAATTCACGCGTACGGATGAGATATTGCTCGACCCACAACTGCCGCCGGTGGCGTGGATCGCCAGGCCGATCGACAAGCACCATCCGGAGGCGCGTCTGGCGTTGGTCGGCACTCTTAGGGTGCCACGTGCAGACGAACCGCCGCCGATATGGGTTAGCGAAGCGATGAAAGATCTATACGGAATGCATTCAGGCGAGCGTGTCAGCTTGCCGCTTGCAGGACACCTCGTTGCGTTCACGGTTGCAGGCATCTGGCGCGACTATGCTCGCCAATTTGGCGCTATCGCGATTGACCTGGACGATTACCGTCGCCTGAGCAACGACCGCCGCATTACAGGTGCCGCTCTGTGGCTGGCGCCCAACGTCCGTGCGACGCAGTTCGTGCAAAACCTGCGCCAACGCTTGCCTGGCGCCAGTCATATCGAGATCAAGGACTCTGGTGAAATACGTAGTACCGCCTTGCACGTCTTTGACCGTAGTTTCGCCGTAACCTACCTGCTCGAAGGCATTGCCATCGTCATCGGCCTGTTCGGCGTCGGAGTCAGCTTCAGCATGCAGGCGTTGGCGCGCTCACGTGAATTTGGCGTATTAAGGCATTTAGGCGCGACACGCAGTCAGATTGGCGCGATGCTGGCGCTCGAAGGCGCAGGGTTGGGGCTTCTTGGAATGGCCGCTGGCTTGGTACTCGGGTTAGGCATAGCACTGATCTTGATCTACGTGATCAACCCGCAATCATTCCATTGGACCATGAGCCTGCATATGCCCTGGCTTCTCCTGGCTGCCGTTGCGCCTGCACTGGTGGCCAGCGCTTCGCTGGCTGCGCTTGCCAGCGCA
>CAJDUX010000009.1_pt2 | contig 14225 bp, 16 predicted proteins | sample 7391081 | NCBI WGS metagenome assembly CAJDUX01 (sample SAMEA7055685, study PRJEB34461) | soil metagenome | biome: terrestrial ecosystem; feature: Peninsula; material: soil | place: Antarctica | collected 2016 | reverse complement strand
AAAACCAAGTTAGAAAGATAGCCGTACGTACCGGCCGGCCTGATGATGGGCCTGAACTGCACGAGCTTCGAACTCAACTCTCAAAGTCATTTGAATCAAGACGGCGTTTTGGGGCGTCGTGGCCGCTGTTGTCGTATCTGACGTAGCGGCTTTAGCGGGCGCCGCAGGTCGACACGAAGTTGGCGGCTGGCGTCGCGGCTTTCGTGCAGACGCTGGGCGTGGGCGCTGATCAAGTCGCCGCGGGTGAGGATGCCAAGCAGCTTCGTCGGCTGGCTTTGGCTCATCACGATCAGCCGACCCACGCCCGCGTTGACCATGAGGTCAGAGGCTTCGCGCAGGGAATGATTCTCGCGGATCACGACCGGCGGCTGATGCACCATTTGGCCGATGAGAGTCGTTGGTGGGGTTGCCGGGTTGAGTAGGTCGCGCACGGTCAGCACGCCATTGACGATACCTTGGGCATCGACGACCGGGTAGCCGTGGTGTCGCGTGTCGGGGCCGCCCATTTGTATCCATTGCTGGACCTGCGTCAACATGTCCTCGGCGTTGATCGTCACTACGCTGCGGTTGTACACCTGCCCGACGGTCATCCGTTGCAGGAAATCTGCGCTGTATTCCAGCGGCACGCGTACACCACGGCGCACGATCTTTTCGGTCATGATGGTGTTGCGCATGATCAGGGCCGAAACCAAATAGGCAGCGGTGCAGCCGCCCAGCAGCGGCAGCAGGGCAGCAGGCTGTCTCGTTGTCTCGAACGCGAACACAATGGCTGTCAGCAGTGCCCGCGAAGAACCGGCGAAGATCGCCGCCATGCCGACCAGCGCAGCGATGCGCGGGTCTATCCCGAGTATAGGGAGTATATGGCCCAGGCCGATGCCAAGTAATGCGCCAAAGGAGCCACCAATAATGAACAACGGTGCCAGCGTACCGCCAGAGGTGCCGCTGCCGAGCGCGACCACCCAGGCGATGAATTTCAGCACACATATCATGATCAGCATCTGAACGCTGAAACTGCCCGACACGATCGCGTCGATGTTGTCGTAGCCGACCCCCATCGTGCGAGGTTCAATCCAGCCTATCAATCCGGCCACGAGCCCGCCCATGGCTGGCCACCACATCCAGTGGACGGGCAGTTTTTCGAATGCGTCCTCGACGCTGTACACGGCCTTGGTGACCCCTACGCTGAGCAGCCCAACTATTGAGCCAAGGACGATATAACTGCCTAGTGCCAAGCTGCCTGGCTCGAGCACCGCAGGCATGGAAAAGACCGCCCCCGAACCATAGGTGGCATAGCGCACGCCGGTCGCGGTCACGGCGGCGAGTGCGACCGGGATCAGCGAGCGCGGACGCAGTTCGAACAGCAGCAACTCTATCGCCATGATCAGCGCGGACATGGGTGCGCCAAATACGGCCGCCATACCGGCAGCAGCGCCCGCGGCCAGTAGAGTTTTGCGTTCTGTGGCGGTAACGGACAGGAGCTGACCGATCAAAGAGCCCAGCGCGCCGCCCGTGGAGATAATTGGGCCTTCGGCTCCGAATGGGCCGCCAGTGCCGATTGCGAACGCCGACGAAACCGGCTTCAACCACGTTATTCGGGGTGGGATTTTAGATTCGTTCTGAAGTATTTGTTCCATCGCCTCGGGAATACCGTGGCCCTGGATTGCGCGCGAGCCCCAGCGAGCCATGACGCCAGCAATCAGGCCGCCGATGGCTGGCATTAGAATTACCCACAGTCCCAGGTGGTTGTGGGCGGGCGACAATACGAAGGAGCCCACGTGCTTGATGGTTGAGGGTCCGACCACGTCGGACACGCGTCCGTAGAAAGTAATGTCCGTGATAACGTTAATCATGAACATCAGCAGTTGGGCGATCCCTGCCGCGACGACTCCCAGCGAGGCAGCCAGCAGGCTGATCCAGAGTACTCGACGGCTCAGCTTGTTCGGCCCGCGCGCGATACGCGCGTCGTCCATGGTGGCATCTAAAGCTGGTGCGATAGGTACTGCGCCAGGACTGCCGGAGGTAATTACCGACCGTTCTGGGCGTGCGGATGCACGTTTTCTCATTTAATAGTCCCGAAACTCGAATGGATATTGCGTTCCGTTCGAGAAAATAGATCAAAGATTGTTAGGTAGTCTAAGTAAGGTAATTTGTGAGCAAACCCCACTTCGGCCTGCCCAGATACAATGGGCGTGCTGCGGCGCTACACCGGCGCACATTGTAGCGCGGCGGATTCTATCAGACAGGAGCATGCCGGTGCCTATCGGAATATGGGTTGCGTCTGAAAGAATCTACGACAGGACTTTGCCCTGATATCCGCGCAGCTTTTCAGCATCCACAATAGTGACAGTGCGGCCCCTGACGCGAATTAGCTGGTTTGTACATAGGCCGTGCAGGATCCGAGAAAAATGTTCGGGGGTCAGGTTCAGGCGTGAAGCGATCACGGCCTTGCTGCTTTCAAAATGGCACGGGCTTGTGTTGGTGCGCTGGTCGCATTGAAGCAGATAGTCGATAACACGCTGCGATCCAGATTTAAGAGAATAGGCCTCGATATCGCGTATTAGTCCATTTAAGTGCTGGCTTAAGTTAGCCAGCACTTTTTGGACAAAGCGGTTATCAAGCGCCAGTTGGGTCAGCACAGCGGCCTTGGGCACATGTACTAATCTTGTAGTGACCAGAGATTGTGCCGACATAATGTGTGGGTTTTTCGTGAACATAAGTGCTTCGCCGAAGCTCTGACCTGGGCCGGCGGTGCTCATGACCTTCTCGCCGCCTCGCGGCGAAACCAAAGCGAGCTTGATCTGGCCGTAGACAACAACATGGAAGCCGTTGCACGGGTCTCCTCGTTGAAATACGAACTTGCCGCGTTCGACGTTGATTTCGACGCTGGCCTGAACCAGGTCGTCGAGCTCAGTGTCACTCAAGCCATTGAAGAGCGCCAGCCCGGACAAAAGGTCATGAATCCCAATCTTCCTGGTAGCCATATTCGTCGAGCCCGCATCTCAATGAGTTGCCAACGGAGTTAAATAAATGTTGAGTAGATACCGATTGCAGCTTGTCGATGGTCCAACCAGCCGTTTTACGACCAGGAACCCCCATGAGAGTGGTCGACGTTTGATGTAGTGATTGTTGCATGTAAAGCAGGGAGTTTTCTTGACGTGGATCAACAGACGTGACTGTGAAAAGTATCTGCAGTGGGCTTGGTTGCCGTAGCGGCGTTAATTCGATCGCAGCCGTTCGCCTATGCTGCCGGCGGGGTGGCTTCCTCTGGCAGGAGCGGGAAATTAGGCGGCAAAATTAATAGCTCCGGTCGCAAGATATGGATATCGCGTCGATTCACCGAAATGATGCCCGCTGTTGCCAGTGCTGAAAGTGAACGACTGATGGTTTCGAGCGTTAACCCAAGATAACTGCCCATTTCGCGACGGGTCATGGGCAGCAGAAAGTTTTTGGATGAATATCCAAGATTCGTGTAGCGCTTTGACTGCATAGCCAAGAATCGGGCAACGCGCGCTTCTGATTTGACTGTAATCGACAGGCCCATTCCGCAGCGTTCCAGCGCTATTTCCCGGCTTGTCGCCGAGTAGATCATTTGTTCCAATTCGCCATTGGTATGCCCAGGGGCGAGTAGCTGCTTAAAAGGCAAAGTGATTAGGTCGCAGTCAGTAAGTGCTTCTGTGTCGCTGGTGGTTCGATTTCTATAAATGCCATCGAACCCTAATAGGTCGCCCTGCATCGGAAAGGAAAGTACTCGTTCATCGCCTTCGGCATTGCGTAGCACGGTCTTCAGAAAACCATATTGCACGATGTAAAGAACGGTGAAAGTTTGGCCCATGCGATAGATGAGTTCGCCAGCCTTGAATTGATGGTGCTGGAATCGCGGCTCAGGCTCTCCCGCTGTTCGTGGCTTTAATGCGAGATTGAGTCGCAACAAATTGCAAATATCCTGGAGCGAAGAGGACGATGGCTGTGCTCGTCGTCGCGCATTATGCGCGTTGGTCTCGCGCTTGGAGCCAACTGGAGTGGCTGATACGGAATTGAGTTCTGTGTCACTCTCCTGATCTGATGGATGATCAGTGATTGAAATGCTCATATCACTCTGGTTCTTCAAATTAGAAGTAATGACGAGTAGCGTAGCATAGGTCCGGACTGCAGAATGTGACGTTAGGTTTGACTTGGATCAGGAAGCGGTGGTGTTCGGTGCTTCTTTAATCTGTCGCACGTAGCGGTCTATCCCTTCGTACACCAACATGCCAGCCAGCATGGCCGACACAAAAACGACGGCTTTTAAATGCCCAGACCCCATTGCCACGATAGCAGGCCCGGGACAAAACCCCGCTAGGCCCCAACCGGCGCCAAATATCGTACTGCCAAGCAAGAGGCGTTTGTCGATGGCGGTTGCGTGGGGTAGGCGCAGAACCTTGCCAAAAACGGTACGGCCGCGTTTGTGGGCTGTTTGAAAGGCGAAGAAACCGACCATAATGGCACCTCCCATTACCAGCGCCAAAGAGGGATCCCACGACCCGGACAGGTCAAGAAAGCCGAGGACACGGGCAGGGTCGGCCATGCCTGATAGAATCAGCCCGATGCCAAACACCAGACCCACGAGAAATACCAAAATGCCTTGCATATTCATTTCCTTGGATAAAAGGTTTCTCAATTCAGACCATGGCGGATGACGTACACGGTGATAAAACCTACGGCCATGAAAATCAGGGTGGCCGCGAAAGAGCGGGGAGATAAACGGGAAATGCCGCATACGCCATGACCGCTGGTGCAACCCGACCCCAGTCGGGTGCCCAGACCCACTAGCAGCCCGGCGATCAATAAGGTGGTCCAGCTCGAGTCAATGTTCGAGATTGGAGAACCCATTAGCAGAGTCCAGAGGATAGGCGCGGCGAGCATTCCAAGAATAAACAACAATCGCCAGCCGATATCGCCCAATTGGGGGCGCAACAGGCCACCGACGATTCCGCTTACACCTAAAATGCGACCGTTTATAAGAATGAATATGGCCGCCGAAAGCCCGATCAGTATGCCGCCTGCTAGTGAGGCCCACGGCGTAAAATGGATCCAGTCGATTGATAGCATCAGATTTCCTTTTGATCGTTGCAAAATTGTGCGTACAACACTTCCATGACAGCTCGAGTGGGCGGGCTGGAAATCCGGTAGTAGATATTTTTTCCGTCGCGCCGCGTGGCAACAAGCTTTTCGGTGCGCAGCACACCCAACTGCTGTGACAGCGTGGGCTGCCCGATACCCACAAGCGATTCAAGCTCGCTGACGCATTTTTCGCCCTGTGTCATTTGGCATAGCAAGAGCAACCGATCCTGGTTTGAAAGAGCCTTCATCAGACGGCAGGCCGCATCCGCCGCACGGCGCATCGCATCCATATCTATGAGGGCTTGTTGCGACATGGTGAAATGACTCCTTTATTTAACCTGAATACATTATATTTACAAATATAATATAAATCAATATAATAATAAGGGTTTCTAAGAATTCTCTGGAGTGCGTTATGAATCCCATCGTAAAAGAGTTTTTCGAATCGAAGACGGGGACCATGACCTATGTGGTTTTCGAGAAGATTGGATCTTGCTGCGCCATTATTGACTCTGTACTGGATTTCGACCCCAAGTCGGGCCGCACGAGTACTGGGTCGGCCGATAAGGTGATTGAGTTCGTCCGGGAGAAGAACCTTCAGGTCCAGTGGATCTTGGAAACACATGCACATGCCGACCATTTTTCGGCTGCGCAATTTATTCAGAAGCAAGTGGGGGGAAAAATTGGGATTGGCGCCAACATTACCCTGGTTCAACGAGTATTCCAGAAAATTTTTAACCTGGAATCTTCTTTCAAATTGGATGGCAGTCAATTTGACCATTTATTCTGCGATGGAGAAAAGTTCGCTATTGGCAATCTGGCGGGCTGCGTCATGTCTGTGCCTGGGCACACGCCCGCTTGCGTTGCCTATCAGCTTGGCGATGTCGTGTTTGTCGGTGACACCTTATTTATGCCTGATGCTGGCACTGCACGGTGTGACTTCCCTGGTGGCGATGCTCATGCCATGTATCGGTCGGTTCAGAAGCTCTACGGTTTACCGGAGCAGACACGACTCTTCACATGCCATGACTATCCGCCCACCGATCGTCCGGTCCAATGGGAATCAACGGTGGGACAGCAGCGCACCAGTAATATCCACATCCGTGATGGTGTGAGCGAAGAAGCGTTTGTGCTTGCACGTACTAAACGGGATGCCACGCTTGAAATGCCAACACTGATTTTGCCCGCGGTTCAGGTGAACGTGCGTGCTGGAAAAATGCCCCCCGAAGAATCCAATGGTGCGGCTTATTTGAAAATTCCCATCAATGTTTTATAACGCTGACTTGATGTAGATCAAGGTACGCCTATTGCGTCGCTGGATAATGATTAGGCGCTTGGGCGCATCATCGACATTGAAGGCTAGCGTGTGCATCGGTTAATCAGCTTCACAGCGGCAGCGGTCCTCGCTGTCATCGCTGTTCTTGCATATGGGTTCATGGTGCATATGCCTCGGGTAAATGACTCGACCGAGCTCGTAATGATCAAGCGGGGCGAATTTAGCTATCACCCTTCCGGCGAGTACTTGCGTGGCAATCATCCAGTAAATTCGCCTGCCGTAGTTGTGCATTTTACGAGCGATTTTCTGATCATGAAGCGGCAGGTGAGTCAGACGGAGTATGCAGCGTGCATTCGGGACGGCGCTTGTAAAGCCCTGGATAGGGCACAGCGCGGTCATACTTCTCCTGATTTGCCGGTGGTGGGGGTTAGCTGGACGGATGCAACCGCCTATGCAGCCTGGTTATCGGCTAGAACAGGTCACCATTACAGGCTTCCAAGCGATGTGCAATGGGCCTTCGCCGCCGGTTCGGCCTATAAGGACGAGGAAGTCATTGAAACGTCTGATCCGAACGATCCAGCGCAGCGCTGGTTAGCCGAATACGAGGCCGAGGCCCGACGCAAAACGGGAGACACTCAACTCAAGCCATTTGGACACTTTGGCGTCAGTTCCACCGGATTGCTGGATATTGCCGGTAGCGTATGGGATTGGACCGACACCTGCAACAGTCGTCAGATCATTAATAAGGATTCTGCGCCCGTGTCGGCACCGGAACGAAACTGCAGTATTCGCGTCGTCGCGGGTCGACATCGTGGTTATATTGCCGATTTCATTCGTGACCCGCGGGGCGGGGCCTGTTCGGTGGGCATCCCGCCCAGTAATCTGGGGTTCAGACTTGTTCGTGAGATTGCGGACAAGCGTGCAGGTTAGGTCGGTGCATCGCTTGGGTTCGAACTGCAGTCCTCCGTCGCCCTATTTGTGGTTTATCAGGGAAAACCCGAATTAATCTATACCAAGCTTGATCTGAATCAAGAAAGCGGCTCCGCGCCTGGCGTTAAATGAAACCATCAGGTCAACAAAGCACAAGGAACTTTTTATCATGGAACGACGTTCATTTTTGATGCAGGTAGGTATGGGCACGCTCGCCGGTTCGGCTGTTATCGCTGGCCCCGTTTTAGCAAAGGCAAACCCCGCGGCAAGTTCGAAAGTGGCATCCGTTGTCCACGATATATCGAAGTTGCAACGTGTCAAAGTTGACCTCGTGGCGCCCCCTATGATTCACGCGCACGAGCAGGCCGTTGGTTCAATGCCCAGTGTCATTGAATTTCGAATGACGGTTCAGGAAAAAAAGATTGTGATTGATGACAAGGGTACGACCATGCAGGCCATGACCTTCGATGGCTCCATGCCCGGCCCGACCATGGTGGTGCATCAAGGTGATTACGTTGAATTGACCTTGGTCAATCCTGCCACGAACGTCATGCCGCACAATATTGACTTTCACGCCGCAACGGGAGCCCTGGGAGGCGCGAAGCTGACCAATGTCAATCCTGGCGAGCAAGTCACTTTGCGCTTTAAAGCTGACCGCAGCGGCGTCTTTGTGTATCACTGCGCACCCGAAGGTACAGTCGCCTGGCACGTCGTCTCGGGGATGAGCGGCACCATCATGGTTTTGCCGCGTGAGGGTTTGAAAGATGCGCAAGGAAAGCCTCTTCACTATGATCGGGCCTACACCATAGGTGAGTTTGATCTGTATATTCCCAAAGATGAAAAAGGCAATTACAAGAACTACGACACCGCGGCGGCAAGCTATGCCGATACCGTGGAAGTGATGCAGACGCTTACCCCGACGCACGTCGTCTTCAACGGTAAGGTGGGTGCGCTTACTGGCGAAAACGCCCTTCAGGCCAAGGTGGGTGAAACGGTGCTTTTCATTCACTCACAAGCCAACCGCGATACGCGTCCTCATCTTATCGGCGGACACGGCGATTGGGTGTGGGAACTGGGCAAGTTCGATAACCCTCCGCTAAAGGGCCTTGAAACATGGTTTGTTCCGGGTGGCTCTGCCGGGGCGGCGCTGTATACCTTTAAGCAACCCGGCATATACGCCTACCTGAACCACAACCTGATCGAGTCCTTCCTGCTGGGTGCGGCGGGCCACGTCAAGGTGGAAGGTAAATGGAATGATGATCTGATGAAGCAAGTCAAGGCACCTGGCCCGATTGCCAAGGCGTAGCCAACGTCATTTGTGAAGACGTCGCCAAGGCGATGTATGGGTAATTTGCCCTTGCGGCAAATCAAAGATACTGGATTATTGGAGGAATTTATGTTCAAACTCTCACAGCTTGCGTTAGGAGTTGCTTTGGGTATGGGTATTGTCGTGGCTTCTACGGCGAGTGTTGCGGCCGATGTGGCTTCGGCCTCGGCCTCAGCCTCGGTGCAGCCCACCCACTCGGTCGAGACAACTGCAATGCTGAATCACGATGGCGAGAAATTGTACAAATCGGCCTGCTTTGTATGCCATGGAACGGGTGCGGCCAATGCGCCGAAACTAGGCGACAAGGCCGCCTGGGCGCCTCGCATAGCACAAGGGATGGAAACCGTGATGGACATCGCCATTAAGGGCAAAGGTGCCATGCCACCCAGGGGTGGAGCGAGCAAAGCCGATGATGCGACCTTGCGCGCAGCGGTGGAATACATGGTGAAGGCAGGCCAATAAGTTAGCAGCATGCAGAGCCTGCCGCTTAAGGTCGCATTGGTCAGATCGGGCGTAAATAAATGGCCTTCGCTGCGCTCTTCAAGCACAGGTTCAGCAGGCTTGAAGAATATTGATCACACGGTTTGCCAGTAATGGTGCGGTAATACGGCCATATTCAGCCATGTGCGAAGAGGCTCCATGAGCCTTCAGCGCCTGGGCGTTTTCCCATTGTTCTATCACGGCAAAGGTGTCGTTTCCCAGCGGCGTTTGCAGTTTGCCGAAATCCGGTACGTCAACAACGGCCTCGTAGCTGACGCATCCTTTTTCTGCAAGCACTGCCGGAACGTTCTTTTTAAACAGCGCCAGCACGGCTTCGCGTTGGCCAGGATGCGTAGTGATGGTGGCTATGACATGGATCATTCTGGTATGCCTTTTGAGTGTAGATTGCATGCTATGTCATCATAGCTGGATTCGTTTTTGTATGGCTTTCTCGGTCACATCGTAGCTATTAAAGTTACGTTGGCGACGTCAACTGCTCGCGTAGCTCGCGTTTAAGCACCTTTCCATAACTGTTTTTGGGCAGCGAGTCGATAAAAATGTAGTGTTTGGGGCGTTTGAACCGGGCAATGCTGTTCAAGCAATGCGCGCTGAGCGATTCGGTGCTGGGCATTTTGCCGGGGGCGGCGACGATAAACGCGACAACGATTTCGCCCCATTCCGGGTCCGGTTGACCCACCACGCAAGCCTCCGCGACATCGGGATGCGAAAGCAGTGCTTCTTCGACTTCGCGTGGATAGATGTTCGACCCGCCGCTGATGACGACGTCTTTGGAGCGGTCGCGCAGGGTTAGAAAGCCTGTATCGTCCAGCATGCCCATATCACCGGTATAAAGCCAGCCATTGCGCAGCGCTTGTGCAGTTGCTTCCGGCTTGCCCCAGTAACCAAGCATGACGGAATCGCTGCGGCAGATGATCTCGCCGATCTCGCCAGCAGGTAGCAGCACGCCCTGCTCATTCACGATGCGTATCTCTACTCCGGAACGGGGGTATCCGACCGAGCCCAGGATTTCGTCGCTGGCACGCAGGTGATCCTCCTGGCGCAAGCCAGAGATAGTCATGGGGATTTCGCCTTGGCCGTAAATTTGAGCAAAGACCGGGCCGAAAGTAGTCATTGATTTTTTGATTTCGTCGACGTACATGGGGCCGCCACCATAGACGATGCAACGCAGGTTCTTCGGCCGCAGACCCGATTTTTCGGCCTTCGTGCGTAATCGCTGCACCATGGTTGGGGCCAGAAATGCGCCGCAAGAGGGGTGTGTATTGCAAAGCTCCAGGAACTCGTCGGGTTCGAACGCGCCGCTGGCAGGAATAACCTGTCGCGCTCCGCGCGAGATATAAGCGGGTATATAAAGCCCCGATCCGTGAGACATGGGGGCCGCATGGATCTGACTGGTGTTCTCGTCGATGTGCTCTATATCGGCCAAGTGGCAGATAGTCATTGCCATCAAGTTTCGATGCGACAGCATCGCCCCCTTGGGGCGGCCGGTAGTTCCGCTAGTATAGAAAAGCCATGCCAGCATTTCGGGCGTGGTCGTGGCGGGAGGTTCAGGCACTACGGAAAATAACTCGGCGTAGCCATCTTGCCCTATGGTTGCGAGCCGGCATGATCCGGGTTCGAGCACGCTGTCCAAATCGCCTGCCAGCCGGGGCGATGCAAAGACCATGGATGCTCGGGCATCACCGATAATATAGGCCATCTCCTTGGCATGCAGTTTGTAGTTTAGCGGAACGAAGACCATGCCGGCAGCCCAGGTGCCGAACATCAATTCGACGATTTCCGGCCGGTTCTCGCTGGCAACGGCAATGCGTGAACCTGGTGGCAACAGGTGCCGCAGAGCGGTTGAGAGGGCTAGGGCACGATGGTAAAGCTGGTCGTAGCCGCAGATTTTCGTGCTGCCTTGGTAGATAGCACCGCGGTTGGGAAAGCGGCGCGCGGAATGTTCAAGCACAGAAAAGAGATTCATGTTTCCTTCCGTAGAGGGTGGGGCGGGATATCGCGCCACTGGCCGGGCAGTAGCCCGTCCAGGCCCCACGGCCCGATCTGGACTCGTACCAGGCGCAAGGCGGGCAGGTTCACTGCGGCGGTCATGCGTCGCACCTGCCGATTGCGTCCTTCGTAAATAATCAGTTCCAGCCATTTGGTCGGTATGTTCTTGCGGAAACGCACAGGGGGGTGTCGCTCCCATAGTGGCGGCTCGTCAAGTAACTGTGCTTGGGCCGGCAGGGTGAGACCGTCGTTAAGATCGACGCCGGCCCGCAGACGCTGCAGTTGCTGTTGAGTGGGATCCCCTTCCACTTGAACCCAGTAGGTCTTTGCCATTTTGTATTTCGGTTGGGTGATGCGTGCCTGCAAGCGACCATCGTTGGTCAACAGAACCAAGCCTTCACTATCGCGATCAAGACGTCCGGCTGGATAGACCCCAGGCACCTCCACAAAATTCTTGAGCGTGGGTCGCCCTTGATCGTCGCTGAACTGGGTCAGAACCTCGAAAGGCTTGTTTAGCGCCAACAATCGGGGTTCGGCGAGAGGCGCTCTGGCTATTCGGCGCACAGTATTCAATTAGGGATCCATTCGTCGCGCCATGGCGACTGCGCCTACAGAGTGCCCGGATGCATCGAGCACGACGGCGAAGCTCATTTGCACGAAAAGCTTATTGCCCGATTTGCATAGGGCACGTGTTCGGGTGGGAACACCGCCCATTCGAGTTTTGCCCGCCGCCATGGCATGAGAAAAACCTCGCCAATGAGCTTCTCGCAAATGCTCCGGAATAATGAGATCGACACTCATGCCGATTGCTTCGGCCGCGCTGAATTCGAATAAGCGCGCCGCGGCCTGGTTCCAGATACGAATAGTGCCTTGCCGGTCGATGACGACGACCGCGTCTGCAGTCTGTTCAAGGGCCAAGGTGTGAAGGTCAGTCATGATACTTTCGATGTTTATAGCTAAGCCAAGGTAAGCGCAACCAGGCTGTCATCTTGTTGGTGTAGTCGCTTGATCGACTCTGTGTAGCGCCGGAATAATTGTCAATTTTGGCCTTAGAAGCGGCGAGAAGCAAATGGGAGGCACGTTTCTGTATTGGGCGAGAGGTGAATTGGCACGGCCACGAAGGTAGACCAATGATAAACTGGCGCCTCTTGCGACCTTGGCAGGCGCCAACCCAACCAGGCAGATGATTTGTCCGAACTCCAGATCGCGCTGGTAGCGCTTACCGTATTTGTCGCCGCGGTTACCCAAGGCACTACTAGTATGGGTTTTGCTTTGCTTTCCGCGCCTGTAATTGCGTTGATTGACGCCAGCCTGCTGCCGGTCTGGCTTCTCATCATGATGGTGCCTTTGAATATTTATGTGGTGCTGCGTGAACGGTACGCGATCGATTACTACGCCACTAAATGGATCTCGTTGGGGCGCATCGCAGGCACATTTGGCGGCGTATGGATTCTCGTCGCGATTCCCTTGTCATGGCTAAGCACGTTGATCGGGATAGCTATTATTCTTGCATCGCTCGCGTCGTTCCTGGTCCCTGTCTTCAATCCGGGCAAAAAGGCATTGACTGTTGCCGGAGTCATTACCGGAGTTGTAGAAACAGCGACAGGTATTGGCGGACCACCTTTGGCAATTGTGTGTCAACACATGCCGGTGCCTACGTTGCGTGCCACGGCGGCACTATGTTTCCTGATCGGGCAGATCGTGTCGCTGGCCGCACTCGCGCTCAGTGGCCACACAAGCTCGCATCAGTTTATGTGGGCGCTGGCCATGATGCCTGCGCTGCTGGCGGGCATGTGGGTCAGCCATCTGATCCATCATCGCGTTAATGCCAGCGCTCTGCGCAAGGCTGTGCTGATCTTTGCGTTGATATCGGGCGTTATTATTCTGCTGCGTGCCTGATGACCCATGCGGTTTGGGGAGAGTCTAAGCGGTACTGAAAGTACTGCGCGAGAATTCGCCGATGCATTGAATTGCTACACTCTCTAAACAGACCAATCCAATCGAGTCAAAAGCTTAAGAATGTTGCTATACCTTTTGTCGCTGTGCCGACGTAGCGGCCATATGTTTTTTGCTGTGGCCAAGGTCATGCTGCCAGTTATGCTGGGTGTTGAGATCGCCCAGCGCTGGGGACTAATACAGGTGGCTGGGCACTTTATTGCGCCCGGTATGGCACTGTTGAACCTTCCGCCTGAAGCGGGCCTGGTTTGGATTTCCACTGTATTCATCGGGACATACGGCGGTATTGCCACGTTGGTAGCGGTGTCTTCTTCCATCCATCTCAGCCTGGGCCAGCTTAACGCTTTGTGCGTCATGATACTGATTGCCCATTCCATTCCGGTCGAGCAGGCTATTGTGCGGGCGGCAGGCGCCAGTTTTTCTGCCACGGCTGCACTGCGCTTGGGTGTCGCCCTGTTATATGGCGCGGCAGTTGCATGGCTTAGCCAACTGACGGGTCTCATGACCGAGCCCGTTTCATTGACATGGCTTCAGGGTTCCGGCTCGGTTCAGGTAGCGGCAACGGGGGGCGGCTATTGGGCGTGGATTCAGTCTACCGCGACAACGATGTTGATGCTGTTGGCTATCATTTTTGTGCTGGCCCTGTTGCTCGATACCTTGGAGCGTCTTCGTATTACGCCGCGCATCACCGCATTGCTTTCGCCTTTGCTTAAGCTGTCTGGGCTCGATTCGCGCGTGACGCCGGTGACTACGGTGGGTGTCCTGCTTGGACTGACCTATGGCGGGGCCTTGATTATCGAAGCGGCCAAAAAGCATCAGCTCGACGCGCGTGCCCGCTTTCTGGCATTGGCTTGGCTTTCGCTCTCCCATGGCTTGATCGAAGATACTATCGTGGTGCTGGCGCTTGGCGCCAATGTCTGGATAGTATTGGTGGGTCGTTTGGCTATAACAATGCTAGTAGTGGCTTTGCTGGCAAAGTTTACTTACCGCAAATTAATCCCTGGTTTCGCCCCCTAGCCGCGTGGGTCTGTTTGTATCCCGAGTCCGAAGGTATTTGAATGAGCCCAACGCGGTCGCCAGCAGTAGTGTGTTGTCCAGCCACACTTCGCCGCGAGAGAAGTAAATGCTGCGTCCTGCACGCTCGATGTA
>CAJDUX010000138.1_pt1 | contig 14365 bp, 17 predicted proteins | sample 7391081 | NCBI WGS metagenome assembly CAJDUX01 (sample SAMEA7055685, study PRJEB34461) | soil metagenome | biome: terrestrial ecosystem; feature: Peninsula; material: soil | place: Antarctica | collected 2016 | reverse complement strand
CGCATGCGTGCGAATACCAAACGCATGATATTAGTGTTCAAGCCACCGCACAGGCCTTTGTCAGTCGACACCACCACGATGCCGACCGCCTTTAATGTACCGGGCTCGATCGTATAGGGGTGGCGGTAATCGGGGTGCGCCTGCATCAAGTGAGCCGCGATCTCGCGCACTTTTGTCGCATAGGGACGGCCGGCGCGCATTCTTTCCTGCGCTTTGCGCATTTTAGAAGCCGCCACCATCTCCATGGCTTTGGTGATCTTGCGCGTGTTTTGCACGCTCTTGATCTTGGTTCGGATTTCCTTGATTCCGGGCATTGCATTTTCCTGTCAGGGCGGTGTTGTGGAGATGCATTTGCAGCCCCACCCTACGTTTGGATAAGTGTAGCGAACCGCTACATCACCCTCGCCAGTCAAACTTAAAAAGCACCGTGCTTTTTGAACTCCTGAACGGCGCCAACCAACTCGGTCTCGTCGTCCTTGGACAGTTGTTTGGTGTCTTCAATACGCTTTAACATCGCTTCGTGCGTGGTTTTGAGATGGTCCTTCAAGGCCTTTTCAAAACCCAGCACTTGCTCTACCGCCACGTCGTCGAGGTAGCCGTTATTGACGGCAAACAAGGTAACGGCCAGTTCCCAAATCTGTAAAGGCTGATATTGTGGTTGCTTTAGTAGCTCGACCACGCGCTTGCCACGCTCGAGTTGACGACGAGTGGCGTCGTCAAGATCGGAGGCAAACTGTGCAAACGCCGCCAATTCACGATACTGTGCCAAGTCGGTACGAATACCCCCGGACAATTTCTTAATGACCTTGGTTTGTGCAGCCCCCCCCACACGCGACACAGAAATGCCGGCGTTGATGGCAGGGCGCACACCGGCGTTGAACAAGTCGGTTTCAAGGAAGATTTGGCCGTCGGTAATAGAAATAACGTTGGTCGGAACGAACGCCGAAACGTCGCCGGCCTGAGTTTCGATGATCGGCAAGGCAGTTAACGAACCTGTGCGGCCTTTGACTGCACCCTTGGTGAACTTTTCTACGTAATTGGCGTTAACGCGAGCAGCGCGCTCGAGCAGACGCGAGTGCAGATAGAACACGTCGCCAGGGTAGGCTTCACGGCCTGGTGGGCGGCGCAGCAAGAGCGAAACCTGACGATAGGCCCAGGCCTGTTTGGTCAGATCGTCGTAGACGATCAGGGCATCTTCACCACGATCGCGAAAATATTCACCCATGGTACAACCCGAGTAGGCCGATAAATATTGCATGGCCGCAGAGTCGGACGCCGTCGCAACGACCACTATCGTGTAGGCCAGCGCGCCATATTCTTCGAGCTTGCGCACCACATTGTTGACCGTGGAAGCCTTCTGGCCGATAGCCACATACACGCAAGTAACGTCCTTGCCTTTCTGGCTGATGATGGTGTCGATTGCGACTGCCGTTTTACCTGTCTGGCGATCACCAATGATCAACTCACGTTGGCCACGACCGATAGGCACCATGGAATCGATAGCCTTAATACCGGTTTGCAATGGCTGCGTCACCGATTGGCGGGAAATCACGCCTGGCGCCACTTTCTCGATGATGTCAGTGGCCTTTGCGTCGATTGGGCCTTTGCCGTCGATGGGAACGCCCAGCGCGTCGACGACGCGGCCACGCAATTCGGGGCCCACCGGAACTTCGAGAATACGGCCGGTCGTTTTGACTGGATCGCCTTCCGACACACCTGTGTAGTCACCCAGAATAACGGCACCCACGGAATCGCGCTCTAGGTTAAGCGCCAAACCAAATACGTTATTGGGAAATTCAAGCATTTCGCCTTGCATCACATCGGACAAGCCGTGGACGCGGGTAATGCCGTCGGTCACGGAAACGACCGTGCCTTGTGTACGAACGTCGGTCGACGCGCCCAAGCCTTCGATGCGGCTCTTGAGCAGTTCGCTGATCTCTGACGGGTTAAGTTGCATGTTCAGACTCCTGGAATCCTGTTATCCGGCTTGCACTAGGCAGCCAGCGTATCGCGCATGCGGGCCAACTGGGCCTGCACAGATGCATCAAGTACTTGGTCGCCGACCACGACGCGTACGCCGCCGATCAGGGCAGCATCAACGGTGACCACCGGCTTGAGTTTGAGGCCAAATTTCTTTTCTAGTCCGACAACGATTTCTGCGACTTGCGCATCATCGAGCGCAAAGGCGCTGGTGATCTCAGCCAGTGCAGTTCCCTCGCGACGGTTTTTTAAGACATCGAATTGCCAGGCAATTTGCGGCAACACCAGCAAACGGTCATTGCCAACCAGCAATTCGATAAAATTACGCAGCGGGCCCGAAAGCGGCGCCTTGACCAGGCCCGTAAACAGGCTAACGCGCTGAGCGTCATCCAGACGGGGGTCGGTCATTGCTTCACGCACGCTTTCAATACTTGCCACTTGAGCAAGCTCGGAAAGCACTTCCGACCACGACGCCAAACCAGCCTGGTCGTCGCAGGCCGCTGCGAACAGCGCTTCGGCGTAAGGTCTCGCGATAGTCGATAATTCAGCCATGGCCCGCCCTGGTTAAAGTTGCGCCTTAAGCTGATTTAGCAGCTCGGCGTGCACATGTGCGTCAACTTCTCGTTTTAGAATCTGTTCGGCGCCCTTAACAGCCAGCACCGCTACATCGGCGCGCAGGCTTTCACGAGCACGCTGAACCTCTTGCTGGGCATCTTGTTTAGCCTGCGTAATAATTCTGGCCTTCTCGGCTTCGCCTTCACGGCGTGCCTGATCGATCAGAACAGCCGCTTGTTTCTCGGCCTCTGCCATGCGGGCATGGTTATCCGTTTTCGCAGATGCTTCAATAAGACTGATACGCGCCTGAGCCTGAGCCAGGTCGGCCTTGCCCTTTTCGGCGGCCGCCAGTCCATCGGCAATTTTCTGACGACGATCGTCCATTGCTTTTGTCAAGGGCGGCCAGATGAATTTCATCGTGAACCAACCCAAAACGAAAAACACGAGCATCTGAAAAAAGAGAGTCGCGTTTAAATTCACGGTCGTTTCCCTTTAACACCACTATTGTTCAACGTAAACACCACAAAACCGATGATGTCCAGACCGCTGCATACTTACCCTTAAATTAAGACCAAGTACCACAAACGGTGCTTTACCCGCTGGATTGCGGGCAATAACTTCTTACCCGGCAAATGGATTGGAAAACGCAAACAACATGGCAATACCAACACCAATCAGGAAGGCCGCGTCGATCAGGCCTACCAGCAAGAACATCTTGGTTTGCAAGGCGTTCATTAACTCTGGCTGGCGAGCCGAAGCTTCCAGATATTTACCACCCATCATGCCAATACCAATACATGCACCAATAGCACCCAGACCAATAATAAGACCGCAAGCCAGAGCAACGAAAGCAACGTTGGTCATAACAACTCCTTGGTTAAAAACCTTGTAATCAAAAAGTTAAAAAAATTCACTTTGCAAGATGACCTTGCACCCTGATCGAGTCGTCGACCCGATCAGCAAACGATTAATGGCTTTCGTGAGCCTGACCTACATAAACGAGAGTCAGCATCATGAAAATAAACGCCTGTATCAATATGATCAAGATATGGAAAATGGACCATATCGTCCCGGCAATAACTTGGCCGAAACCCATCCCCAGACTAAAGACATTGAATCCGGTCCATACACCACCCAGCAGGGCGATCATCATGAAAATCAATTCGCCGGCAAACATATTGCCAAACAACCGCATTCCCAGAGAAAGGGTTTTGGCCGCATATTCGATCACATTCAACGCGAAGTTGAACGGCATGAGTATGATGCTCCCAATGCCATGTGCATGAAAAGGGGTGACGAACAGGTCTTTAATAAAGAGTGCGGGTTTCTTGATCTTGATGCCGTAATAAAACATCAAAAGCAGCACACCCAAAGACATGCCCATAGGCACGTTCAGATCGGCGGTAGGCAATATGCGGTGGTAATACAGCATATCGCCATGATGAGCACCTAAACCGGTCAACCTGAAGATCCAGTTCAACACGTCAATGGGCACCAGATCAAGTGTGTTCATGAGCACAACCCACAAGAACACGGTCAATGCCAGGGGCGCCATAAAACGGCGCGACACTTCGTTGGGAACAATGCTTTTGGCTTCCTCGTCGACCATACCGGCCAGCATCTCGACCGAAACCTGGAACCGGCTCGGCACACCCGAGGTGGCGGACTTGGCGACGCGCCACAACAAGTACACCACAATCAGGCCCATTAGAATCGACCAGAACAACGAGTCGTAATTGACGACGTTGAAGTCTGCGACGATGGTTTGTTTAGCGCCGAGATTATTTAAGTGGACTAAGTGGTGCTGAATATACTCGGACTGAGGTGAAACGTCACTTGCCGCCATCTGAACCCTTACCCTCTGTTAGCTTTTACCGAGAACGCAGGACGCCCTCACAAATTAGTTACCTGACTTTACCGCGGCCTGCGCACAAAAAATAACAGCACATAACCTTTCAATACACACACTAAGCCCAATAACAAAGCGGGCCAGACCAACCAGCCACGCCCGAGATAGGCTGCCAACAGCAATAACAACACTGTCGATCCTAGCTTGAACGCTTCACCCAGGAAAAAGGTGAGCGGATTCGTATTCTTTGGACTGTAAAGCCCGACCAACACACGCACTGCAAACAAAGTATTGGGGATAAAGTAAGCTCCCGCCCCAATCAGGGCCGAGACCCCCGCAGCAAACCCCGCTACGGCCCATGAAAGCAACACCGCCAACACACCCATCACCGCCTGCGCCGCCAAAATCCGCAGTACACCGCGCCCGGCCCCAGCAATCAGGGCAGCAAGCTGTGCCTCGCCAAGTGGCGATTCTGCTTCATTTCCAGCATCTGGCTTTGGCCCGGCGTCGCATTGTACCCCGGCCCCGGATTCGGATGTTTCCGGCAAACTGCAAAGCTTGAGCATGGGAAATTGCGGTACTTTTGGCATCTCCCTTACCCCGCGCTTTGGCTGTGCGTTTCATACGCGCTTTATTTCATCCGCGTCAAACCCGTGGAGTATAGCGTGTTTTTAAAACACTAAGCAAGTTGTAAGGCGGCAGCCTTTCGGCTGCCATCCTCAACCAATACGGTCATCGCAAACCTAGCGGCGACCACATCATACTAGCGATGCTTGAATTCAGGCTTGCGTTTCTCAATAAAAGCCGACATGCCTTCCTTCTGGTCCTCTGTTGCAAACAGCGCGTGAAAATTGCGCCGTTCGAACAGCATGCCTTCGTCTAAAGTTGCCTCGTAAGCACGGTTGATGCATTCTTTAGCCATCATGACCGAAGGTAGCGACATAGAGGCAATGATGGCAGCCGCCTCAAGTGCCTCGTCGAGCACCCGTTCAACAGGCACCACGCGCGACACTAGGCCAGCGCGTTCGGCCTCAGCCGCGTCCATCATGCGCGCCGTCAAAACCAGATCCATCGCCTTAGCTTTACCCACGGCTCGCGGCAGACGCTGCGTACCTCCGTAGCCGGGAATCACTCCGAGCTTGATTTCGGGCTGCCCAAAACGCGCATTCTCGGCGGCGATAATAAAATCGCACGCCATGGCCAACTCGCAACCGCCGCCCAGTGCATAACCTGCTACAGCCGCGATAATGGGTTTTCGGATCCGCTTTAACGATTCCCAATTGTGGCCCAGGAAATCCTGCCCGTACACATCCTGAAAGGTCCAGTCTTTCATCGCGCCAATATCAGCACCTGCCGCAAACGCCTTTTCGCTGCCCGTCAGCACTATGGCCCCGATGCCGTCATCGGCATCAAAAGCACGCAAGGCGGTAGCCAGTTCATCGATCACTTCGTTGCTAAGGGCATTCAAGGCCTTGGGGCGGTCCAGAGTCAGTAAACCTACCCGACCACGAGTCTCTACTTTTACGAGCGGTACACTCATTTTGTCTCCTGCGCTTAAGATATAAAGATGAAAAAAGAACTTATACTTTACAACCTAATCCCTATCGACCCCTCAGGGCATCGATTCCAAGTCCAACTAAACATTGCACAACCTGATCCGAAAGGTCAGGAACTGGCCCTGCCCGCCTGGATTCCAGGCAGCTACCTTATTCGAGATTTCTCGCGCCAGATCATCACGCTACAGGCCCGATGCAAAGGCAAAACCATAGCCGTGCGCAAAACAGGCAACCATACATGGCGGTGCGCCCCGTGCAATGGCCCACTGGCGGTGGAATATACCGTTTGAATACACGGTTTATGCTTGGGATCTGTCAGTGCGCGGCGCGCATTTCGATGAATCCCATGCGTTTTTTAATGGCACGAGCATATTTCTGAGCGTTACCGGCCAGACTGACGAACCGTGCCATATAAGGCTTGCCCCGCCCGTGCATACGCGCCGCTGGAAGGTGTACACCAGCCTGCCCATCGCCAGCGGGCATCCTGAAGCAGCGAAGCAATACGGCTTCGGCGTCTATGCCGCCCCCAATTACGACGCACTGATCGATCATCCGGTCGAGATGGGTACGCCTCAGGTGCTGCGTTTCAAGGCTCACGGCGCCCTGCACGAAATGGTCTTTACTGGCGTCGCACCCAAGCTGGACATGGCCAGAATTACGCGCGATGTGCAGAAAATCTGCGCATCGCAAATCGCCCTGTTCGAACCCACCCACAAACAGGCGCCGTTTCTGGACTCTGCACAGCGTTATGTGTTCCTGGTGATGGTCACTGGCGATGGCTACGGCGGCCTTGAACATCGTGCGTCGACCGCGCTTATGACTTCGAGACACGACCTTCCCAGCCTGGGCGTAGAACCCACCGAAGGCTATCAGACCTTTCTGGGCCTTGTCAGCCACGAATATTTCCACACATGGAACGTCAAACGTATCAAACCGGCAGCATTTGCTCCCTATAACCTGAACCGTGAAAATCATACGCGCCTGCTATGGGTCTTTGAAGGGTTCACCTCTTACTATGACGACCTGATGCTGCTGCGCTCGGGGGTCATTGGCCAAAACGATTACCTGCGCCTGTTGGGAAAAGCCATCAGTACGGTCCACCGTAGCGTGGGGCGACACAAGCAATCAGTGGCCGAGAGCTCATTTGATGCATGGACGCGCTATTACAAACAGGATGAAAATTCGCCTAATGCGCTGGTCAGCTATTACACCAAAGGTTCGCTGGTCGCTCTGGGTCTGGATATCGTTATACGCCAAGGCTCGCACGGCACGCGTTCGCTCGACGATGTAATGCGTTTGCTTTGGGAGCGGTTCGGCCGCGACTTCTATCGGGGAGCAGGAACTGGCGTAGGCGAAAACTCGATAATTCGTCTGATACGCGAAGCCACCGGCGTGGATGTCGCCGAGTTCATCGAGCGCCACGTCGAGGGCTGCGAAGACGTGCCGCTCGACCGGTTGTTGTCGCAGCAAGGGATCGCGATGGTCTGGAAACCTGCATCGGGTGACCCCACCTTGAATATCCGCACTCGCGTGGTGCAGGGCGAGACGCATATCGCCCATGTATATGAAGGTGGAGCTGCACATGCGGGGGGTCTGTCAGCGGGCGATATCGTCGTAGCCGTAGACAGTTTGCGTGTGACCGAATCCGGCAATCTGGACAAGCTTTTGCATCGTTACCAAGCAGAAGACGTAGTGCTAATCCATGTATTTCGCCGCGATGAACTACGAGCATTCCCGGTCACGTTGGCGGCTCAGGCCAGAAGCGAGTGCACGCTAGAGGTTAGTTAACTGAATGCTGTGGGCTTTTATGAGGAATGGCAGCCACAAGCGCTGCCGCACCGCGCTTTCTTAATGCCGCCAATTATCAACGATAAGGTCTTGTTCGGCGGGTACGCCATCGGCCAGCGCCGTCACCACGCAAGGGTGCTGGCGTTGCGCCACCTCGCCGATAGCGTAAACCCCTGCGCAGCTGGTTTCGGCAGTGAGTACGTGGGTGGCGACAAAACCCAGACCAGACTGTTGCAGATCAAGGCTTTCGGCAAAGCCCACACAGGGCTCCCAACCATAGAAAACCAGGAACGTGTCATAGGGCCGACCGTTAATCGTCATTGCCGTCGCGTCCACCTTGTAGTGGCCCGCAGCAATATTGACCGGCGACACCTGCCGCACGAATTGCCGCTGGGCGCGTACGTGCCTCGCATAAACATGCACCAGTGACGCTCCATGTGCCGCCGCATAGAGTGCATTTTCAAACGCGTTATCGCCGCCGCCCAACACCGCCACGCGTTTATAACGGAAGTCATGAGCCACGATATGTTCGCCCGGCCCCGTCAAGATTTGTCCCGCCGATTCCGAACCTGGGAACAAAAGATCCAGTTCAGGCAGGGAGCGCGCGGTCACCCCCGTGGCCACGACGAGATACCGTGCCGACTCCGACGCACTGCCATCGCTACGCACCGCCGTAAAGCCGTCTGAGTCATGTTTTATCTGGCCCACTGGCGAAGACAATCGCAGTGGCACGTCTGCCCTGTGCAGGCTCAGCGCCAAGTTGTCGGCCACCTGCGCGCCCGTCATGCCGGGCAACGTTGCATTCCATTCGTCATAAAAGGGATTCTGACGACAGAGTCCGCCTACTTGCGTATCAGCCTCAAGCAGGACAGGCCTAAGGCCCAAACGCGCCATCCAGACCGCGCACGATACGCCCGCAGGACCACCCCCGACGATGATCGCATCGAACTCGTGCTTTCCTGCGTTCATGCCTACCCTCCATTTTATCAACGCGAATTGTAGCGAGCCACGGACGTTCTGGCACTACAATTCAGGCACTTGAATAAGGTTGACCCCATGGCCACTCGTCGTATTTTCTTTTCACGGCTCGCCCTGGACGCCCACGTCGGCATCCTGGAACACGAGCTGCGCACCACACAGCCTTTGCATGTCGACGCCGAATTCGACGTCAACATCACCCAACAAGTACACGACCAGCGGCTGCAAACCGTGCTGGACTACCGACTGCTGCGCAACGCCATCGTCGAGGAGTGCACCCAAACCCATGTCAATTTGCTCGAAACACTTAGCGAGCAAGTCGTTGACCGGTTACTGCGCGACTTTCCGGACGTGTGTCGCATCAAGATTCGAATCAGCAAGCCGCTCGCCTTTTCCGACTGCGAAGCCGTAGGCGTCGAGGTCGAGCGCATACGCCAATAATTATGCAAACAGAGATCATGCAAACCGATATTTCCAACCCTCGCTCGACCAAACAACGCGTAGACGACAACAAACTTGGCAAACGCCTGATTCGCGAAACTGGGCGAGCCATCAAAGACTTCAACATGATTGAAGACGGCGACAAGGTGATGGTTTGCCTCTCGGGCGGCAAAGATTCCTACAGCCTGCTCGACATCCTGCTCACGTTGAAAAGCCGTGCGCCTATCAACTTCGACATTATTGCGGTCAATCTGGATCAAAAGCAACCCGGCTTTCCGGCCGATACCTTACCTAACTATCTAAGTGGGCTGGGCGTACCGTTTCATATCGAGACGCGCGACACCTACTCGATCGTGACACGCGTTATTCCCGAAGGCAAGACCATGTGCTCGCTGTGCTCACGCCTGCGGCGCGGCATTTTGTACCGGGTCGCCAGCGAACTGGGAGCTACCAAAATAGCCTTGGGGCACCATCGCGACGATATTCTGGGCACCTTTTTCCTGAATCTGTTCTACGGCGGGCGCATGAAGGCCATGCCACCCAAACTCATGTCTGATAATGGCCAGCATATCGTTATCCGCCCTTTGGCCTATGTGCCCGAAAAAGACCTGATCGCTTATGCCGCGCTTAAACAATTTCCGATTATTCCTTGCAACCTTTGCGGTTCGCAGGAAAACCTTAAACGCAAGGAAGTCAGCCGGATGATCGCCGAATGGGATAAGAAATTCCCCGGTCGATCCTGGAATGTGTTTGGCGCCCTATCACGAGTGGTACCCAGCCACCTGATGGACAGCAAGTTATTTGACTTCATGGGCCTACACACTACGGGCGTAGCTGACGCCAACGGCGATCGGGCTTTTGATGGTGAAAGCTTTGAATCTCCCGCTCCGATTGAAGTCGGAGATGAGGAAGACGAGAGCGACGGCGTTAAGGGCGAAGAATCGTTTACATCCTTAACCCGACCCTGACGCGCCATCCCAATGGGGACCGGGGTAATCCCACCCATCTCAGTTACTGCGGTCATATTGCGCAAATGGGCCAGATTCAAAGGCGTTTCACGCACCATCAGCACCAGACGCCGACGCTCTTTAAGCGTTACATCTGCGGCACGCGTCACCAGATTATCGGACAGGCCATGAGCCACCGCGGCCAACGTACGCATCGAACACGGCACCACCACCATACCCACCGTGGCAAAGCCGCCGCTGGCCAGCGTTGCACCAACATCTCGAAAACTGTATACCCGATCGGCCAGCGCCTGCACGTCCTGACGAGACAGACCCAATTCGTACTTGATATTAAGCAGGCCAGAAGGCGTCACGACCAAATGTGACTCGACATCGGGCACACCTCGCAGGGCCTGCAACATGCGTAGCGCGTAAGTCGCACCCGTAGCGCCGGTAATGCCAAGGACAAAACGCCGCTTATCGCTCATAGAGCCAGTCTGGCCATGCGGGCCGCAACGATGCGGCGCACCCACAAGCGCCTATATGCTTAGGCAAGAGCGCCCGCGTCTTTGAGGGTCGTAAGCAGCTCGCCGCTTTCGTTCATTTCGGCGATGATATCCGAGCCACCCACAAACTGGCCCGACACATAAAGCTGAGGAATCGTTGGCCAGTTGGAAAACTCTTTGATGCCCTGACGCACCTGATCATCGTCCAACACATTAACGGTGACCAACTTGGTGACCCCGGCCGTCTTCAGGATCTGGATCGCACGCCCAGAGAAGCCGCACTGCGGCATTTGGGCTGTGCCCTTCATAAACAATACGACCGGGTTGCCGGTCACTGTCTGACGAATAAACTCTTGAACTTCGCTCATGATGTGCTCTCGCTGCCTTGAAGCTTGCTCACTACTTTGCTGAACCCAGCCCGTTGCAGCAAACCACGTACGGCGCCAGCCTGATCCCAGCCATGCTCCATCCACAAAGCGCCGCCGGGCTTGAGCCAACGCCCTGCACCCGCCACAATCTGCCGCAACGACTGCAGGCCGTCAGCGCCATCGGTCAGCGCCATGGCCGGCTCGAAACGCAAATCACCCTGCGTCAGATGAGGATCATTGGATGCTATATAAGGCGGATTAGACAAAATAAGGTCAAAAACCGGCTGATGCAGTAAAGCATCGTACCAACTTCCGCATAAAAACTCGACCGCCGCGGATAAATGTCGCGCGTTGTCCTGCGCCAGATGCAACGCCGCCGGGCTTAGGTCAGTGGCCACCACTGTTGCCTGCGGACAGGCCAGTGCCACCGACACCGCAATCGCGCCGCTGCCCACGCCTAAATCCAGAACCCTTACTGATCCCCGGCCCTCCAGATATTGAACCGCCGTTTCCACCAGCAGCTCCGTATCGGGGCGCGGGATCAATACATGGGCTGCCCCACCAAGCGCCGATTAATCAAATCCTGACATCTGAGCACGGCGTCGGACGGCAAGGGTTCCGTGTCATGAGCGATCAGCCATGCACGCGAGACATGCAGCACATGCTGCAATATCATCTGCACCTCTAGCCGCGGTATGCGGCTCTCAGCCAGCAAATCGCGCACACTGACCACGTCACTCGTCGCCTAGCGCAGCCAGCAACTCGGCCTGATGCTCCGCACGCAAAGCGCCCGTCAATTCAGTCAGATCGCCTTCCATGATCTGCTGCAATTTATAGAGCGTCAGATTAATGCGATGATCGGTCACCCGTCCTTGCGGATAGTTATACGTGCGTATCCGTTCCGATCGGTCGCCCGACCCCACAAGGCTTTTGCGCTGGGCCGCCTCTTTGCTATGGATCTCTTGCTGCTGTTTGTCTTTCAAACGAGCCGCCAGCACCTGCATCGCCTTATCTTTGTTGCGGTGCTGCGAACGATCATCCTGGCATTCCACCACCAGACCAGTCGGCAAATGGGTGATGCGCACAGCCGAATCGGTCTTATTGATGTGCTGCCCACCCGCGCCGCTTGCGCGGAAAGTATCAATGCGCAAATCTGACGCATTGATCACCGTATCACTTTGCGCATCGGCCTCGGGCAACACCGCCACCGTACACGCCGAAGTATGAATCCGCCCTTGCGTTTCGGTCGCAGGCACGCGCTGCACGCGATGCGCGCCGGACTCGAACTTCAGTTGCCCATACACACCATCACCCTCAATACGCGCAATCACTTCTTTATACCCTCCCAACTCCGACACGCTTTCCGACATCAACTCAACCTTCCAGCGCTCTTGCTCGGCGTAGCGCGTATACATACGCAATAAATCAGCCGAAAATAGCGCGCTTTCATCGCCTCCCGTGCCTGCGCGAATCTCCAGAAACACACTGCGACTATCATCCGGATCGCTCGGCAGCAAAAGCAACTGCAACTCGTCGTCGAGTTTGTCCAGTCGCGCTCTGCCCTTTTCGATCTCTTCTTCACCCAACTGCTTCATGTCCGGGTCGCCCAGCATTTCTTGCGCCGTCTCAATATCGCGTTCAACGACCGTATAAGCGCTGAACAGCTCAACCATCGGATCCAGCTCGGCACGCTCGCGCGACAGCTTGCGAAACCGATCCATATCGTGGGCGATTTCGGGTTCGGCCAGTAAAGCATCGACTTCGACTAGACGGCGGTCAAATTGCTCCAACCGATTGCGCATGGAACTTTTCATAACGTGAGGGGAATTGAATTAGAAGACTGGCGCGAAAGAGCGCGCCGACAAACACCGCAAAAGCGTCGCTAACGCCGGTGGCCGGCGTCGGGCAGCAAGCGAGGTAACAACGCCAACAGCTGCTCGCGCTCGGCGGCTTCGCTGTGATTGAGCGCAGCCAGGGGGCCATGCAGATATTTCTGAGTCAGCCCATGCGCAAGCTGCTCGAGCACCAGTTCGGGCGATTCGCCGCGCGCCAGCAACCGGCGCGCACGATCAAGCTCGGCCAGGCGAACCCGATCGGCAGCCTGCTGCAAGTTGATAATGGCCGGCACAATTTCACGATTTTCCATCCAGTGCATGAAATTCTGCACCCGCGTTTCGATGATCGCCTCGGCCTGCACCACGGCAGCCCGGCGCGCATCCGTGCCACTTTGCACCATGCGGCCCAAATCGTCGACCGAATACAAATAAACGTCTGCCAGGCGTCCGACCTCATTTTCAATGTCGCGCGGCACAGCCAAATCGACCATCACCATGGGACGATGACGGCGCAGACGACTAGCCCTTTCCACCATCCCCAGACCGAGGATGGGCAAGGAGCTTGCCGTACAGGAAACAACGACATCGAAATCGGCCAACTTGTCGGGAAGCTCGGCCAGCTTCATGGTTTTAGCCCTGAAACGCGCCGCCAGCAAATCGGCCCGCTCCAGCGTGCGATTAGCCACCATGACTTGTTTAGGATTAAGCGCTGCGAAATGCGTAGCGCAAAGCTCAATCATTTCACCTGCGCCAATAAACAGCACGCTGGCTTGCGACAAATCGCCAAACACGCGCTCAGCCAAACGCACGGCCGCCGCCGCCATCGATACAGAATGCGCCCCAATGGCCGTTTGCGACCGCACCTCTTTAGCCACCGAAAAAGTGCGTTGAAAAAGCTGATGCAGCGTCGTACCCAGCGCACCCGCTTCGTTGGCAACGCGCACTGCGTCCTTCATCTGCCCAAGAATTTGCGGCTCGCCCAACACCATCGAATCCAAACCGCTAGCCACGCGAAACGCATGGCGAACTGCCTCATTTTGCTGATACTGATACAAATGCGGCTGCAGACTACCTGCCTCTAACCGGTTAAAGTCAGCCATCCAGGATGGCAGATGCTCGGACACCTGCGGCTCCGCCGCACAGTAGATTTCGGTGCGATTACAGGTGGACAGGATAGCGGCTTCTTTGACCGAAGACCCAAACGCCGCACGCAGGCCATCGAGCGCAGGCTTTAACAAGTCAAGCGGCATGGCCACGCGTTCTCGTACCGCCACCGGGGCGGAAACGTGATTCAGGCCGAAGGTTAGAACGTCAACAGACATGTATCGTTAGCAGTTCACTCTAATTTATAGAGCTAAAAGGGCACAACTTAGACAGTATGAGATTATAAGCCTGCCTTGAATTTTATAGAAATTCCGAGCGCAAATCGTTGCCCACTGGCCTTGATGCTGCACATATCTTGGGATTTTCGTGTATCATTTTGCCTTCTTGTTGGCCTGGTAGCTCAGTCGGTAGAGCAGAGGATTGAAAATCCTTGTGTCGGTGGTTCGATTCCGCCCCAG
>CAJDUX010000018.1_pt1 | contig 14726 bp, 15 predicted proteins | sample 7391081 | NCBI WGS metagenome assembly CAJDUX01 (sample SAMEA7055685, study PRJEB34461) | soil metagenome | biome: terrestrial ecosystem; feature: Peninsula; material: soil | place: Antarctica | collected 2016 | reverse complement strand
TGCGCTGACGTTGCCCCCACCTTTGCCGGTAAGTGCCAAGATCGGCATGTCACGCTCGTGGGCTGCTTCGATGGCTCGCAGAATATTGGGCGAGTTGCCGCTACTGGATATGACAACAAGGACGTCGCCCGACTGGCCCAAGGCGCTTACCTGACGTTCGAAGATGGCGTCGAACCCGTAGTCGTTGCCCACGGCCGTCAGGATAGATGTGTCTGTATTGAGCGCAACGCCAGCCAGCGGCAGACGATCGCGTTCGAAGCGGCCCACGAGTTCAGCAATGAAATGCTGGGCGTCGGCCGCAGATCCGCCATTGCCGCAGGCAAGGATTTTACCGTTTCCAGTTACCGTGCTAAACAGCAACTCGACCCCGGCAGCCAAGGAACCCGCGAGCGCTTTGGAACTGGCCTTCATCGTATCGATGGCATCGTCGAAATGCGAGGTCATGCGTGATGTCATATCCATATGCCGGTATTATCTCATGTTCGATCAAAAATAATGTCAATGGACGTAACGGCTCAAATTGCTTTCAGTCTGCCGTAAACGCCTGTTTGATCCAGTTTATGCCATGAGGTTCCACAGTAACCACGTCGAAGCGGCAAACGGGAGTGGTATGGCCGAAGTATCGGCGGCCAAGCGACGGCAAAAAATAATGGGCGCTGCGGATCAGGCGTTGCTGCTTGGCGCGGTTTACACTGGCAGCGGCGCCTCCATGGCGTGAGTCGTGCCGGTGCCGAACCTCGATAAAGATCAGCACCGACCGATCCAGGCCGACCAGGTCGATTTCACCGGCCTTGCAGCGCAAGTTCTGTCCTATGATCAGTATGCCGGCGGCTTCGAGCAGGTCTTTGGCCTGTTGCTCGGCCTGTTGACCTACGCGCTGGGTGGGCGATAGTACGACGCGTGTGGCCTCAGGGCGCCCGACTCGGGTACGAGCCAGGCGCCTGCGGCGCTTTCTTACTGCAGTTTTCTGTGCAATCCGCGTCAGTTCCTGGATAATTTCGTCTTCGCCGGGCATGCGTCGAGGTCCTGTTTAAGGTTTGTGTCTAGTATGAGTGAAACCCCTGGTTATGTAGATTCCCAAGCGACATGGAATCGTCTCATTGCACGCGTCGGCGCGCAAGACTGGCCTGTTGCGACTTTGTATGTGGTAGCCACCCCGATTGGCAATTTGGGCGACTTGGGTCTGCGCGCTTGGCAAACTTTGGCGCGCTGCGACGTCATTGCAGCAGAGGATACTCGTGCCAGTCGGCCATTGCTCGATGCCTGGGGAGTGACCACGCCGCTAATGGCAGCGCATCGCCATAACGAGGCTAGCGCGGCCGAGTCGATTGTGGCGCGTCTGGCGCAAGGCCAGCGCGTAGGGCTAATTTCCGATGCTGGGGCACCGGCGGTCAGCGATCCGGGCGCGCGGATTGTGCGCGCGGTTCGCGAAGCTGGGTACGGTGTGGTGGCTGTTCCCGGCGCCAGCGCAGTCATTACGGCATTGATGGCCAGCGGCGCGACATCCGACGAGAACCCGGCATTTGTATTTGCCGGATTTCCTCCGGCGAAGTCGATGGCGCGGCAGAAATGGCTCGCAGGCTGGTGCGTCATTGCAGCGCCGATCGTGATGTTCGAGTCTCCACATCGTCTGGATGCGGCCATCAGGGATTTGGTCAAGGTGTGTGGGCCGCATCGCTTGGTGACACTGGCTCGCGAGCTGACCAAACGTTTTGAGCAGGTCGTGACGCACCCGCTGGGCGAGGTCGCTGCGTGGCTGGCAGACGATACCCATCGCGGCCAGGGTGAATTCGTCCTGATCCTTCATCAGGCGCCAGACGAGTCAGAGACCCAAGCGTTGGATGCCGAAGTGCTGAAGTTGCTCGATGCGTTGCTGGAATCGCTCAGTGTGCGCGATGCCGCACGTGTCGCTGCCAAGGTAAGCGGCATGCCGCGAGATGTCCTCTACGCCCAGGCGCTTTTGCGTGCGAAAGGCAAAAACGATTAGAGCGCACTGCGCTGGGCGGTTCCGTTTGCTATTTCGCAGATGGCCGCCACAAGGGCTGCCTCTACGAATTCAGCGTGTGGCCACGGTCGAGGTGGCTCCGGTTTGCTGCTGGATGCGCACGGCCGCGTTAACGGCCGCCGTGCGGCTGGGGTAAGGGCCGATTTGTACGCGGTATAGATGGCTTTCTGTCAAGATCTGAGCCGGCCGGCTTTCTATCCGGCCTATTTGCTCGTTAAGTTTGCTGGCCATGTGCTGGGCGTTTTCCGGGCCGCTAAAAGCGCCGAATTGCAGGTAGATTTGATTATCCATGGCACTTTGCGGCGGGGCCTGCAGTGTTGTTATGGCGGCACCCCGTGTGGATGTCATATCACCATTATGCGAAAGCGAGACCGATTTCGTTTCTTCTTGCGATTGACCTTCGGTGGGGCTTTCCAAAGCCAACATCACATTGGGTGTCGACTGAGACGCTGGAGTGGGTTCGTTGTACGTGTCAGGCTTGACCTCTATGGCCGGCGTGGGCTGTGCCATGGCGACAGGCATGGGTTCGGCGACAACGGGTCTGGACTGAGCCGTTGCAAAGTTGGTGGGACGCACTCTTCCGCCTGTTGCCAAGGCAATATCGTCCAGGTGGGTTTGTCCTTGGGCGATGTCCTGGTTGGTAATCGCATCAACAATCACCTCGCCGCTACCAGGGCCGAGAAAGCCCAGCTTCGCGGCTGCTACATAAGATAAGTCCATGATTCGGCTGCTATGGAAGGGTCCGCGGTCGTTGATACGCACAATGATCGATTTCCCGGTTCCCACCCGAGTTACCCTGGCATAACTGGGAATAGGCAAAATCGGGTGGGCGGCCGTCATGGCGTACATATTGTAGGTTTCGCCATTAGAGGTTTTCGCACCATGGAATTTTTTACCGTACCAAGAGGCAATGCCTTTTTGGCGGAAGGGGCGATCTGACGATAGCGGCACATAGCTTTGGCCAAAGACGACGTAGGGCCGGCTGGTGGCGCGAGAGTGAGTTTCGATGCGAGGTACAGCGTCGGGGATGGCGTCGATATTGGCTGGAGGATTCGCGCCTGGGCCGTCATCTTTATAGTAGCCGCCACCGCGGCGGGTGGTAGAGCAGCCTGGGATATTTTCGGGCGGCTGGTTGCGGTGCCGCACCAAAAGCGGGGCGTGATCTGAAAACTGTCCGGCGAGTTGCTCCACCACGTAGACGGAACGGTGTTGTCCTCCTGTGCAGCCGATGGCGATGGTCAGGTAATTGCGGGTGTCTTGCACGTACAGAGGGAGCCAGCGGCGGATGAACCCCGCGATGTCGTCGATCATGGTTTGTACGCTGCCGAACTGGCCTAGCCATTTTGCTACGGGCTCGTCACGACCCGTTAACGGCCGCAGCGTACGGTCGTAATGAGGGTTTGGCAAGCAGCGCACGTCAAAGACCAGGTCGGCATCGCCCGGTACGCCGCGCTTGTAGGCAAAAGATTCGAAGGTCAGGATGACGGCGGCGCGGTCAGCCTGCACCAGGTCGCGCACCCAGGTACGCAACTGCCCGGGGGTCAGATCTGACGTGTCGATAACGTGTTCTTGGTCGCGTAAGGGAGCCAGCAGTTCGCGTTCGGTGTCTATACAGTCTTGCAACGAGGGGGACTTTCCCCCTCGTTGCAGTTTGTCGGCCAGAGGGTGGCGTCGGCGCGATTCGGAATAGCGTTGCTGCAGCGTATGGTCGCTGGCATCGAGAAAAATGACTTTGAAGGCCGTCCCCATGGCGCGCAGGCTGGTGATGACGCCGGGCAGTTCGTCGAGATCGCCGGGCGAGCGCACATCGATGGCGACGGCAACATGTTCGAGGCCGTCTTCGCGTGTGCTGGCAATGAAGTCATGCAAAAACCGTACCGGTAGGTTGTCGACACAGGTATAGCCGGAGTCTTCCAGCAGGCGCAGGGCTACCGATTTACCCGAGCCCGAAATTCCGGTTATGAGAACGATACGTAGCATGTCAATAAAATCCCGTTCTGCGATGGGCCAACTGCAGGGACGCTGGCCCGTTAATCTTATTCTAAAGGACACAGGCTGTTGTGCGCCAGCCTCAATCTTGCTTTGCTCCTTGCATGCCAGTGCGTCTTCCTATTCCTTGCGGCTGTTTTCCATAATGGCCAAGGCCTGGCGCTCGATGAATTCGCCCATAGTGTCAATACCGCGCAGCGCAAGGATAGTGTTGCGCACCGCCGCCTCGACCAGTACGGCCAGATTGCGACCGGCAGCGACCTGCAGCATGACGCGTCGTATAGGCACGCCCAGTATCGCCTGAGTCTGATCTTGAACAGGCAAGCGTTCGAACGCGTCGGCCGTCGAGCGAATCAGGTGCACCACCAGTTTCAGTTTCATTTTGCGGCGCACTGAAGTTTCGCCGAAAATTGTGCGTATATCGAGCAGGCCCAAGCCTCGGACTTCCAGCAGGTTCTGCAACAGCGACGGGCAGGCACCTTCGATCATGTTAGGGGCAGTCCGTGATAGTTCGACCGCGTCGTCTGCCACCAGTCCGTGACCGCGTGATATGAGCTCCAGCGCAAGTTCGCTCTTCCCCAGGCCCGATTCGCCGGTAATCAGTACACCCACACCCAACACGTCCATAAAAACGCCGTGTACGGTGGTCTTGGGTGCGAGCCGTTTGCCGAGATAGATGCGCAGCATATCGATGAGCGCTGCGGCGTCAATCTGGGTAGTCAGCAGCGGAATCTGCTGCAAATTGCAAAACTCGCGCAGATCTTCGGGAACAGGCAAATTTCCGGCGATAAGGATGGCGGGCACGCCGCCTGCCACCAGATCTTCAAGGTGATGCATGCGCCGCTTGATTTCAAAACGCGTGTAGTACGACAGTTCTTCCTTCCCGAAAACTTGGATCCGCGAAGGATGGATCAGGTTCAGGTGGCCCACCAGATCTGCGCCTGCCATCCCCGCATCGGAGATCATACGTTGCGCCGCCCCCAATCCCGCTACCCAGGTGAAGGATATTTTGTCTGCATTATCACTAACGAGTTCTTGGACGGTGAGCATGGTGACAGTGTCGAAGGTTAGACCGCGGGCTCGTTGGTGAGCAGGCGGTGAATAATAAGTGCATCGGCTTGTGTGGCCAGCGACTCGCGTATTGTGTCATTGGACACTAGTCTGGCGATTTCGGCCAATAAATCGAGGTGCAGTTGGGTGGCTGACTCGGGGACTAGCAAGAAAAACAGCAGATTGGCGAGTCGGCCATCGCTGACATCGAAATGCACGGGACTGGTCAGCCGGATAAAAGCGGCACAAGGGTCCTTCAGACCCTTGATACGGCCGTGCGGTACCGCAATCTGGTGGCCTAGTGCAGTCGAACCCAGGCGTTCACGCGCGATAAGGCTATGAAAGACCGAGGTGCGGGCAATCCCGTGGTGATTTTCGAAAAGCAGTCCGGCTTGTTCAAAAGCCCTTTTTTTGCTGGTTGCGGCCAGATCGAGCACTATGTTTTGCACAGGCAGGATACGCGACAGTAGATTCATACTACCCATTATATGGGTACCGGTATTAAAGCCCCAATCTGGATTGCAATTGGGGCCGGGGACGGTGTTTTGCGCGTAAATATGGCAGCCGTATGGGCTGCCGTACAGAAAACGGCTATGGACGTTTATTCTGCAGGTATCTCTAGTCGCTTGGCGGGTTCGTGAGCGTGGTTTTGGATCTTGCTTTTGTATTTTATGACCTGGCGGTCGATCTTATCGGCCAACAGATCGATGGCGGAGTACAGATTATCGTCGCTTGCTTCGCAATGAATATCCTTTCCTCGGACCCGCATAGTGATTTCAGCGGTGTGTTTCAATCGTTCTACCGAGAGCATTACCTGAGTGACTATGACGTTGTCAAAATGTCGGGAGACGCGGGCCATTTTATTCAAAACGTACGCGCGTATAGCAGGGGTTACTTCTAGGTGACGACCGCTGATGCTTAGGTTCATAGGGTGCTCTCCTTTAAAAACTTGCATAGGTGCGCTGATTTGCGCACAGTGATTAAATAAATCAGTCTCCTTCAAATGGATTGCCAATAAGTTAAGTGTATAGGTTATGTGCACAAAATCAAGCGGCCAAACCTTTACATTTTGAAATTTTTGCCCAGATAAACTTTGCGCACTGCTTCATTGGCGATGATTTCGCTGGGATGGCCATTGGTCAGAACTTTGCCTTCGCTAATGATGTAGGCGCGGTCGCATATTCCGAGCGTTTCGCGCACATTGTGGTCGGTAATCAGTACGCCGATATTGCGGCTTTTCAGAAAGTGCACGATACGTTGAATTTCGATGACGGCAATCGGGTCTACGCCGGCAAATGGTTCGTCGAGCAAGATGAAGCGTGGTCGCGTGGCCAGCGCACGGGCGATTTCCACTCGGCGCCGCTCGCCGCCAGAGAGGGATATAGCCATATTGCGGCGTATGTGGCCAATTTGCAGTTCATCGATCAGAGATTCCAGATTTTGGCTGATACTGGCCGATGATATCGCCTGGCCGTTTTCTTCGACTTGCAACTCGAGAACGGCCTTGATGTTTTCCTCGACCGTCAGGCGGCGGAACACCGACGCGTCTTGTGGCAGATATGACAGGCCCAGGCGAGCTCGTTTGTGCATAGGCATGCCGGTAATGATCGTGTCGTCGATTTCGATGCGCCCCGCATCGCTGGCGATGATGCCAACAATCATATAGAAGCTAGTTGTTTTGCCTGCCCCGTTGGGGCCCAGCAAACCGACGACCTCACCGCTGTCGACGGCTAGCGACACGTCGTGCACCACCATTCTTTTGCCGTACGTTTTGCGCAAACCCGTGGCGCGTAGGCGGCGTAACGGAGTTTCCGTTATTCGGGGGCTATCAGCCTTTGCAGTGGAAGAAGACATAACTCGCTTATTGTGGTTGGGAGGGGCGTCGATTTAGCCTTTCTGAGCAGACTTCTTGCTGCATTCGGCGACGGCTGCGTCGATTTTCGCAGTGGGCTGAGCTACCGAGCGCACCCGGCCTCCTGCGGCCGCAGAATCGGGCCCACCGAAGGCCTCGTAGATATCGGTTTTCTGGTTGTATTTGACGCGGGCGCCACTAATCGTATCGAAAGGCTTGCCGCAGACAAAGCGTGTGACTACTGCCTTGCCTATCATTACAAACTCTTCAGTTTTCCCATCGTATTCGGCGCGCAAGCCGCGCGCTTCAACGACTTCGTATTTCTCGGGCCGTTCCTGCCGTACGAAAACCAGCTTACCTGGCCCCACCGTCGCTGTTCCGTACTGGAATCCGGCCGCATCCTCGTGCATGGTCAAGGTGTCCGAGCGCAGTGTCATGAGGCCACGCGTCATGACGACGTTGCCGGTAAAAACGCTTTGCTTTTTGATGTCGTTGTAGTTGAGCGTATCGGACAGGACCAGAGTGTCTGGTTGTTCGACGGGCTTTTTCCCCGTCTGGCTCTGGCCGGCCTTGGCCGACGGTGCCGCAGTGGCGGCCAGTGCGTTGTTGGCACCCAGTCCAACGGTCAGCGCTGACGCGACAAGCCACGTAAAAAATGATGGGTAGCGTCCTGGGTTCATGGTTTTGTTTTACGAGAAGGTTTTAAGGTTTTCTGGTTTTCTGCATCCTGCCCCGATATTTTTACATCGGTTGCTGAATACACTTGCAGGTCACGCGTATTGTTATCGTAACGCATGCCCTTGCCGTGCAAGGTTGAATTGCCGTTGATCACCAGTGCGGGCAGATCGGTGAACGCCACGTTTTTGTCGGGCAGCAAGGTCAGTTGCTGGCTGGTAACGTCCATGGCTGCCCGGTCGGCGTCGGGCAGACGATGCAGGTGTGCATCGCCTTGCATCACAATACGCGAACCACCCTGATCCATGATGGCCACCTTCGATGTGCCAATAGTGATGGGTGACCCAGGCTGTTGGCCGATGGCCTTCGCCGTTGTTACTTTATATGAATCGTCGTCCGGATAATGTTGCATATAGACTCCCTCCAGACGATTGATTGGAACTCCCTGTTCGTCAGTGCGCACCATGACGAATTGATCGGCCCACGAGTCAGGCTCGTGCGTGACCCGGCGTGGTGGGTCGAACGGAATCGCGCGCTGGGCATAGCCGGCCGCCCACCACGTCCCGATGACCAGCGCGACGAGCAGGACGAAAGCAATTAGGGTGGGGACGCGGTCTCTCATTGTTTAGTGTGTGGGCCCGCTGGTGCTGAACGGCCGTGGGCCGAAAAATGCGCGTAAGCGCCCCTGGGCGGCCAAGATGACATCGCAGCATTCGCGCACCGCTCCGTCGCCGCCGTTGCGGGAGGTGACCCAATGAGCAGCCTGTGCGACGTAGGTAGGAGCGTTGGGGACGCTTACAGCCAAGCCCACTCGTTGTAAAACGGCCATATCGATGATGTCGTCGCCCATGAAACCCGTTTGCGCCAGCGTGTGGCCTTGTTCCTGGGCCAGTTCGCTCAAGGCTGAGGCTTTGTCTCGTACGCCTTGCAGCACAATTGAAATGCCCAATTCAGCTGCGCGGCGCGCCAGGATGAGGCCTTCGCGTCCAGTAACCAGGGCGATGTCGATGCCGCTTTCGCGTAAGAGCGATAGGCCATGCCCGTCCAGTGCGTTAAAGCATTTCAGGGCTTCACCGCTTTCGCCGTACCAGAGGCGCCCGTCGGTCAGTATGCCGTCGACATCGAAGGCCATCAGGCGGATCTGGCTTGCGCGCTCTATGACGTCAGGTGCGATTCTGGCCAGGACCAGGGCCTCGGCGGGGTGTGCGGTAGCGGGTGTATTCATGAAATTAGATGACCTTCGCGGCGAGCAGGTCGTGCATGTGCAGAGCTCCTAATAGTAGCCCGGTATGGTCCACCACAAGTATTTGGCTCAGGCGTCCGGCATCCATCAGCGTTGCAGCTTCCACAGCAAGTGCGGTAGGAGCCACGGTTTTGGGGTGGTGACTCATGCCTTCGGCCACCGTCAGCAGACGTATATCGCCGTGACGTGCGATCAGCCGGCGCAAGTCGCCGTCGGTAAAGATCCCGATTGGGCGGTGCTGGCCGTCCAGAACGATGGTCATCCCCATGCCTTTGATCGACATTTCCTGGAGTGCCTCGATGACCAAGGCATCGGCTTTGACGATAGGCAGGGCACTACCCTGACGCATTACATCGCGCACCAGGGTGAGCAGGCGGCGGCCCAGCGCGCCGCCGGGGTGCGAGCGAGCGAAATCTTCTGCACTGAAGCCGCGCGCCTCCAGGCAGGCCACTGCAATAGCGTCGCCCAGCACGAGCGCAACGGTGGTGCTGGCCGTGGGTGCCAGATTCAGTGGGCACGCTTCCTGCTGCACTTGCACATCGAGATGCAAGTCGGCGTTGCGGGCCAGTTCGGACTGCGGATGACCGGTAAGGGCGATAAGCGGTATGCCCATGCGTTTGACCACCGACAAGATGGTCAGCAATTCCTGGCCCTCGCCTGAATAAGACACGGCCATGACGATATCTTGCGAGGTGAGCATGCCCAGATCGCCGTGTATGGCTTCGGCACCATGCATGAAAAACGCCGGTGTCCCGGTCGAGGCCAGAGTCGAGGCAATCTTTTTGGCAATATGGCCCGATTTGCCTATGCCGGTGACGACGACACGCCCCTGGCAACCCAGCACCATCGTGACGGCGTGTGTAAACGAGCCATCGATACGGGCGTCGAGCGCCTGCAGCGCCTTGATTTCGGTGCCCAGAGTGCGATGGGCGGAGGCAAGGATATCGGGCGGCGCCGGAACCGGTGTGTTTTTCATGGCTAGATTTTAAACGTAGTCTGGTTGTCTTGCGATTTGTGCGTTTGCTGCTCGGGTGTAGTGGCACCCCTTGGTGTAGAGGCACCCCTTGTGGGTGCCATCATCCTTATGCTCCGTGAACGCGCCTGACTTCTGTGCTTGGTTACTGAGATTGAGCCCAGATTACTTTGCGAGTATATTCTGCAATTACAGTCATTTCAGTAAGTACCGAAATAAAAGAAACCTATGAAACTTGGAGCACAAGCCGAGCGCTTTGTCTTGCATTTCGGCGAAATGGGCAGTCGCTGGGGCGTTAACCGTACCGTGGGGCAGATCTATGCATTGGTGTTTCTGTCGCCCAAACCCTTGAATGCCGATGAAATTGCTGAGACACTGGGCTTTTCCCGCTCCAATGTCAGTGTGGGCATCCATGAACTGCAGTCGTGGCGCCTGGTGCGCATGGTGCATCAGATTGGCGACAGGCGCGATTATTTTGAGTCACCCAAGGATGTGTGGGAAATTTTTCGTGTTCTGGTCGAAGAAAAACGCAAGCGCGAAATTGATCCAACCTTGACTTTGTTGCGGGATGCATTAATGGAAAAGCCCGCCAATGACGATGAGGTTTATGGCCAGCAGCGCATTACTGAAATGCTCGAGCTGGTTGAGCTGAGCGTCGCGTGGTTCGATGAAGTGCAGCGCCTGCCACCCGAGACGCTCGAGAGTCTTATGCGCCTGGGTAGCAAGGTACAGAAAGTTTTAGGGTTTGCCGGAAAATTGCGCAAGTAGTTGCACAAATAGATCTGCAGGAGCAGTCATGCCAGATATCGATGTAGTCACCCTGTCGCGAATCCAGTTTGCCGCGACGGTGATGTACCACTTTCTGTTTGTGCCCTTAACGCTGGGCCTGTCATTTTTGCTGGCCATTATGGAAAGCATCTATGTAATGACCGGGCGCGATATCTGGCGCCGCATGACGATGTTCTGGGGGACGTTGTTCGGTATTAACTTTGCACTGGGCGTGGCCACCGGCATTGTGATGGAGTTTCAGTTCGGTATGAACTGGGCCTATTACAGTCATTATGTCGGCGACATATTTGGCGCGCCGCTGGCCATAGAAGGCCTGATGGCGTTTTTCCTTGAAGCGACGTTCGTTGGGCTGTTTTTCTTTGGCTGGGATCGTCTCTCGAAGGTTGGTCACCTGTCGATCACATGGCTGGTCGCTCTGGGCACCAACCTTTCGGCTCTGTGGATTTTGATCGCTAATGGCTGGATGCAAAATCCGGTAGGCGCCATCTTCAATCCCATTACCATGCGCATGGAAATGACCGATTTCGGCGCGGTTATTTTCAATCCTGTGGCGCAAGCCAAGTTTGTGCATACGGTAAGTGCGGGCTACGTTATGGGCGCCATATTTGTAATGGGCGTGAGCGCCTGGTATATATTGCACGGTCGCCATATCGAGATGGCCAAGCGCTCAATGGTTGTGGCGGCCAGCTTTGGTTTGGCCGCGGCGCTGTCAGTTGTTGTTTTGGGCGACGAAAGCGGCTATCTGACGACCGAACATCAAAAGATGAAGATAGCCGCGATTGAAGCAATGTGGCATACAGAACCTGCGCCAGCCAACTTCAACTTGTTTGCGATCCCTGATCAGGCCAAGGAAAAAAATTATTTCTCGGTCGAAATCCCTTACCTGATGGGTATTATCGGTACGCGTTCGCTGACCACGCCGTTGTTGGGGATAGACGATCTGGTCAAGCGTGCCCAGGTTCGCGTTAAAAATGGCATCGTCGCCTACGAAGCCTTACAGCAGGTGCGAGCCCATCCTGACGATGTGGCGGCGCGCAAGCTGTTTGACGCCAACTGGCATGATCTGGGATATGCCCTGCTACTCAAGCGTTATAGCCCTGACATTAGTCGCGCTACGCCCGAAAACATTGCCCAGGCTGCGCGCGATACCGTACCGCAAGTGGCTCCGTTATATTGGACCTTCAGGGTGATGGTGGGATTAGGCTTTTATTTCATATTGTTCTTCGCAGTGGCTTTCTGGTTGGCGTCGAAGGGTCGGCTGCGCGTGTATCCACGCTTTCTCAAAATAGCCTTATGGAGTTTGCCGCTACCATGGATTGCCATCGAATGCGGCTGGTTCGTGGCCGAATTTGGCCGTCAGCCATGGGTCATAGAAGGTGTTTTACCGACCTACTATGCGGCTTCGGGCTTAACCGTTCTTGACCTGTCGATTAGCCTGGGTATATTCCTGGTGCTTTATACGATTCTGGCTATTGTCGGCGCGAAGGTCATGCTGCATGCCATTAAAGCGGGTCCCGACGGCGATCGGCCACCGGCGCCTCAATCGGCCGCGTCCAGTCCGACACTATTGGCAGCGCACTAGGAGAAACCTTTATGGAACAGCTTATTCCTTTGGACTATGCAAGCCTGCGTCTTATCTGGTGGGGGTTGCTGGGGACACTGCTGGTGGGTTTTGCCGTGATGGACGGGTTCGACCTGGGGGTGGCTACTGTATTGCCTTTGGTGGCCAAGGAAGATGGCGAACGTCGCGTCGTGATCAATGTTGTTGGTCCGGTTTGGGAAGGCAATCAGGTGTGGCTGATTACAGGCGGAGGAGCAGTCTTTGCTGCGTGGCCTCTGCTGTATGCCTCGTCGTTCTCAAGCTTTTATCTAGCCATGATGCTGTTGCTGATTGCCTTGATCCTGCGCCCGGTCGCATTCAAATATCGTAGCAAGATGCTCTCGCCGCAATGGCGGCGCGCTTGGGATGCTGTGCTGTGCAGTTGTGGGTTTATTGCATCGCTGGTCTTCGGCGTGGCCGTGGGTAATGTCATTGTGGGCATCCCTTTCGGGTTCGACCCCATTACGATGCGTCCGCTTTACCAGGGCGACTTTTTTGGTCTGTTTACGCCGTTTCCTTTGCTCTGTGGGCTTTTAAGTGTGTGCATGCTGGCCATGCACGGTTCGACCCTGCTTTTTTGGAAGACCGACGCGATGGTGGCGGCGCGAGCCAGGCAAAGCGGAATTCTGTTCGCGCTGGCGGCCTTGGTGCTGTTTGCTTTGGGCGGATGGTGGGTTGCGCACGGCTTAATGGGGTACTCGATTACGAGCGTCATTGATGCTGGGCAGGTGTCCAATCCGTTTTCAAAAAAAGTAGTTCTAAGCGCAGGGGCGTGGTTCGCCAACTATAGTCGCTGGCCTTCTATGTGGATTGCGCCGGCCCTGGGTCTGGGCGGCGCGGTCGTGGTGGTGCTGGCACTGACGTTACGGGCACAGGCGGCGGCGTTTATCGCTTCGGCTCTGTGTGTGACGGGGATTGTGTTGACCTTCGGATTTTCGATATTTCCGTTTTTGCTGCCGTCGTCGCTTATGCCCGATGCCAGTCTCACCGTATGGGATGCGTCGTCCAGCCGCATGACCTTATGGATCATGTTGTTGGTGACGGGGCTGTTGCTGCCTATTGTCGTGCTGTACACCGGGTGGGTATATCGGGTTATGCGCGGCACAGTGACGCAGAAATCGTTGGGCGATTCGCCCCATGCTTATTAACATCAGGCAAGGTGTCGTTATGTGGTATTTCTCATGGATTTTAGGGTTGGGGCTGGCCTGCGCGTTTTCAATTTTGAACGCGATGTGGTTTGAACTGCGCGAGGGGGAGTCCCATAATCCGCTTAATCCCGACGCATTTACCGATCAGCGCCATTAAGCGCAGAGATTAGGGCGGCTACATGTCCGGTATTGACGACCGCCCTGCATCGCCGCCATCAGACCTGTCGCGCGCCCAATCGCTTTGGCTTTCGCAGCTTTACCGCCTGGCCCCGCGCGGCATGGCGTGGGCGGTTATTACCCCGCTCGTTGCGGGGCTGCTTTTGTTGGTGCAGACCTGGCTAATGGCGCAGGTTCTGGGCCGTGCTATTGCCGACCAGGAACCGCTTGCGGCGGTGACCCCCTTAATTTTTCAGATCGGCCTGCTTATCGCGTTGCGCGCCCTGCTGGTGTGGTCCGGCGAGCGCGCCGCCAGCGGTAGCGCGGAACGGATCAAGGCGAGCCTGCGTCGGGTATTCTTCGATCGTATGCTGGCGCTCGGCCCCCAATGGACCCGTCAGCGCATTTCTGGGGAACTGGCCAGCACCATCATCGAGCAGATCGAGGTCTTGGACGGCTTTTTTATTCGTTATCTGCCCTCAGTCATCGCGGCGTCATTCTTACCTTTGGCGTTTGGCTTGGTGCTCTTGCCCATAGACTGGATCGCCGCGTTGATTTTGCTTCTTACCGCGCCCCTGATTCCGGTTTTCATGGCGTTGGTGGGGTGGGGAGCCGAGGCTGCCAGTCGCAAGCACCAACTGGCACTCGTTCGTCTGTCCGGATTTTTCGCCGATCGCCTGCGCGGCGCGTTTACCTTGAAGCTTTTTGGCCGAGCTCAGGCCGAGGCCGACACCGTGCGTACCGCTAGCGACGAGCTGGCCCAAAAAAATATGGCCGTGTTGCGCCTGGCCTTCATGTCTTCGGCTGTTCTGGAGTTTTTCGCGGCGCTGGGTGTGGCCGGGGTGGCGCTGTATGTGGGTTTGAGCTACCTGGGATATCTGAATTTGCGCGCCAGCGCGCTGACCTTGCCCTGGGGGCTCTTCTGCCTGTTGCTTGCGCCCGAGGTATACAACCCCTTGCGGCAGTTCGCGGCAAATTATCACGACCGCGCCGCGGCACGTGCGGCCGTGGGGCATATTGCAGCGGCATTCGAGGCTCTACCCGAGGTGGATCGCGCGGCGCCCGGTGGGTTGTCTTTTTGTTTTGTTGATCAGGATGGGGATTGGCGCCCACCAGTGGCGCCGCCACGAAAACGCACTCGCGGTTCATGTATCGATACCCCTCGTGGGTGTCACAACCCCCGCCTAGATGAAGATATGACCGGCAGCGCAGCATTGACGGTACGCGACTTGACCCTACACGCCCC
>CAJDUX010000032.1_pt1 | contig 14785 bp, 15 predicted proteins | sample 7391081 | NCBI WGS metagenome assembly CAJDUX01 (sample SAMEA7055685, study PRJEB34461) | soil metagenome | biome: terrestrial ecosystem; feature: Peninsula; material: soil | place: Antarctica | collected 2016 | reverse complement strand
CACTTTTTTTCTCTCGGCTATGTACGTTGGCGCACACATACTATTAAAAATGTTGTCGCCGTCCACCGTGTGGAGGCTTTTCTGGAGAGCAATCGACATCATCTTCCATTAGTTTCTTGTTATATTTTGAGCTATTCGATCAGAACCAACCAATGCCCATCTGGATCGGACAGCCATGCAATTTGCGGAATTTTGGTCGAAACTATCAGGCTGGTCGTGACGTGGCTCGCATTCTCATCGCCTAATTTGTCAAGTAACACCGGCAGGTTTCGCGTTTTCAGTGCCACCCGGTCCGCGCTAATAGCGCAGGCGCCCACGTTCGGGAATTTTCGGCCATACGGGATCCGGTACCCGAGCAGTTCGAGATGCGGTGTCTCTGCCATGCCAGGTTGCAGCGCTATGACGTCCACCTCGACCTGCGCAAGGCCATCCAGGCGTTGCTGCTCAGCGCCGCGATTCACGCTGCGCGAAGAGATCTCGAAACCAAGCAGTCGATAGAACGTGATGCTTCGTTCGACATTGCTCACGCTGATTGCTATGTGGTCAATGCCAAGCGTCGGGCCACCAGCATGCTGCTGCCAGACCCGGTCTCCGCTCCCCAGCGGAAACGAAATCAGCTCCAACGGATGGCCATCCGCATCGCGAAATTTGAACGCTGTTACACTTCCGCTCGTCGGTGGCAGGCGTTGCGGGCCTTCGGTGCTAATAGCCGTCCCGCCGCCGTGCTGTAACAGGCGTGCATAGGCAGCATCCATGTCATTGACCACGACCGCGCAATGCTGAAAACAGAGATCAGCGCTAGTGGCCCCGGGCGGATATGGGATAGCATCCGGAAATTCGCTCAGCTCGATGCGCTGAGAGCCGAGCGACAGCCGCGCGCTGCGCGTGGGCGGTTTGACTATACCTTGCAGGCTTGGCCAAGTCAGCGGCGCCACTTCCGCACTTTGCTCGACCCGAAAGCCCAGGGCATCGCAGTAAAAGGCGACTGCACGATCTAGGTCGGCGACATTTCGGCCAATCCACAGCAGCCGTTGTACGCCCGCGTTCACGGATTCTGCGCGCCACGTCGATTGACGTACTGCGCGAACAATGTTTGCGAACCACAGATGAATAGACGGCTACGGTTGCGGCCACCGAAAGTCAGATTGGAAACCACGAAAGGCACCTTGAGCTTTCCCATTAAATTGCCGGCCGGATCAATGCAGTGCACACCGTCGGCGGCGCTTGTCCAGATGTTGCCTTCTGTGTCGCAGCGAAAGCCGTCCGCCACGCCGGGTTCAACCTTATGGAACACTCGTGCATTGATTACTGTCTTGCCATCGTCTGCCACATCGTATACGCGGATGTGTTGTTCGGGGTTCTGCGCGAACGGCGGCCCGCACTCGGCCACGTAAAGCCGCTTTTCGTCAGGCGAGAAACATAGACCGTTCGGGCCCTTGAAATCATCGGCGATAACCGTCAGCGAGCCATCGCCAGGATCGAAACGGTACAGATTAGGCTGCAACTCGGATTCCTGCTTGCCACCCTCATAATCCCGGGTGATGCCGAACGTCGGGTCACTGAACCATATCGTGCCATCACTTTTGACTACGATGTCGTTGGGCGAATTGAGGCGCTTGCCCTGGTAGCGATCAACAAGGGTCGTGAGGGTGCCATTGAATTCAGTGCGTGTGATGCACCGCCCATGGTGCGAGCAGCCAACCAGCCTGCCTTGGTGGTCCCTGGTGTGGCCATTGGCAAAGTTAGAGGGCTCGCGAAATACCGATACGCCACCGGATTCGGTCCAGCGCATGATCCGGTTATTGGGGATGTCGCTGACCAGCAGGCACTGCATGTCTGCGAACCACACTGGGCCCTCCAGCCAGCGGAAGCCTTCACCCAGTTTCTCCAGCGGCGCATTGGGCAACACGCAGGACTTGAAGCGCTTGTCGATAATTTCGATGTTGTCCATGCCGGTGTCCATAACTCTTTCCTCACTTGATGTGGCAGGCTTCGCGCACGGGTGTCACGTGACATTGCACGCACAGCAGCACACACGGCGCGTCTTCCAGCGTGCCCGAACGGTGGCCTTTGTTGCCTTGTTTGTTGGGGATGCAGTTTTGGTCCTCGCCTCGCGATAGCTCGCCCGCACCCATCTCGACCCGGGTGCCGTCCATTGATTCGACGAACCAACGCCCCGATAGCGGCAAAATCCATTGCGGACTCGGGTTCTCGTGCCATTCCCCAACCCATCCAACCGGGAGCACAGTGAACACGACGGTAGCTTCGGTTCGTTTCTGCTTATTGTTCCATTGCGGGTCAGCGTTACCGACGCTTGCGAGCTCAAAGTGCTCCAGCATGCAACGGGTTTGATGGCTGACGCCGTCCGCGTCAGTCCAGATGTGCCAATAGGGCACTGTAGGTTTCTCTGCGTACTTCACGTCTTCTTGATGACTAGTCATTGCTGTATGGCTCCGTTTGCGTGTGTATCTTTGTTTGACGGGTCAGATCTTAGTATTGACGGCGTAGGCGGCGTCAATGGCGCGTTCCGTGAGTAAAGTGGGTCCGACGGCATTAAATGAGAAGCCACCCGGTCGGCAGGAACGAGCGCTGTGCCAAAAGTGACGAGCAGCAGGCCGCCGACCAGCCCGAAGTTCTTGAGAAAATCCCAAAAATGACTGCGTGCCTTGCTGTCGCCCTTGATCCAGAAGTCTGGATATTTCCAGAAGTTGTGATAGAGCAGAGCCGTCGCGACGCAGAAGCCAGCAAGCACAAGCGCAGCTAGGCGATCATGCCAGCCGATCACAATGCAGAACGGCGCCACGAATTCGACGACGATCGCGAGCACCAGCAACCCCGGAGCGATGCCGGTAGGTACAAAGCTGGATTGGGCCTGCTTCAGGGCATCATCCCAGTCCAAAACCTTGTCAAGTGCGCTGAATGGAAACAGGACGACAAGACAGATACGGGCTATGAGTGGAACCAGAAAGACGTACAGCCAAGTCATGCGTCGCTTCTCCTGCAAATGTTGGCTACGGCAGTCGGAACGGATGCACCGAGTCGGTCCTTAATATGGTCGGCGACGCGCAACGCATTGGCAATGATGGTCAGAGTGGGATTCACCGCGCCGATCGAGGGGAAGAAGCTCGCGTCGGCGACGTACAAGTTGTCTAATTCGTGCGCCTTGCAATCGAGGTCGAGCACCGAGGTATTCGGATCTGTACCGAAGCGAGCGGTGCCGGCTTGGTGGGCGGTGCCGCCGATCGGAATGTCCTTGCCAAAATAGAGCTTGCGTTCCCACAGGTGCGGAAGCGCACCATTGCGGCTCATCAATTTTTCCAGCTTGTCCTTCAAGCGACGGTGCGCCTCTAAGTTGTTTTCGGTGAGATCCAGCACCACCCGGTCGCTATCGTAGCGGATGCGGTTCTCCTGACGCGGCAAATCCTCGCTGGACAACCAGAAATTCATGGAATATTTTGCTATTTTTTCAAATGGCATCTCTGGCAACCACTCCAGCCACGATGGAAGTGCTTCGCCGCGAATCTGATCGGCGTGCGTGACCGCGCACATCTGAATCAGGCCGAGCGGATACTCCCAGTCATCGGCGCCGAAATAAAAATCGCTCAGGGCAAGGGTCTTCTGAAAAATTGTCTCATTGGGTTCGCGTAGCATGGCCATCAATATGGACTGATTGTGACGCATGTAGTTGCGTCCAACCTGGCCCGAGCCATTGGCCAAGCCGTTGGGGTGTTTATCGGTGGCTGAACGCAGCAGCAGCAGCGCCGAACTTAGTGCACCACAGGCTACCACCACGATATCGGCCGAATAGGTTTCTTTTGTGCCATCGCGTTCGACCTGCACCGCGTTGATGATGCGACCGGAGGCGTCGGTGTCGAGCCTGGACACGTAGGCATTGGTGAGCAGAGTGACGTTGTTGTGAGCCGCAAGCATTGGATCGATACACATTACTTGCGCGTCGGCCTTGCCGTTTAGCGGGCTGGGAAAGCCATCGAAGTACGGGTTGCGAAAACAGATGCTGGCAGGCGTCGGCTTGCCGTCCTTTTCGTCGAGTAGAACGCCCAGCGGCAGATGAAAGGGATGCAGGCCGTCTGCTGCAAAACTATCGCTCAGTGTCTGGATGCGGGGTTCATGCGCGATCGCCGAAAATGGGTACGGCCCACTGGAATGAGGTTCGTTCGGGTCCTCGCCCCGTTCTCCGTGCACGTGAAACAGCCGCTCGGCTTGCGCGTAATACGGCTCGAACATGTCGTATTTCAGCGGCCACGCGGGAGATAAGCCATCGACGTGGCAAATCTCGTCGAAGTCACGCTCGCGCAGGCGAAATAAGGCTGCGCCGTATACCTTGGAATTACCGCCTACGTAATAGTGCAGGCCCGGATGGAACGTCTCACCGTCCTTACCGTACCAGGTGTCAGGCGCTTGATAAATGCCTTCCACAAAGACCTTGTGAGGATTCCAATTGTCCATACACCGTGGCAAATAATCGCCACGTTCGAAGATCATTATCTTTTTGCCGGTGGGAGCCAACCGGTGGGCCAATGCCGCGCCGCCCGGACCGGTGCCTATTACTATAAGATCGTAATGCTGGACAGCCATACTCGGTTCCTGATGTGTTTCGCCTGCGAAGTGCTCGCCAGACGGCGACGTGCCTTTGCTCTACCGCGCTTCCTTGCCAGTATGGTGCCGCAGGTTACGGGTTTTCGGTACGGTAGCGAACATACAGATATGAGTATGGCTCCTTATACTGATCGCAAGCATGGCAATTTTGTAAAAAATTGCCATGCTTGCCGCGACATGACTGGGAAGATGCGCCAGACAAACGAAAAAGAAGGTTTCACATGACACAATTTGATTGCAATCTTCACGAACCTGGCGTTGCACTCGAGCATGTCTGGTCGCACACGATCGGCAGCGGCCGCGCTCATCTTGCGCTACGTGCCGATTGGCAGGCCCAGATGCGCCGGGCGAGAGCCGAACTCGGCTGCCGTCATGTGCGATTTCACGCGATCTTGTCGGACGATATGGGGACGGTGCTCATCGAACAGGGCAAGTTGTTGTACGGCTTTTTCAACTGCGACCAAATATTCGATTTTCTTGTGGGCATCGGCATGAGGCCGTTTGTCGAGCTGAGCTTTATGCCAACCGCACTTGCCTCCGGCGACAAGACGGTATTTAGTTTTCGTGGCGACATCACACCGCCCAATGATTACGAACAATGGGCAACCATGATCCATACGCTGGTCAGTCATTGGGTCGAACGCTATGGCATAGACGAGGTGCGCCAATGGTTTTTTGAGGTCTGGAACGAGCCCAATCTGGACGCGTTCTGGACGGGCGGCCAAGACGGCTATTTTATGCTGTACCGGTACACGGTCAAGGCCATCAAGGCGGTTGATGCGGAACTCCAGGTGGGTGGTCCCGCAACCGCTAGCAACGGATGGATAAAAGATTTCGTGGACTTCTGCGAACATAACAATTTGCCTGCAGATTTCATCTCAACACACCATTACCCGACCGATGCGCTGGGCAAACCTGGCGACGATACCAGGAAGCAGCTATCTCTGGCAGTGCGCGGCGTGTTGCGGGCGCATGTTCAGGACACTGTGGGGGCGGCACGTGGAAAACCAGTCTATTACACCGAATGGAGTAGTTCTTCGAACCCCTTCTTTCACTTGCACGACGAGTCGTACGCTGCCGCCTTCATTCTGAAAAACTTCCTCGATGTTGCTGGCCTGGTAAAGGGGTATAGCTATTGGACGTTTTCCGATATTTTTGCGGAGAACTATTTTTCATCCGTTCCGTTCCACGGGGGGTTCGGCTTGCTCACGATTCACGGCATTGCAAAGCCAAGTTATCGTGCCTTCCAGTTGTTGCATCGTTTGGGCCACGAGCGACTCGCTGTCGAAGGCAGCCATGCGACTGTCGACGCGTGGGTCGTGCGTAATCGCGCGCAGATTGTCGTGTTGCTTGTCAATCGGGCCTTTCCGGGCCATCCAATACAAAGCGAATCGGTCAGCATGCGCCTCCACGGCGCTTCTCGGCCGAGCGTCGCCTGGATCGAGCGTATCGACGAGGGTCACTGCAACCCGCGCCGCCTCTGGGAGAAACTTGGTAGCTCGCCCTATCCGAACCGGCCCGAACTCGAAGCGTTGCACGCAGCCTCCGAATTGCGGCGCGAGATCATTTCCGTGCAAGATACGAACGATGGTGTTATTTTCCACCTGGACGTGCCACCGAACGGCATAGCGAGCATCACGCTGGAGTCTGTTGCGTGAACAAGAACTCACTTTCACCATCGCTAGACAACACGCTGGATGCTTGCAGCGACGACGATCTTTTGGAGAAAATTCAATATGATTCGTTCCATTTTTTTCATATTTTCGCGTGTCGCGAGAACGGTTTAGTTCCCGATTCCAACAAGGAGGGCAGCGCTTGCAGCACCGCTGCGGTAGGCTTCGCCTTGTCCTCCTACCCGGTTGCCGTTGAGCGCGGCTGGATCAGTCGCGGTGAGGCACTGGCACTTACGCTTGCCGCCTTGCGTTTTTTCGACACGACCGAGAAGGGCGACACACCGCGTCGCATTGGCCACAAAGGGTTCTTCTTCCATTTCTTGGACATGGTCAGCGGCGAGCGGGTGAACGATTGCGAGCTTTCAGTCATCGACACGGCACTTCTTCTTGCAGGGATGCTGTTTTCCGCGCGTTATTTCGACGGTGTCGACGCGAAGGAAGAAGAGGTCAGGCGACGGGCCTTGGCAATATACAGCCGCGTCGACTGGCGCTGGATGCAGAATGGAGGAGCAGCGCTGGCGCTGGCTTGGACGCCCGAGAAGGGTTTTTCACGCTATCGATGGATCGGCTATTGCGAGGCGTTGGTGCTGTATGTGCTGGCACTGGGCTCACCCACTCATGCGGTCGAGCCGCAAGCGTATTCTGCGTGGTTGTCGGGGTATCGCTGGAAAAGGGTTTACGGCTATTCATACGTTTATGCCGGGCCGCTTTTCATTCACCAGTTTTCACACATATGGATTGATTTCCGTGACTTACGTGATGCTTATATGGCAGAGAAAGGTCTGGATTATTTCGAGAATAGTCGACGCGCGACTTGCGTACACCGGGAGTACGCACGACGCAATCCGCATCATTTTGACAGTTACCACGGCAGTTGCTGGGGGTTGACGGCCAGTAACGGTCCAGGACCTTTGGTTCGGCGAATACACGGGCGGGAGCGGAAATTCTTCGGCTATCGTGCTCGCGGCGCACCGTATGGCCCCGACGACGGCACGGTTTCTCCATGGGCCGCTATTGCTTCACTGCCGTTCGCGCCCGAACTGGTATTGCCTACAACGCGGTATCTGGCGACCAGAACCTACGACACAAACAGTTCATTCGGATTTTATTCGTCGTTCAACCCGACGCTAAAAAAAGACGGAAAAGGGGTGGGCTGGTTGTCGTCGTCGCGTTACAGCCTGAATCAGGGTCCGATCGTCTTGATGATAGAGAACTATCGCAGCGAATTTGTCTGGCGTCTTATGCGCGAATGCCCATTTATCCGCCAAGGCCTCCTGCGCGCGGGATTCAGTGGAGGCTGGCTGAAATGAACGTGCCAGGGCATAGGACGTTCTATCGTCCGGCCGCCGTGCTTGGCGCTGGCCGTTCAAATTGACATTCTGTTTCCGAAGAACTCATGGTCTTCGCTGTAGCCGCCTTGGCCGGCGCCCAATTGCTTGTAGTCATGCACGAACTCGATCGCCTGAATCCACTTGACCATTTTGAAGCCCAATTCGTTTTCGCAGCGTAATCGAAGAGGCGCCCCGTGTATCAGCGGCAGGGGCGAGCCATTCATTTCGTAGGCGAGGATGGTCAGCTTGTGTCGCATGTTGCGCATGTTGTGGACGTCGTAGTAGATGCCCTTATCGAGGCCCTCTCCAAACGAATAAAAGACCACGTATCGGGCCTCCGAGGTCGGTTTGACAGTGTCGAGAATGTGGCGCATTGGGACTCCACCCCATTTGGCGACGCCCGACCATCCCTGTATGCAGAAGTGCTCAGTGATCTGCTCTTGTTTGGGCATTGCCTTCAGCTCAGCGTAGGAAAACTCCTGCGGGGTCTCGACCAGGCCGTCGACGCGCAACTTGTAGTTCACGAACCCGTCTTGCTCGAGCGTCTTGAACTCGTCGGAGACCGGCAACGTGCCGTTGACCCAGTGATGCGGCGAGATATCCTTTTCGGTGTACAGAACTGTTGCGTTCCACATTTCCGCCGTACCCTTGAGGCCGCCGACCATGATCTTTCCGACGTTTTGGACTACGCGCGCGAACCTGATGGTCAAAGGCGATGCGAGGAGCCAGGTCGCGATCAGCACCGCCGCCACGAGGGCGAAGATCCACGGCCCGTCCCAGGAGCTGTTATGCACTCCGGCGAACATCTGGTTCAGGTTCGAGCGCGCAGCGGTTATGAATACGAACGTTCCGTGGACCAAGATGAAGAACACGAACCACAGAAGTCCAAAGAAATGAATCGTTCTGGCCCGCTGTCGGTTAAACGGTCGTCCCAGCCAGCCGAACTTGTTCGAGATCGCGGGGCTCTGCATTAACCCTGTGAATATCTGGATCGGCGCGGCGATGAACACCGTGATGAAATAGGTGAGAAGTTGCAGGTCGTTAAATTGTGTCCAGCTATGATCCGCCGGAAAGTGCAGTGACCAGTACTGAACGAGCACCGTCAGCGCGTTGGGAAAGACCGCCCACGTCGTGGGCACCAGCCGTTGCCATTGGTCGGTGGCGAAGAGCAGCCCGTAAAACGCTACGCCATTCAGCACCCACAGCAGATTGACCGAGAAATGCCACCATCGCGCGGGCCCGACCGTGTGGCGAATTCCTGGGATGCCCAACCATTTTGGAATAGTTACTGCGTCGCTTTTGGACGTCCACACCTGTTCGGCGGGAACGAGTACGTTTAAAGTCCTGACAGGATGGCCGTGGCCATCGTCGTGGCGTGTCCACACCCGATCCTTGGGCACCGAGTGCAGGAAACGGAACCAGTCTGTATCTGGCGTGCAATTTCGATTCCAATAAAGCCGTGGATGATCGGCAAGTATCTGAATGCCTGAGCGGATGATGAAAAACATGAAGAACATGTTAAGGAAATGACCCACCCGCAGCCACAACGGGTAGCCGCTGTGAACCTCTGGCATCGACCGGGAAATACCGGGATAATGCGCCACGAATTGATGAAACCACAGACTGTTGTACAAACCCTGGCAGACGGCGATGCCTAGCACCAGGACGACGAACGCAATGGGCAGTATCCACAAAACGTTGATCCAGCGCTTGCCGATGCGGATTTGTGGAATCTGAGCCCGTTGTGGCGGCAACCAGTTGCTCTGATCAATGCTGTCACTTGCCGTGCTGATGCGCGCCTCAAGCGGTTCGCGCGGCTGCAGGTTCCGGTGAAAATTGATCATGATGTTTTCCGCTCAAGATTTTGCGTAGCAACCGATTCAGCCAGGTGATGCGGGCGCGCACTCGGTAGTGCTAGCGATAACATGCTCGAACGCGACTTCCGCTCGCAAACCCGCAAGGTCGCGGTGAATCACGGCGACCGCCAGTTGCTTGCCATCACGCGAGTAGCTGATCTTGCAGTCGCGCTTCTCGAGATCGCCGTCGATCTGCACTTGGTCGAAGGGTGATGCGTGCCCCACATACGCCAGGCCAAAATCGTATTGTTCTGTCCAGAAGAATGGCACCGCGTCGAAGCGTTCGTGCTGCCCGAGCATATTACGTGCGGCCGTCTGGCCCTGGCGCTGGGCCACAGCCCAGTGCTCGACGCGGATGCAGTCGCCGGTCAAGCGGTCTGGCCAGCGCGCGATATCGCCAACCGCGTATATGTCGGGAAGGCTGGTTTGTAGGTACTCGTTTACATTGACGCCGTCGTTGATCGCGAGGCCAGCCTTCTGCGCCAGACTGATGTTCGGTTTAACGCCTACGCCGATCACTACAAGATCGGCGCCGAGACGTTTACCGTTATCTAAAGTTACTCCCTCCGCGTCAATCGACACGGGAGATACACCTAAATGAAAGGTCACGCCGTGTTGCTCGTGTAACTGTCGGATGAAACTGCCAACTTTTGCGCCGAGTATCTTTTCCATCGGAATTGCTTCACGCCCGACCACGTCAACGTCAAGTTTAAGCGCCCGCAGCGATGCGGCGACTTCCAGCCCAATGAAGCTCGCGCCGATCACCACTACGCGTTTGGCCTTCTTCGCGTCCGCGATCAAGGCATCACAATCGGCCTGAGTGCGCAAATAATGTACGTGCGGTAGATTGGCGCCGGGCAAGTCAATATGTACAGGGTCAGAGCCCGTGGCGAGCAGCAGGGCGTCGTAATCGCATACGCTGCCGTCATCGAGCTCAATCCGCCTTTGCGCGGTATCTATGCGGGTAACACGGACATTCAGACGCAGGTCGATGCCACAAGTATCCCTCTTGTTTCAGCATTAGTGCCGCCGCGTTTCCCGCGCCGCCACTGCCGACAATCACGATCGAGTGCGGTGCGTTGTGTGCGTTGGTGGTACGTGTGGTATCGGGACGTTCAGGTTTCAGCCTTTCGCGCACGTACAAGGCAGTTCCATTTTGTTGGGCCGAAGTGGAAGGGAGCGTCACCCCGCTCACTACTTCGACGCGCCACACAGGTGCCGCACACAGTGCTGGTGCGCATTCCACCTCGCCGGTGTCGAGGCAGAAGCTGGCGTGGTGCCAAGGGCAACGAATGGTGTTGTCGACCAACAATCCATCCACCAACGGAGCGCCATAGTGTGTGCAAATAGCGCCGATGGCGGAAAACGTCTCACCACGTCGGACTAGCAATACAGGCTCGCCTTGTGCATGACCGAGCAACATGCCGCTATCGGGAATGGTTGCAGTGTCGACACCTTGGGTGAAGTCAGGGCCGCTCAGTTTAGGTTTATCTTCGCTCATATCATCCTCCAGAAACATTGATTGCGTGCCGAGAGGTCGTACTAATTTAAGTGTCTAACGCTCACATCAGAGACCTGCGGGGTTCGGCCGCCAAACCGCTCGGTAAAGGCACTCATACATAGGCCAAGCAGGTTTTTGATTAGGCGCTTTCACTGATGTTTCCGTCTGTTCGATAGCGTACAGACAAGGACGTGTCTAGTCGCGATAGTAGAATAAACGTTGACGCAGAATCGGTCAGTGTGACCGCTTCTCTGTGCGAACAAATGCCACGCACTGCCACTACTAGTTTTGGCGACTGCGGCATTTGGCGTTGATTCAACAAAGAGAAGGAGGTCATTATGACTGTCAAGAAGACATTGCCGTTCGAAACGATACCTGCCGGTACCGCTGTAACCTGGCACTATCGCAGCGCCATCGGTCACGGCACCGTCACTGGAATTCACAAGCAAGGCACCACCGCCGCGAACACCATGTACTCTATTAAAGAACACGATCATCATCCGGGCGAACCGGACGTAGTCTATCACTCGGGCAAAGCGTTGACCCGCGTCAGCAAGTAGAAATCAGCATACCGAACCATACACTGGAGATGCAACGCGCCGCACACTGAATTTTACAAATTTGCCCTCATTTATGGATACTCACGAATCATGAGCACCGAGCCACAACAGATCGGCGCGGGAACCACACCGGAGTTGTGCCAAAGCTTTGCGCCGAGCGTGCGCCAAGATTACCGTAATAGACCAGCGCAACTTTCATCTGTTTCAGCCGCTGTTGTATCAGGTGGCGACTGCGGCGCTGTCGCTCGCCGACATTGCTATGCCGATCCGCCAGATTTTGCGCCATCAAGGCAATACCCAAGTTCGGCTCGACTGTGTCCAAGGTATTGATCGTCAGGCGCGCAGCATCCGTTTGAATCAGCTCGGCGAGCGTATTTCGTATGATTATCTGGTAGTGGCTACCGGTGCGCGTCACACGTATTTCGGCCACGACGAATGGGAGCCGTTCGCACCTGTCCTGAAGTCCGCCGAGGACGCCCTCGCTATCCGCCATCGCGTCCTGGCAGCGTTTGAAAAGGCCGAGGTGGCTGTGAACGCGAACGAACGCCGTCGGCTGTTGAGTTTCGTGGTTATCGGCGGCGGTCCAACTGGCGTGGAAATGGCAGGCGCCATCGCAGAACTAGCCATGGTCGAACTTGCCATGCCGCATCGCAAGCTGTACGGTCAGCGGGCGAGTGTCACACTGGTGGAGGCCAGCCCGCGGCTGCTACGTGCCTTTCCACAATCGCTGGTCACCAAGGCGCGACGCTCTCTTGAACAATTGGGTATCAAGGTACTGGTGGGTGCCGAAGTCGAACTCTGCGATGCAGACGGCATCATTGCCGCAGGGGAACGCATCGAAGCACGCACGTTGATCTGGGCTGCAGGTGTTGCCGCCTCGCCTGCCGCGAGATGGTTGGGCGCTGAAGCCGACAAGGAAAGCGGTACCTGGCATTGCTCCGCCTGCCAAGCAGGAAGGAGCGTATGTGGGCAGACTTCTGATTCGTCGCCTCAGCGGACGACCGCCACCACGAGTCTTTCAATATCATAACTATGGAGATCTCGCCACTATAGGCCGCAAATCGGCGATCGTGGACTTCGGCTGGATACGTCTTAGTGGACGGCCCGGCTGGCTCACGTGGGGCGCAGCGCACATCTTTTTTCTGATCGGGTTTCGTAACCGTGTGATAGTGATGCTATCTTGGCTGTGGTCCTACCTCACGACCGAGTATGGCGCGCGGCTCATCACCGGTGCCGACCGAAAACTGTAGCGGAAAGGCTCAAAGTCTGGTTAGAACGTCAATATCAACCACGAGAGAAGAAGACATGAATCTGCAAGGAAAAATCGCTCTTATTACGGGTGGCAACAGTGGCATTGGACGGGCCATCGCACTGGAACTCGCCCGGCAGGGTGCGGACATTGTGGTTGATTACGTCGCGCATCCCGAAGCGACTGAAGCGCTTGAAAAGCAAATTGTAGCCTTAGGTGCTCGCGTCATCGGAGTGAAAGCCGATGTGAGCCAGTTTACTGAACTGCAAAAGCTGTTCGTCGCAGCGGTCAAGGAATTCGGGCGTGTTGACATTCTGATCAATAATGCCGGCGTCGAGACGCGCACGTCCATTCTCGACACAACTGAGGAGCAATACGATAAGGTACTCGCGAGCAATCTTAAAAGTGCGTTCTTCGGTACCCAGCTTGCCGCGCAGCAAATGATTAAGCAAGGCCGCGGTGGTCGTATTATTAACATCAGTTCGGTACATGAAGACTGGCCAATGCCCGGCAATACTGCATACTGCCTGTCGAAGGGCGGGATGCGGATGTTGACACGTACCGCGGGTGTCGAACTCGCGCCGCACAATATTCTTGTGGTTGGCGTCGGCCCGGGGGCCGTTGCCACGCCCATCAACCGCGGTACGATGGATGATCCGGCCCAACTAAAAAAGCTTGACGCTGCCATTCCGCTGGGTCGCATGGCGCGGCCGGAAGAGATCGCCGGTCTCGTTGCTTTCCTCGCGAGCGATGGCGCTAGTTATCTGACCGCGACCACCGTTTTTGCCGACGGCGGCATGATGCAAGGCAGCCCGGGGCTTTGAGAACTCAATGCCGATAAGGCAGGAAGTCGGCCGACTGCGCCCCGGCTGAGTATTTGGGCTCCTCCCATAGTGCACATAGATGGGAACGCGCCACCAACCTGGCTAGCGCATTTATTCTGGTGTACGTGCGGTATCGCACGGACTGTCCGTGGGTTCGCCGCTAGTCTAGGTATATCTGGCGGTGCTAACGACAGCTTATGTGCTTCTGCGTGAAATGTTATTTCCACTGATGCCGGTTATTTTTCCAACCGTGAAGCGTTGTCGATCCCACTCGGGACTGCAAGGCCACTGGAGTTTTACTATGAAACATGACACGAATAGAGCCAAAAGGTATTCGGTTCTCACTACAGCATTAATGACAGCTTTGTATCTTGGCCTAAGCGCACCGCTGTTAGCCGCCGATTCTACGGTGGTCAACAAAAAGGTGCCAGATCCGAGCGCCCAGCCGTCGGCGGCTTCGGTCAAAGTGCAGGTAGCAGAGAAATGTATGAGCGATTTGCAGGCGTTTGACGGAAAAATGCAAAAAGATGGGTACTGGATGGGCGGAGCTGGCGCCGGTTATGGCTACCCTATGTCCTCTTATGCGGGCGAGCGCGGTGGGCTGACGCCGCTGGGCGGCGCCAACGTGGGAGCCAGCGGGCATGCCATCGACAGAAAAGAAGGTGCAGCAGGCCCGACAGCAGCTCCCAACAGGGAAGCCTCCACACGTTATTGGCGCGCGCGGCCGGGCTATGAGATTCGCACGCTCGTCATCGCGGCCAATATCCTTGCCCGGCGTGGCCAGCAGAAAGAATGCGAGGCAGTGCTGGCCACGACGCGAGATATCTATACAACCTACAAGACGGAGCTAAACAATGGCAACGTGCCCAGGACCAATATGTCGATGCGCCAGCGCGAGCAGATCACGTCGGCCCGACCGGTGACGGCCAATGATGCTTCATTCCGGTCCGATCAACTGATCGGTACCAGTGTCGTGAGCCAGCAGAACAAAGATTTGGGTAGCATCAGCGACATTATCATGAGTCCGAAAACGGGCAAAATCGCCTATCTGGTGATTGGCCGTGGTGGCGTCTTTGGCATCAATGAGAAGTACGTGCCGGTTCCCTGGAACGATTTCAAGTTTGCCGCGGACAGCAATCTGCTGGTGCTGGACACGAACAAAAGCACGATGGAT
>CAJDUX010000147.1_pt1 | contig 14794 bp, 9 predicted proteins | sample 7391081 | NCBI WGS metagenome assembly CAJDUX01 (sample SAMEA7055685, study PRJEB34461) | soil metagenome | biome: terrestrial ecosystem; feature: Peninsula; material: soil | place: Antarctica | collected 2016 | reverse complement strand
GTGCGTGATGTGCCCAAGACTCGCTAATCGTTTTGTAACGGCAGCCCTAGTGGCTGCCACCGACGCAATAAACGGCACTCCATTTATCGAAGACGGCAGCCACTAGGGCTGCCGCTACAACCCGTTTTTTACAAACGAACCTGGCCAGCCTCTTGCTGGGCGTCGACGACGGCCAGCGCAGTCATGTTGACGATGCGGCGCACAGTGGCGCTGGTGGTCAGGACGTGTACCGGGCGCGCCGCGCCCAGCAGTACCGGACCCATGGCGACACCGTGGCTGCCTGTCATTTTCAACATGTTATAGGTAATGTTGCCTGTATCCAGATTGGGCATGATCAGCAAATTGGCTGGGCCTTTAAGGCTGGAGTCGGGGTAGGCTTTCAGGCGAACCGACTCAGACAAGGCTGAATCGGCGTGCATTTCTCCGTCTACTTCCAGATGGGGCGCTCGTTTGTTGATCAATTGCCGCGCTTGCGCCATTTTGCGCGAAGACTCGGTGGGCCGGCTGCCGAAGTTTGAATGTGACAGTAACGCGATTTTAGGTGTCACGCCAAAACGCAGGATCTCTTCGGCGGCCAGTATCGTCATGTCGGCAATCTGTTCGGCGCTAGGGTTTTCGTTGACATGCGTGTCGCAAATGAACAATGTGTGCTCGGGTAGCATCAATACGTTCATGGCGGCGAAGGTCTGGGCCCCCGGCTTGAGGCCAATCACTTCCTGTACATACTTCAATTGATTGTCGAAGCGGCTGGCAATACCGCACAACAGTGCGTCGCCGTCGCCACGGGTCAGCAGCATGACGCCAATTAGCGAGTTGTGTTTGCGCACCATGGCTTTGGCGATTTCGGGAGTGACCCCTTCACGGCCCATAAGCTTGTAGTAGGCCGTCCAGGTTTCGTTGAACCGTTCATCGGATTCGGGGTTGACAATTTCGATGTTGTCGCCAGCTTTCAGGCGCAGGCCGAACTTTTCGATACGCATGTTGATGACGGCGGGGCGGCCTATCAGTATCGGGTAGGCAATGTTCTCGTCAACCACGGTCTGCGCCGCCCTCAAGACGCGTTCATCTTCGCCGTCGGCATATAGAACCCGTTTTGGCGCGGTTTTAGCCTGAAGGAAGAGCGGCCGCATCAATTGCCCGGTGTGATACACCAGACTCATAAGTTTCTGCCGGTATGCCTCCATATCTTCAATGGGGCGCGCTGCCACGCCTGAGTCGGCCGCTGCTTGCGCTACCGCAGGTGCAATTTTTACGATCAGGCGAGGATCGAATGGCTTGGGAATAATGTAGTCTGGGCCAAACGACAGTTCCTCGCCTGCGTACGCATTGGCCACCTCGTCGTTTTGTTCGGCCTGAGCCAGTTCGGCGATAGCTTTGACGCAGGCCAGCTTCATCTCTTCGGTGACGCGTGAGGCGCCTGAGTCCAGGGCTCCCCTGAAGATAAACGGGAAGCACAGCACATTGTTGACCTGATTGGGGTAGTCTGAGCGGCCTGTCGCAATAATGCAGTCGGGTCGCGCTGCCTTAGCCACTTCAGGGCGTATCTCGGGTTCCGGGTTGGCCAGCGCCAGTATAAGTGGCCGCGGACCCATGCTTTTAACCATGTCGGAGGTTAATACCCCTGCCGTGGAGCACCCCAGGAACACGTCGGCGTCGCGGCAGACATCGGTAAGCGTTCGTGCTTCGGTGGTCTGAGCATAGCGGGCTTTATTTGGTTCCATGTTTGGGTCGCGGCCGGACCAGATGACGCCGCGCGAGTCGACCACGTAGATATGGGAACGTTGTAGGCCAAGATGAACCAGCAGATCCAGGCATGCAATAGCGGCCGCGCCCGCGCCGGAACAGACCATCTTGATCTGGCCGATTTCTTTGTTGACGATTTTCAGTCCATTTAGAATTGCGGCCGACGAAATAATTGCCGTGCCGTGCTGGTCGTCGTGGAACACCGGAATTTTCATGCGCTCGCGCAACTTTTTCTCGATGTAAAAACATTCTGGCGCCTTGATGTCCTCGAGGTTGATGCCGCCCAATGTGGGCTCGAGCGCGGCGATGATGTCAACCAGCTTGTCGGGGTCAGTTTCGGCAAGCTCGATATCGAAGACATCGATACCGGCAAATTTTTTGAAGAGGCAGGCTTTGCCTTCCATGACAGGTTTGGCGGCCAGTGGCCCAATATTCCCTAGACCTAAGACTGCCGTACCGTTGGTGATAACACCCACCAGGTTTGCACGCGAGGTGTATTTGGCCGCTGCGGGGTTGCCGTCGGCATGGATGGCCATACAGGCAATGGCTACGCCTGGCGAGTATGCGAGCGACAGGTCGTCTTGGTTGGCCAGAGGTTTGGTGGGCGTAACTGAAATTTTACCGGGAGTAGGGTAGGCGTGATAGTCAAGGGCCAGCTTAGTGAGGTCAGCGTTTGTGTCCATAATGGGAGTACTCCGGGTAGTAGGCTGCGAATTGATAGGCATGTGTATTTCAGCAGAGTTTTCAGTTGCGTAGTTTTGCAATGCAATATCGGAGCTTTCAAGCCATGGGTGTTTGTTAATGCCAACGGCTGGGCCCTATTTAAGAGTGTTTCAAGCTCGATGCTTACTTTATGCGGGTCGGGGAGCTATACTGTATCGAATACGGCTTATTAAGGCGTCGTACGTTGCCTTCTGCCCTGCTATCCGCTAACCGGTCTGGCCGTGTCGCGGAAGGTTTTTCCCTGCATCATAACGAGTCAGACACTCGGATAGGTGAAGCGCATTTATGTCATCGGAAATAGAACTTCAGTCCAATTCATACCTTTTCGGCAGTAACGCACCTTATGTAGAGGAACTCTACGAGTCCTATCTGGACAACCCCGGGTCGGTTACCGACCAGTGGCGCGATTACTTCGATCAGCTCCAGCACTTGCCCGCCTCAGATGGCAAGGAAGCCACTCGCGATCAGGCTCACGCGCCTATCGTAGAGTCCTTTGCCCAGCGCGCGCGCGCCAACGCCTTTGTGGGGCGTGCGCAAGAGCCCGATCTGGCGGTGGCAGGCAAACAGGTTTACGTTCAGTCGCTCATTGCCGCCTATCGTTCCCTCGGTTCCCGCTTCGCCGAGCTCGATCCGCTCAAGCGCCACGATCGCCCGGTTATTCCCGAATTAGATCCCAGCTTTTATGGCTTGACCGAGTCCGATCTCGATCAGGTATATGCGGCGAGCAACTCGTATTTCACCAAAGCCGACACCATGACCATGCGCAACCTGCTAAAGGCTTTGCGCGATACCTATTGCCGTAGCGTAGGTGCCGAGTTCATGCATATTTCCGACCAGGCCGCCAAGCGCTGGATTCAGGAACGCCTAGAGTCCACCATAGGCGTGCCGTCATATTCCACCGAGCGCAAGCGCTATATATTGCGGCAATTGACAGAAGCAGAGGGTCTGGAGCGCTTCCTGCACACGAAATATGTAGGGCAGAAGCGTTTTTCCCTCGAGGGTGGCGAGAGCTTCATCGCGTCTATGGACGAGGTGGTCAATCACGCTGGCGAAAATGGCGTGCAGGAACTCGTCGTGGGCATGGCGCACCGCGGCCGCCTGAATATGCTGGTCAACATCATGGGCAAGATGCCTGGCGACCTGTTTGCCGAGTTTGAAGGTAAGCACACCGAAGGCCTGACCGATGGCGACGTCAAGTACCATAATGGCTTTTCCAGCGACCTTTCCACGCGTGGCGGGCCGGTGCACTTGTCGCTGGCGTTCAATCCATCGCATCTGGAAATCGTCAATCCGGTTGTCGAAGGCAGTGTGCGCGCACGCCAAGATCGTCGCGGTGACGACGGCGGCAACGAGGTTTTGCCGGTTCTGGTGCACGGCGATGCGGCCTTCGCAGGGCAGGGCGTCGTGATGGAAACGCTCAACCTTGCGCAGACTCGAGGTTATGGCACGGGCGGTACTTTGCATATCGTCATTAATAACCAGATCGGCTTTACGACCTCCGATCCGCGCGATACGCGTTCTACCCTGTATTGCACCGACGTGGTCAAAATGATTGAAGCGCCGGTTTTTCATGTCAATGGCGACGACCCCGAAGCCGTAGTGTATGTGACGCAGTTGGCGCTCGATTATCGTCTGCAGTTCCATCGTGATGTTGTCGTAGATATCGTATGTTTCCGTAAATTGGGGCACAACGAACAAGACACTCCATCGCTCACGCAACCGCTCATGTACAAAAGCATAGGCAAGCATCCCGGCACCCGCAAGGTCTACGCCGACAAATTGGTGGCCCAGGGTGTGCTGGCCGAAGGCGAACCCGACCAGCTCGTCAAAGACGAAGGCGAACCCGACCAGCTCGTCAAAGATTACCGTCAGTTGCTTGAAGACGGCCATCGGTCCATAGAGCCGGTACTGACCGACTTCAAAAATAAATACGCCACTGACTGGTCTGCATTTCTGGGCGCCAAATGGACAGATCAGGCCGACACGGGCATTCCGGTGGCCGAGCTGACTCGCATCGGCGAACGCATCACGGCAGTTCCCGAAAACTTTACCGTGCATCCTCTGGTCAGCAAGATGCTCAACGACCGCCGGCTTATGGCCCGTGGCGAGCACAGGCTTGACTGGGGCATGGGCGAGCATCTGGCCTTTGCAACCCTTGTTTCGGCCGGATACGGCGTGCGCATTACCGGACAAGATTCCGGGCGCGGCACGTTCTCGCATCGCCATGCCGTGCTGCACGATCAGAAGCGCGAGCGCTGGGACGGCGGCACCTACATTCCTTTACAGAACGTGTCAGATAGCCAGGCGCCGTTTACCATCATCGATTCCGTGCTGTCCGAAGAGGCCGTGCTTGGGTTTGAATACGGTTATGCCTCGGCCGACCCGCATACGCTCACTATTTGGGAAGCGCAGTTTGGCGATTTTGTGAACGGTGCTCAGGTGGTGATAGACCAGTTCATCACCTCGGGCGAAGCCAAGTGGGGTCGTCAGTGTGGCCTGACGCTAATGCTGCCTCATGGCTACGAAGGGCAGGGCCCTGAACATTCGTCGGCGCGTATTGAACGCTTCCTGCAACTGTGTGCAGACAATAACATTCAAGTCGTTCAACCGACCAATAGCGCCCAGATCTTTCATCTATTGCGTCGTCAAATGATTCGGCCGTTTCGCAAGCCATTGGTGATCTTTACGCCGAAATCTCTGCTGCGCAATAAAGATGCCACTTCGCCGCTGTCCGATCTGGCCACCAGCCATTTCCTGCCGGTCATTGGCGAGCAAGACGAAAGCATCGCTGCCGCCGATGTCAAACGCGTGCTGGTGTGTTCGGGCAAAGTGTATTACGACCTGGTGCATGCCCGCGGCGAGGCCAGCCGCACCGACGTGGCTATCTTGCGTGTGGAACAGTTATATCCCTTTGCGCACAAAGCCTTCCAGGCCGAACTGCAAAAATACCCGGCCGCTCGCGAGATCATCTGGGCTCAAGACGAGCCGCAAAATCAGGGGGCTTGGTTTTATGTTCAGCATCATGTGTACGAGAACATGGCCGAAGGCCAGCGGCTTGGATATGCTGGGCGTGTAGCATCCGGATCTCCGGCCGTGGGTTATATGGCCAAGCACCAGGAGCAGCAAAAGGCCCTGATCGAAGCGGCGCTTGCGGTCAAGTTCAAGGGCTATATGTTCACCAAGTAATAAATGTTTTTAAATAACGGATTAAAAAATTATGGCTATCACTGAAGTTCTCGTACCCCAGCTTTCCGAATCGGTTTCCGAGGCAACTTTGTTGAACTGGAAAAAACAGCCCGGTGAGGCCGTGACTGAAGATGAAATCCTGATCGAAGTTGAAACCGATAAAGTGGTGCTTGAAGTTCCGGCGCCCGCCTCAGGCGTGCTCAGTGAAATTGTCAAGGGCGACGGCAGCACGGTAACCTCGGGTGAGGTCTTGGCGCGCATCGATAGCGCTGCCAAGGCGGCTACTCCGGCAGTGCAGGCGGCCGCAGCAGCTCCGACTGCGCAAGTGGCAGCGCCGGCTCCGCCCGTGCCGCCAGTATCGCCTGTGTCGTCCGTTGCTTCCCCCGCGGCCGCAAAAATTCTGGCCGACAAAGGGGTTGATCCGGCATCGGTCGAAGGGTCGGGACGAGGTGGGCGCATCACCAAAGGCGATGCACTGCAAGCCAATCCCACCGCTACTGCCGCCGTCAAGACTGTTGCGGCGCCCGTGGCTCCTACCACCCGGTCGTTAGATGGCCGCCCCGAACAGCGCGTACCCATGAGTCGCCTGCGTGCCCGCGTGGCCGAACGCTTGTTGCAGTCGCAATCTGAAAACGCCATTCTCACTACGTTTAACGAAGTAAGCATGCAGGGGGTCATCGATCTGCGCAGCAAGTACAAAGAAAAGTTTGAAAAAGAGCACGGTGTGAAACTGGGCTTCATGTCGTTCTTTGTCAAGGCTGTGGTTGCGGCGTTGAAGAAGTATCCGGTCGTTAATGCCTCAGTCGATGGCAAAGACATCATTTACCATGGCTATTTCGATATCGGTATTGCAGTGGGCAGTCCGCGCGGCCTGGTGGTTCCTATTTTGCGCAACGCTGATCAGATGTCGATTGCCGACATCGAAAAGCAAATTGCCGACTTCGGCACTCGTGCACGTGATGGCAAAATCACTCTTGAAGATTTGACCGGCGGCACGTTCTCGATTTCCAACGGTGGGGTATTCGGATCAATGTTGTCTACCCCCATTATCAACCCTCCGCAGGCGGCTATTCTGGGCGTTCACGCAACCAAGGATCGCGCCGTGGTTGAAAATGGGCAGATTGTTATCCGCCCCATGAATTATCTGGCGCTCTCGTATGATCATCGGCTGATCGATGGCCGTGAGGCCGTTCTGGCTCTGGTGGCCATGAAAGAGGCGCTCGAAGATCCTCAACGTCTTTTGCTGGAAATTTAAGACCTAGGGTGCCAGTTGATGTCTTTGTCTTGAGCGGTGTATTCGTCGCAAGAGAATATACCGCTAGCGCACGCCGTCGCGGTTGTCGTGCAAAGCCTGTCGCGGCTTTGCGTTATTTATGATTTTATCGAGTAGGAAATATGGCCAAACAATTTGACGTAGTGGTTATTGGGGCAGGGCCTGGTGGGTATATTGCCGCCATACGCGCGGCGCAACTGGGGATGACGGTCGCGTGCATCGACGCCTGGAGCACGGGCGACGGGAAGCCCGCGCCAGGTGGCACTTGCACCAATATAGGTTGCATCCCATCGAAGGCTTTGTTGCAATCTTCCGAGCATTACGAACAGGTCAGCCACCATTTATCCGAACACGGCATCGAGGTCAAAGACGTTACGCTCAAGCTTGACACGCTGATCGGGCGCAAGAACAATGTCGTCAAGCAGAATAACGACGGCATTTTGTATCTGCTGAAGAAAAACAAAGTCACGTTCTTTCATGGCAATGGGTCGTTTGTTTCGCAGGTCGATGGCGGCTGGTCCATTAAAGTCGCTGGCGCCTCCGAGGAAGATCTGGTGGCCCGGCATGTCATTGTTGCGACCGGGTCGACGCCGCGCGCTTTACCCGGCCTGCCTTTCGACGAAAAGCAGGTGCTATCTAACGACGGCGCACTGAGCATCCCTGTGGTTCCCAAAAAACTGGGTGTGATTGGCGCGGGTGTGGTGGGCCTTGAGATGGGCAGTGTCTGGCGCCGTTTGGGTGCCGAGGTTACCATTCTCGAGGCGATGCCCGACTTCCTGGCTGCGGCCGATCAGCAGATCGCCAAAGAAGCGCAAAAGGCGTTTGCCAAGCAAAACCTCGTGATTCATACAGGTATCAAAATCACTGATGTGAAGGTCGGTGCCAAGAGCATTTCTATTGCCTATACGGACTCCGCTAGCGTCGAGCAGACGCTGGTGGTCGACAAGCTCATTGTCTCGATAGGCCGGGTGCCGCATACCGAAGGGCTTGGTGTCGACATAGTGGGTCTGAAGCTCGATGAACGCGGCTTTGTGGCGGTGGATAAAGATTGCAAAACTAATCTTCCCAATGTGTGGGCGGTGGGCGATGTGGTGCGCGGCCCCATGCTGGCGCATAAAGCCGAGGAAGAAGGCGTGGCGGTTGCCGAGCGTATTGCCGGCCAGCATGGTCATGTCAATTTCGGTACTATTCCGTGGGTCATCTACACTTCTCCCGAAATCGCCTGGGTTGGAAAAACCGAGCAGCAGCTTAAAACGGAAGGTCACGAGTACAAGGCTGGCAGCTTCCCGTTTTTGGCCAATGGCCGGGCTCGCGCCTTGGGCGATACGACTGGCTTTGTGAAGGTGTTGGCCGATGCCAAAACCGATGAAGTGCTGGGCGTGCATATTATCGGCCCCATGGCTTCAGAGCTGATCTCCGAGGCGGTAACTATCATGGAATTTCGAGGTGCGGCCGAAGACATCGGCCGGATTTGTCATGCTCATCCGACCTTGTCCGAGGCGCTCAAGGAAGCCGCATTGGCGGTTGACAAGCGGGCGTTGAATTTCTAACTGTAAATCTAACAGGATCTTGTATTTTGTCAGTTTCGCGTGGGTTTATATGAAATGAATGTGCGCGAATATTATCGGCAAGTCTTGGTCGAGCGCGGTTATGAGTCCGATGCGGCCCAGTTGGTAGCCGTCGATCGTTTGCAGCGCTATTTTGATGATTGGCTAGATTTCAAGCAGGCGCGTTCAACTCGGCTGAAAAAAATCTTTGCGCGGCCTGAGGTTCCGCGTGGCGTGTACCTGTGGGGCGGGGTGGGTCGCGGGAAAAGCTTTCTGAGAATTCATGCGCGGCGTGCATCGTGAACTGCAAGAGGTCAAGGGCCAGGAGAATCCGCTCGACGAAGTGGCTCGGCGTGTCGCTCGCCGCTATCGTTTGATTTGCTTCGATGAGTTTCATGTGTCTGATATTGCCGATGCCATGATCCTCTATCGCTTGCTGCTCAAGCTATTCGAGCTGGGCACCTCGTTTGTCATGACTTCTAACTACGAGCCCTCCACCCTGTATCCCGATGGTTTGCAGCGCGACCGGATATTGCCGGCGATCAAATTGATCGAGGATCGCATGGATGTGCTCAACGTGGATATGGGCGTGGACTATCGCCGGCGTACGCTGGCGCAGTTGCGCATGTATATGTCGCCCGTCACCGAGTCTACCCGAACCGAGTTGCGCGCGGCGTTTGATCACCTTTCCGATACGGCACCGCAAAATCCGGTGCTGACGATTGAAGGCCGCCAGATCAAGGCGATCGCCTTAAGCGGCAGCGTTGTGTGGTTCGATTTTGCCACTTTGTGCGGCGGCCCACGCTCTCAGATCGACTATATGGATCTGGCCAGCCGCTTTCACACAGTCATACTGTCCGATGTCCCTTGCATGGGTCCGCGCCACGCTTCGGAAGCGCGCCGATTCACCTGGCTTATCGATGTGTTTTATGATCACAAGATTCAGCTGATCATATCGGCTCAGTGCGCACCCGATGAGTTATATACCCACGGGGCTTTGGCCAATGAGTTCCAGCGTACCGTGTCTCGCATTATGGAAATGCAGTCGCTCGAATATATCGAGTCGGAACATCGGGAAGCTGTGCTTTTGTGATTTCTGACAGCTCGCCGGTGTTATTTTGCGCCGCCCCATTCATTCTTTCTTCAGACCTGGACTCATGAATACCCGAGTATTAACCGGCATTACCACCTCTGGAACTCCGCATCTGGGAAATTACGCAGGTGCAATTCGCCCTTCGATCCGCGCTAGCGCCCAGCCGGGGGTAGACGCCTTTTATTTTATGGCCGATTATCATGCGCTGATCAAATGCGACGATCCACAGCGCATCGCGCGCTCGCGCCTGGAAATTGCCGCCACCTGGATCGCCGCAGGCCTGGATGCCGATAAAGTAACGTTTTATCGTCAGTCCGATATTCCGGAAATTCCAGAGCTGTGCTGGATGCTTACTTGCGTAGCGCCTAAGGGCTTGATGAATCGCGCGCACGCCTACAAAGCCTCGGTCGATCAGAACCAGCTTAAACAACTTGATCCCGATGACGGCATTACCATGGGTCTGTTCTCGTATCCCGTGCTGATGGCCGCGGACATATTGATGTTCAATGCGAATAAGGTACCGGTTGGCCGCGACCAGATCCAGCATTTAGAGATGACGCGTGATATTGCGCAGCGTTTCAATCATCTGTATGGACGAGGCAAAGATTATTTTGTATTACCTCAGGTGCAAATCGAAGAAGATGTCGCAACCTTGCCCGGACTCGATGGGCGCAAGATGTCTAAGAGCTATGACAATACGATTCCGCTGTTTGAAGGCGGGGCACCTGCCATGCGCGCTGCCGTCATGCGTATCGTGACGGATTCACGTCAGCCTGGCCAGCCCAAAGATGCCGAAAGCTCGCATTTGTATACGCTCTACCGTGCCTTTGCCACGCCTGACGAATCGGTGCAGTTCAGGCTCGACCTGGAGCAGGGGCTGGGCTGGGGTGAAGCGAAGGAATTGTTGTACAAGCGTATCGAATTAGACTTGGCCCCCATGCGTGCCCAGTATGCCGAGCTGATGGCGCGGCCCGATCGTATTGAAGATATTTTGCAGGCGGGTGCGGCAAAGGCGCGTAAATTATCGTCGGTATTGATGATGCAGTTGCGTGACGCGGTGGGTTTACGCCAACCGGCTCAGGTGGCAGCGGTCGGCTCGGCGAAACGAAAGGCCGGCGGCAAGCGTGCCCGTTTTGTCAGTTTTCGCGACGAGATGAGCCAATTTCGCTTCCGGTTGCTGGACGCTGACGCAAGCGAGTTGCTGCAGTCAGAGCCGTTTACTCATCCGCAGGCGGCGGGACAGGCTATTCAGAGCCTGCGATCAGCCGTGCTGGAAGATATTCAGACCGAGTGCAATGGGGTGGTCACTTTTACCGTGGCCGGCCAGGTAATAGGTCGTTGCGCGGTAGGCAATCTGCCGCAACTGCGCGTCGCGTTACGTGAAATGAATGATGATCAGGCTGCCAAGTAGCCTTTCGGTTTGACGTCATGCAGCAGAGATGAAATAATGCGGAACAATAATGATTCTCATACGCACTTGCTTATAGGAAGCTCCCCATTCATGAGATATTCTCTGTCCGCCAAATTACGGGCTGCAACGATGTTTGCTGTCATGGCCCTATTCTCTGCTCACGCTTCACAAGCCGCCGATACGTTGTTGATTTATAACGGCCAACATAAAGTGACGGCAGAAGGGGCCGCAAAGGCTTTTGAAAAGGCAACGGGAATCAAGGTCGAGTTACGCAACGGCTCTAGCTCGCAACTGGCCAACCTGATTTCCGAAGAAGGCAGCAAGTCTCCCGCAGACCTATTTTATTCGGAAGAAACTCCACCCCTGGCGGCTTTGGCCGAGAAGGGCTTGCTGGCTCCGATCGACGCAAAAACTTTGGCATCTTTACCAGGAAATTACCACGCCAAAGATGGCGACTGGGTGGCTATTTCAGCACGCGTGCGTGTAGTGGCCTATAACAAGGCCAAGGTCAAGCCGGCCGATCTGGAGCCATCGGTATTGAATTATGCAAGTCAGAAATGGGCCGGTAAGGTAGGTTTCGTGCCGACCAGCGGCGCGTTCCAAGAGCAGATCGTGGCGATCATCAAGCTCAAGGGGCGCGATGCGGCATTAGAATGGCTAAAAGGCCTGAAGAAATACGGCAAGATCTATAACAAGAACGGAGCCGCACTTAAAGGAGTGGAACGCGGCGAGGTGGAGGTTGCATTAATCAATAATTACTACTGGTTTGCGCTGGCCAAGGAAAAAGGAGCGAAGAACATGGCCTCCGCCTTGAATTATGTAGGTCATAAAGATGCCGGCGCCTTGATCACCTCTTCGGGAATTGGTATTTTAAAATCCAGCAAAAATCAAGCTCTTGCGCAGAAGTTCGTGGCCTTTCTCGCGAGCCCCGAGGGCCAGCAAGTCATTGTCAACGACGTGGCCGAATACCCCCTGAATCCGAATGTCAAATCGCCATTTGATTTGAAACCCTTTAGTGAGCTTGATCCACCCGATGTGTCGGCGGCTGATCTGGGCGATGCGCATGAAGCGACCGAATTGATTCGTGAGGCTGGCCTAAGTTAAATAATGCCTTCCAATGCCCTTTCGTCGCTGTGGCGGCGCGGTGGTGCGAGGCGGCCTGCGTGGCTGCCTCCGTTTTGGCATTCTGTCATTGTGGCGCTCGTTCTAGCCGCGGTTTGCTTACCTTTTCTTTATGTTATCTGGCGCGCTGCGCAGGTTGGGCTGGAACGCAGCGTGGCATTGCTGTGGCGCGAGCGGGTCGCCCAGCTGCTGTTCAACACTATTTCATTAATGACCACGGTTACTGTGATCGCGGTGTTTCTGGGCGCCGGCGCAGCCTGGTGTATTGAACGCACGAACTTGGCAGGTGCCCATGTCTGGTCGGTGCTTGTCAGTCTGCCTTTGTGCATCCCTGCCTTCGTCAGCAGTTATACCTGGATGTCCATTAGCTCTGTTTTCGAAGGTTTTGGCGGCGCGGTGCTGGTTCTTTCCCTGGCAACGTTTCCGCTGGTGTACTTGCCGGTGGCAGCCGCATTGAAAGGACTAGACCCGGCGTTGGAGGAGGTCAGCCAGTCGTTGGGGCGTAACCGTTGGCAGACATTTCGCGGAGTAGTGCTGCCGCAATTGAAGCCGGCTTTAGGTGGAGGGGCCTTGCTGGTCAGCCTGCACATGCTGGCGGAGTTTGGCGCTTTGGCGCTGTTGGGTTATCAAACCTTTACCACCGCTATTTTCGAAGAGTACGAGCTTGAATTCAGCAACGCCTCGGCCGCGTTGCTGGCGTTCGTGCTGTTGCTCTTATGCTTGCCGATTATTCTCGTCGAATTGCGTCTGCGCGGCCGCACGCAATTAGCTCGCGTGGGTAGGGGCACGCGACGTGCGACGGTCGTGTTGCCCCTAGGCCGCTGGCAGTGGCCGGTTTTGGCTGCCTTTGCAGCGGTGGCCGCATTGGGTTTGCTGGTACCCTTGGGCATGCTGGCTTATTGGCTCACACATGGTACGTCGGCAGGGGTCGATTGGGTGGCTCTTGCCTCCTCGGCCTGGGATTCGCTGTCCCTTTCTTTGCTAGGGGCATTGTGTACCGTGCTGTGCGCCGTACCTGTGGTGTTGGCGGCGATTCGCCACCGGGCGCATCTGGGAATATGGCTGGATCGGGTTCCTTACGTGGCTCACGCACTGCCCGGCTTAGTTATTGCCTTATCGCTCGCGTTTTTTTCGATTACGTATGTCTCCTGGGCATATCAGACTTGGTTGCTGATACTGTTGGCCTACGTGGTGCTGTATCTACCCATGGCGCAGGTGTCCATACGTGCGGCGCTTGAGCAATTGCCTGCGGGGGTCGAAGACGTGGGGCACGCGCTGGGCCATGGTTCGTGGTCGGTTTTCTGTAAAATCACTTTGCCTTGCATCGCCCCGGGCCTGGCGGCGGCTGGGGCCTTGGTATTTTTACAGCTTATGAAAGAATTGACCGCAACCCTTATTCTGGCTCCGATTGGCGTGGACACCTTATCGATGCAAGTCTGGTCTGCGACCAACAATGCGGCGTTCGCGGCTGCTGCACCGTATGCGGCTGTGTTAATTCTCATCTCCGGCGTACCTGTGCATATCTTACGTAAAACGGTGTATTTCGATGCCCAGTAGCTCAGACCTGACCACCCTGCAGGTAGAGCAGGTTGAAAAATCCTACGGTCTGAAAAAGGTGCTGCACGCGATTGATTTCGTGGTGGAACCGGGGCAAGTGGTTTCTTTGCTTGGCCAGTCCGGCTGCGGTAAGACGACCCTGTTGCGCCTGATCGCGGGGTTCGACAGGCCCGATAGTGGGCAGATTAGCGTGGCCCGGCAAGTGGTGGCCAGCGCCCGTGTCTTTGTGGTGGCTGAAAAGCGTCATATTGGTTATGTCCCGCAAGAGGGTGCTCTTTTCCCCCATCTTAATGTTTACGATAACGTGGCGTTTGGTTTGAATAAGGGTCCGGGCCGAAGCGAGGCGGTTGACCGCATGCTGGAGCTGACCGGAATTACCGAGCTCCGTGCCCATATGCCGCATCAGTTGTCCGGAGGCCAGCAACAGCGTGTGGCGCTGGCGCGCGCATTGGCTCCAGAACCACGCATGCTCTTGCTCGACGAGCCGTTCAATGCGCTCGATGCCAACTTACGCAGTTCTATTTGCCAGGACGTGATGACCTTGCTGCGGCGTATTGGGGCCACGGTATTACTGGTGACGCATGACCAGCGCGAAGCATTTATCTCGTCGGATCGCGTGGCGGTGATGCGTGACGGGCATATCGTTCAGTTCGACGATCCGGTGAACCTCTACCGCAGGCCCGTTGACGTGCAAACCGCTGAACTCGTGGGCGGCATTATTTTGCTCGATGGCGTTGTGGTGGATAACGGTGTGCGTACGGCGTTGGGAATGGTGCCTGTTGCCAGCAGTCGTAATCCGGGAGAATCCATTAGTTCCAGTCATTCACCTCGGGCCGTTCATCGTGGGCTGGGAGAGTCGGTACGCGTGATGCTGCGGCCAGAACAGTTGCGTCTGGTGGCACCAGGCCAAGGGGTCGCAGCGCGGGTGGTGGAAATTGCATTCCACGGCCAGTATTTCAGTTTGCGGATTGTGCTGGAGTCGCCCGATTGTCTCACCCAGCCCACCGCGGCGCGCAAGGACGGAGCTACCCCAACTATAGATTTTCTGGTAAGAACGCATTATCCGCTTGAACATACGGTGGGCGACCGCGTGGGTGTACGGATCGTGGGGACGGGGATGCTTTACGGCTTGCGCGATG
>CAJDUX010000056.1_pt1 | contig 14800 bp, 15 predicted proteins | sample 7391081 | NCBI WGS metagenome assembly CAJDUX01 (sample SAMEA7055685, study PRJEB34461) | soil metagenome | biome: terrestrial ecosystem; feature: Peninsula; material: soil | place: Antarctica | collected 2016 | reverse complement strand
TTTTTCTCCTTTTTGAAATCATTCTTATCATCGACAACTGCAACATATTTTTTCTTTTTGATTGTTTTGTCTACAACTTTCTTTTTAGGTTTTTCTTTCTGGACCTCGTCCCAGCGGGTCGGTTCCTTGTAGCATGAGGGCAAGGCCGTCAGGAGCAACAGCACGATCATCACGTCGCCCACCGGGCGGTTGTTCATGGTCAGCGGCATGGTGTTCCTTTGTAACCCCTTGTCTCACTCTCTTCGTGGGGCCGTTGCAGGACCGAAAAAAGCCCCACACACTATAGCCGCGGGGCCTCTTCTGGACAACTGAAAGCCCTTTGCAGCCGATGCGTCGAAGCTCTGGGGCCCGGGGGGCGTGCGGCCCAGGGGCGCGAGGTTCACGGTGCCTACCGCCAACGTGCCCCCGGCTCCTTCAGGTAATGCCGGAAGACGTATCCCCACGGGATAATCGGGATTAAGATCACGCCCAACGCGATCGCTTTGAAATCCTCTGTGAATTGCGTCGTGTTCACGCCCGCTCTCCATTGCGGGAGCCCGTAATCGATGAGCCAGATTGTCTTCCACGCCAGCTCGAAGAGAAGGATCGGAAGCATCTGCAGCGGGTAGCGAAGCCCGAAACATGCAAGCAACCACAGTCCGCCGAGCATGCTCGGGATTACTCCGCGCGCCGTCGGAACACTAATTTATTCGGCGTAGAAACCTCTGCCGCATACCCGTATCCCTCACTGGCAAACGCCTGCAACGCCGCCGGCTTTTTAATCCGCTTCTCGATCACATACCGGGCCATCAACCCGCGCGCCCTTTTTGCATAAAAACTGATCACCTTCCAGACACCGTTCTTGTAATCTTGAAATACACACTGCACCACGTCTACGGTCAGTGCCTTGCGATCAACCGATTTAAAATATTCTTCTGACGCCAGATTCAACAATACTGTTTCGCCCTGCTCGCCCATACGCGCATTCAAATATTGGGCAATTGAGCTACCCCAATAGTCATACAGGGTTTCGCCTTGTTTAGTGACAAGCCGTGTACCCATTTCCAGGCGATAAGGCTGCATCAGATCAAGCGGACGCAACACGCCATACAGTCCGCTGAGTATCGCCACATGATTCTGCGCCCAATCCAGTTGCTTGTCCGTCAGGCTTGCTGCATCCAGCCCTGCATACACATCACCGTTGAACATCAGCGCCGCTGGCCTGGAATTGGCCTGCGTAAAGTGCGGTTGCCAATGCGCATAGCGTTCTACATTCAACTGAGCCAGCTTATCGCTCAAGCTCATTAAAGCGGCGACCTGTGCAGCCGACTTCTTCTTCAGCACCTTGATCAGGCCAGCTGCCTGCTCGACAAATACAGGCTGGGAGTGCAGCGTCGTGCGAACGGTTGAATCAATATCCAGTTTTTTTGCGGGGGACAATACCAGCAGCATTCTTCTATCCTGTTAAATATGGCAGCCACAAAAGGCGCCGCTATAGATGGTATCGAAAATGGCACCCACGAGGGGTGCCGCTACCTTGTGGGTGTCACTGATGGCACGCCGACCTATTACCGGGCTGTCCATCCACCGTCGAGCGACATCGTCGTGCCAGTCATCTGCTCGGCCGCGTCCGACGCCAAAAACACCGCCGCGCCCCCCAACTGCTTGGTCGTGACGAATTGCAAAGAAGGCTGCTTTTCAGTCAACAGCTCTTTAGCCGCAGCCTCGACCTCAATGCCCTTGCTCTTAGCCACTGCCTGGATCTGCTTTTCTACCAGCGGAGTGCGCACCCAGCCCGGACAAATGGCATTGCAGGTCACGCCATTACCCGCGTTTTCCAACGCTGTCACCTTGGTCAGGCCCACCACGCCATGCTTGGCCGCCACGTAGGCAGACTTATTCGCTGACGCCACCAGACCATGGGCTGACGCAATATTGATGATGCGCCCCCAACCTTGCTTCTTCAATACGCCTTCACCTTGAAATCGTGCTCCAGCCCGACGCGCTCTTTTTCAATCGCGGCCGCATCGCCAAAGCCGTTAATCACCACATCGGCCCCGTTAGCCGCGAGCTCGCGTGCAATCGCCAGACCAATACCGCTTGTCGACCCCGTCACAACGGCATGTTTACCTTTAAGCATAACGTTCCTTTTCTCGTCAATACTGCCCAAAATCGATTCATTTCTGCGTCTCTAGTGTAGCGCTGCAACGCTTGTCCGCCAGCGCGCAAATAGCCGCTTGCGTGTGTGCAGGCTTTTAATTTACTTGCTAGAATAGCAGGCTTGCTTTATCGACCCACCCGGACAGGTGGCAGAGTGGTCGAATGCGCTGGACTCGAAATCCAGTGTACGTTTAGGCGTACCGTGAGTTCGAATCTCACCCTGTCCGCCAGATAATTTATGGAAACCTGGCATCGCCTTTACGGCCGGCGATGCTTCTGTGCGTAAAGCCTGGAGTCCGCTACTTCCAGCAAAGATTTGGCCTCGTCGCCATCTTCGGGCATGGTGGCAACACCGATCGTGATCTCGGGATAAACCGCTACGCGAGCGGCGGCCTCTCGTATGACTGCGCCGATGCGTTGCGCTATCTCAAGCGCCTTGGCGTGGCTCGTCAGCGGAAGTACCGCGATGAACTCATCTCCGCCGTGCCGCCCCAGGTGATCATTCTCACGCAAAATGCCACGCAAAGTTTCGGCGACCCAAGCCAAGGCGCGATCACCCATGCTGTGGCCATAGTGATCATTGATGAGCTTGAAACGGTCCAGATCCATTGCCAACACACTCAGTGGTTGCGCGCTCAATCGATGCCGCTCCAGTTCGGTGTCCAGCTGAGAGAGAATGCCTCTACGATTGAGCAGTCCGGTGAGCGGATCCTTGATGGCTTCAGTCTTGAGGCCAGCCTGGGTACTCTCCCAGTTGGCCGTCATTCGGTTGAAGCAATCGGCCAAGACCGCCAATTCATCTCGTCCCCCGACCTCCACGCGCACACCTTCGTGGCCTTCGTTGATGCGGCGCGCAGCTTGCGTCAATGCCCGCAATGGTCGCAGCAGCGAACGCAGAAAAACCATAGCTAGCAACGCGGCCGCCGTCAAGGTGAGCACCCAGCTCCACACTAACCAGTGCAACTGGGTCTTGCGCTGCGCGACCGCCTTTTCATATCGAACCCTAAGCACATCGGACAGGCTCACGCGTGCATTGGAGATATCCCGGGTTGCCTGTTCCAGTTCCATGCGAGTATGGAGGTTGGTCGCGGCATCGCTCACATGCTGAGTGTGGACCTGCTGTACCAAGCGACGAACCGAAGGGCGCGCCTGCAACCAGGACTTCTGCGCGTCTTCCAAAATATCCGCCGGCATATCCTTGCTGTCCATGCCGACACCGATGCTGGAGAAGCTGTTGTCGATATTCTGGGTGAGTGCTGCGAAGCCTGGTACAGAGTCATTCGACTCGGCCAGCAATTCATCCACCAGTGCCTGCTGAAGGTAATATTCCAGCGTGGTCAGCGGGATCAGCCCGTGCACTGACTCCTCGACCGAATCACGAAAGGCCATCTCCTGCTCGTTCAGCACCATGATGCTCACCGCACTGAGCACTGCCAGCGGCAGCAATAACACCGCTATGACCGTCATCATCCGTTGCCGTACCGAAAGCCTGCGCAATAGCACTTCGAGGCTTTTTCCCATCAGGACTCCCTTGACCCAATTTCACGTCGTAAGAATTGTAGCAACAATGTCCTGATCACCGCAGTTGACACGTGCCTCACGCCACGCACTTTCGGCTCTTCCCCATTAACGGGCGGCGGTCACTCATCAAACACGGTTAATCGCACCGTTCCAACCGCACTGGGCCAAGACCCTCATGCGGTGGCAACAGCACTGTTGTTTTTCTCTGAACGACTAAGTAAATGCCTCAGCACTGCAGGCCACGCTGTAAAATGCCGCGATTGGACTAGGCCACTGATCTGGGCACACATATGAAAGCACAGGAACAAAAACAGCCAGCCCTACGAACACGTCCTACCCCTAATAGAGCGGCCACCTTTGGCAGGCCGAAGTCGGGACTCCGTGAGCGGTTGTTCGTCGTCATTTTTGAGGCCGACACCCGTGCTGGGCGCTGGTTCGACTTTACTTTAATAGCCGCGATCTTGGTAAGCGTGGCAGTCGTCATGCTTGACAGCGTTTCCCAAATCGGCGATCGCTACGGTACCACGCTGCAAACGTTAGAGTGGCTTTTCACCGTCGTCTTTACGATCGAATATGTTGTCCGCCTGGCCTGCGTAAAACATCCGCTACGTTATGTCAGAAGCTTTTATGGAATAGTGGATCTTCTGGCAATCCTTCCAAGCTACGCCGCTTTTTTCATGCCCGAGCTACATGCTCTATTTGATCTTCGCCTTTTGCGATTGCTGCGAATTTTCCGACTTCTAAAGCTCGCGGCCTACGTCGAGGAGTACTCCATATTAGGTCACGCCCTGTTAGCGAGCAGGCGCAAGATTGTGATTTTTCTGTCCGTGGTCGCGATTATTGTAATTGTGAACGGCACGTTGCTTTACGTTGTAGAGGGCGGCGCCAACTCGCCATTTAGCAGCATCCCCATGTCGGTCTATTTCGCTATCACCGCGGTGACAACAGTCGGGTTCGGCGACATAACGCCACAAACGGATCTGGGGCGGGCCATTACTTCCATCACCATGCTCGTTGGGTGGAGCATCCTTGCCGTCCCAACTGGAATCATCAGTTCAGAAATGACAGCGCAGAGATTTGCCACCAAGCCTAACACCCGGACATGCCCAGAGTGCCTTACAACAGGATTGGATGAGAACGCAAAATTTTGCGAAAACTGCGGTGCGGAGCTTCCACCGTTTGTTCAGTCACCTCCGTCTACGATTTGAATTTTGCTCTTGTATGTTTTTCGGGGTAGTAGCCAAACCTACGTTACCACTACGCCACGCAGATGCAAACAAATGTTATAGCATCAAAGAAAACAGCACGATCAGTTGCGTTTTGATGCGTATTAGGGTGCTCGTTTACGTTTGAACCTTCTATTTCACCGACAATAGGAACAAGACGTTAATAGCGCAGGAGCGAAATATGAAACGACTACTACTGGCAGGTGCTGCAACATTGGCTCTACTCGGATCAAGTGCCGCGATGGCTCGCGTGGATGTAGGCATTTCCATAGGCATCCCGGGTTTGATCTATGGGGCACCTGAGTACTATCCACCAGTACGTTACGTGGAACGACCCAGAGTCGTTGTGGTGCCCGAGCGCATCTATACACCGGTGTACGGCTACGCCCCACGCTACTATGGCGACGGGTATTACGAACATCGCGGCTGGCGCGGCAACCGCGGTCGTGGTCATTGGAAACATCACCGTGGGCACGGCCGTGACGATGACTAGCCGGTCTTTATAGCCAGCCATGAATTAAAAAGAGCCACATACTGTGGCTCATTTTTTGTGGGTATCAACCCCGCATAAGGCCCGCTCTAACTGGACAAGACGGTAAGCCCGCCCATATAGGGCTGCAATACCTCAGGGATGACGACGCTGCCATCTTCCTGTTGGTAGTTTTCAAGGACGGCGACTAAAGCCCTGCCTACGGCCAACCCTGAACCGTTCAGGGTATGCAGGTATTCGGGCTTGCCTTTTTCGGGACGATAGCGAGCCTGCATCCGACGCGCCTGAAACGCTTCGCAGTTGGACACCGACGAAATCTCACGCCAGGTATTCTGCGCCGGCAGCCAGACTTCAAGATCGTAGGTCTTGGCCGATCCAAACCCCATATCGCCACCACACAGCAAAACCACTCGGTATGGAACCCTCAGCTTTTGCAGAACCGCTTCGGCGTGGCCCACCATTTGCTCAAGCACGTCGTAGGACGTGTCGGGATGCACTATTTGCACCATCTCGACCTTGTCGAACTGATGCTGGCGAATCATGCCGCGTGTGTCGCGCCCGCCACTGCCCGCTTCGGAGCGAAAGCACGGGGTGTGCGCCGTGAGTTTGATCGGCAATGCCGACAGCGGTACGATGGAATCGCGCACCGAGGCAGTCAGGGGAATTTCTGCAGTAGAAATAAGATACAGATCTTCGCTCGCCACGGCATTACCGTGCTGGTCAAGGCCGGGTTCATCATCCGCCCCACCCTTGGTCACCCAAAACATGTCGTCCTTGAATTTGGGCAATTGGCCTGTGCCAAACAAAGTGGAGCTGTTCACGATATAGGGGGTATAGCATTCCAGGTAGCCATGCTCGGTGGTTTGCAGATCGAGCATGAATTGCGCTAATGCGCGATGCAGACGGGCGATGGGGCCGCGCAGCATCATGAAACGCGCGCCTGAAAGCTTGCGTGCCATTTCGAAGTCTAGCCCCAGTGGCTCGCCCAAAGTGACGTGATCTTTCGGCTCAAATGGCAAAGGCTGGGGGTTGCCGTCGGCGGCGGCGGCCGTTGGCAACCAGCGCCTCACTTCGACATTGTCGTCGGCAGACGCCCCTTTAGGAACGCTCGCGTGCGGCAGGTTCGGCAAGGTCATAAGCCATTCATTCAGTTCGGCCTGCACGACGCCCAGCTCGGATTCCAATTCTTTAAGTCGGGTGGGTATCGCCTGTGATTCGGCCAATTCCTGGCTGGCGTCGGCACCTTTAGACTTCAGTTGTCCGATCAGTTTGGATACGGCGTTTCGTCGCGCCTGCAAATTTTCGGTTTCAACCTGAACAGTTTTGCGGCGCGCTTCAAGCCGATTGAATCGGTCGGCGTCGAATTCCAGGCCGCGCATCGCAAGTCGATCGATAACGGTGGCCAGGTCTTTGCGTAATTGATTGGGATCTAACATGGTTGATTCAACAAGTTCAGATTAAGAAAGAATAAGTAAGACGTCGCTAGCCTCGTAGTGGCAGCCCTTGTGGCTGCCAATATCGTTGGTCGTCATGAGGGTACGTATAAATACGAAACCTGGCAGCCACAAGGGCTGCCGCCACATTAGCGACGAGTGAGTTTTCGTAATGGCAGTCCTTGTGGCTGCCAAAACCGTCGATAATCGAGGTCAATCTTTGGCCTCGTCGTCAAGTTTTCTAAGGAAAGCCAGCTTCTCGGCAATTTTACCTTCCAGGCCACGGTCGGTGGGACGATAGAATTTCGCCTTCAGTCCGTCCGGAAAATACTGCTCGCCGGCCGAATAACCGTGTGGCTCGTCGTGCGCGTAGCGATAAGCTTGCCCATGGCCCAACTGTTTCATCAGCTTAGTGGGCGCATTGCGCAAATGCAGCGGCACAGGCTCACTGCCATGCTCTTGAACATAGACACGCGCGGCCTTGTAGGCGCCATACAAGGCATTGGATTTGGCCGCACAGGCCAGGTAGACCACAGCCTGAGCCAGGGCTAGTTCGCCCTCGGGCGAACCCAATCGTTCGTAGATATCGGCGCCATTAAGAGCAATTTCAGTGGCCCTGGGGTCGGCCAAGCCAATGTCTTCAACGGCCATGCGCACAATGCGACGTGACAAATAACGCGGATCAGCGCCACCATCGAGCATGCGAACAAACCAGTATAGCGATGCATCAGGATCCGAACCACGCACCGATTTATGTAAGGCGCTGATTTGATCGTAAAAGGCATCGCCGCCCTTATCGAAGCGGCGCAAATTCTGCGAAAGAGAAGTTTCGAGCCACTCCGAATCGATGACACGGCGATCTGCGCCGCGCGCCGATTCTGCCACGATCTCGACGGCATTAATCAGGCGTCGCGCATCGCCATCGGCCCAGGCGGCCAACTGCGCTTGCGCTGGCTCGTCGAACTGCAGTGCCTCGGCCTCGGGCACCCCCGCGTTAATCACCACCATTGCGCGCCGCAGCAGCTCCTGCAAATCGGCCACGCCCAGCGACTCAAGCACGTAAACACGTGCGCGCGACAACAGCGCCGAATTGACTTCGAAGGACGGATTCTCGGTAGTGGCTCCTATAAACGTGAACAGCCCGCTTTCAACATAAGGCAGGAACGCATCTTGTTGCGCCTTGTTAAAACGATGCACTTCGTCGACAAACAGAATCGTGCGTCGGCCTTGGCCTTGCGCTACCTGCGCCGCCACGACCGCTTCGCGAATGTCTTTGACTCCGCCCAGAACAGCCGACATGGCCAGAAACTGGGCATCGAACCCTGCCGCCATCAAGCGAGCCAACGTGGTTTTTCCGACGCCGGGTGGCCCCCAGAAAATCATGGAGTGAGGCCGGCCTGACTGGAACGCAACACGCAAAGGCTTGCCCGGCCCCAGCAGATGAACCTGACCCGCCACCTCGTCCAGAGTCTTGGGGCGCAGGCGCTCGGCCAGCGGCGCGTTAGCCCCTACCCCTCCTGGAACATTGAAAAGATCCTGGCTAGTGGCCATAACCATCACATCTTGACGACATCCGTGCCTTTCGGTGGAACAAACTTGAATTCGTTGGCGGGCAGTTTGGGGTTGGCCACGATATGGCTTAAATCAATGCGCGTGGTTTGGCCAAAAGAATCTTTCAGTTCCAGACGCGCGGGCAGATCGTTTTTAAAGCCGATATCGGCGTACGCGAATCCGGCGCCGGTATCGCGCGGCACGGCGCGCAGCCATTGCAAGCCGTCACGATCGGGCTGGGCGCTGACGATAAACGCGTCATCCAGCGACCCCGAGCCGAACAGAATAGCTGCGGGAGAAGCACCTATGGCCTTGTCGACCGTACGCTCAGTGACTTGGCTTAAATCGGGATCGTATTGCAAAACCTTGGTGCCATCGGACACGATCAATTGTGCATAAGGCTTTTGAACCTGCCATTTAAAGTGGCCGGGGCGCTGGAACGAGAACACACCCGACTGCGCCGGTTTGGCTTGCCCCTGCTGAGCCAGGGTTTGCTGAGTGAACTGGCCTGTGGCTGACGCGACCTTGGCCACGAATTGCCGCAGTTGCGTCGGCGCATCGGCCGACCAGGCCAGCACAGGACTCGCCGCCAGCAAAATGGCCGCTAAAAAATGTTTACTCTGCATTTGAACTTTCTCCGGCAGGAACCAGGATTTCACGATTGCCATTAGACTGCATGGCCGATACCAGACCGGCGTTTTCCATCTGTTCAAGCAAGCGCGCAGCGCGGTTATAGCCTATACGTAAATGGCGTTGTACCGATGAGATCGAAGCACGCCGATTTTTCAAGATGACCTCGACCGCCTGATCGTACAAAGGATCGGACTCGGCATCGGCAAACCCTGTAACGCTGCCCACACCATCGCCCGTTTCGCCTTCCAGTGCGCCTTCGAGCAAGCCCTCTACGTAATTGGGCTCGCCCTGCTCTTTAATTGAATCTACCACGCGATGCACTTCCTCATCACTCACATAAGCGCCGTGCACCCGCGTGGGCAAGCCCGACCCGGGCGGCATATACAGCATATCTCCCATGCCCAGCAGGGCCTCTGCGCCCATCTGATCGAGAATCGTGCGTGAATCGATTTTGGAAGAGACCTGAAACGCAATGCGGGTCGGAATGTTGGCCTTGATCAGGCCTGTAATGACGTCGACGCTGGGTCGCTGGGTCGCCAGAATAAGATGGATGCCTGCCGCTCTGGCTTTTTGCGCCAATCGAGCAATAAGCTCTTCTATTTTCTTGCCCACGACCATCATCAGATCGGCTAGCTCGTCGATCACGACCACAATCATCGGCAAGGTCGACAAAGGCTCGGGCGCATCCGGAGTCAGTGAGAAGGGATTGGCGATGGGCTCTTCACGTTTGATGGCATCGCGTATCTTGGCGTTATAACCAGCCAGATTGCGCACACCCATCTTGCTCATGAGCTTGTAGCGTTTTTCCATTTCACCCACGCACCAGTTCAGCGCGTTGGCCGCATGGCGCATGTCAGTCACGACAGGCGCCAGTAAATGCGGGATCCCCTCATAAATGCTCATTTCAAGCATTTTCGGGTCGATCAGTATGAGACGGGTCTGGGTCGCGTCAGCCTTGTATAGCAAGGACAAGATCATGGCGTTGATGCCCACCGATTTGCCCGAACCCGTAGTCCCGGCCACCAGCAAATGGGGCATTTTGCCTAAATCGGCCACCACCGGATTGCCGGCAATGTCCTTACCCAGCGCCATCGTAAGCGGCGATGGATTGACATGATAGGTTTGGGACCCAATGATTTCGGAAAGCCTCACGATCTGGCGTTTAGGGTTGGGAAGCTCCAGCCCCATTAAATTTTTTCCAGGAATCGTTTCGACCACACGGATACTCACCAGGCTGAGCGCGCGCGCCAGGTCTTTGGCCAAATTAACAATTTGGCTGCCTTTAACGCCGGTCGCAGGCTCGATCTCGTAGCGAGTGATCACCGGGCCGGCCTGGGCCGCCACCACCACCACATTGACACCAAAATCGGAGAGTTTTTTCTCGATGAGGCGTGACGTGAACTCGATGGTTTCAGGCGCCACGGTTTCCAGCCTTTCACCCGGCGGGTCCAGCAGGCTGATGGCCGGCAAATCGCCCGATGCACCGGGCTCGATGGGTGCCACGAACAGCGTTTTCTGCTTTTCTTTTTCGACCCGCACAGATTTAGGAATGCTGGTGATGGCAGGCTCTATGCGTATGGGCTGCTCGTGCACGAACTGCTCATGCTTGGCTTCAACAATCTCGGTTCGCTCGGCGCTTTTTACCTCGCCTACCTTGCGGTCTTCGTACCGCTAGCAGCTTGCCCAGCTCTCCGCCTGCGCCCGCAGGCAAGGGCGCGCCCACGACCTTGAGTTGCATGGCTTCGGTGCCCATCGCCCCCATAAACATCAGGAAGAAACCAATCCCTATTTCCCAGTGAACCCGCGGCAAGGCGTCTGTCTTGAGGCTAGGCAGTAACATACTGGTAAGTCGGTAAAACCCGACCGCCACGCGCTGCACCAGCAAAACCACCCATAGCCAGGCCGAATAGCCAAACAGAAAGAGCAGTAAATCAGACACATAAGCGCCCAACCGCCCGCCTCGATTCAGGGTAACGCCCGCGTGCACCGAATGCGACCAGGCTGGATCGGAAGCGTGCCAGGTCGCAAGAACCAGGCCGAGCCATACCGCCAGGGCGGCAAACACGATCCAGCGTGCCTCGCGCAGTAATCCGGAAACCCGGGATTGCAGGGGTGAAGGACCGTTGCGCACGTTGCGCGATGAGCGGGGAGATGTTGCAGGTATTCTAGCCATGGACTCATTATAATTGCCTGTTCACTTTTTTCGGATTTTCTGTGATGACAACACCCAAACACGCCAAGGTTCTCATTCTAGGATCGGGTCCAGCCGGCTACAGCGCGGCAGTTTACGCGGCACGCGCCAATCTCGCGCCCGTTTTGGTCACTGGCCTGGAACAAGGCGGCCAATTGATGACCACCACCGACGTCGACAACTGGCCCGCCGATGTGCAAGGCGTGCAGGGCCCCGATCTCATGCAGCGCTTCCAGGCGCACGCCGAGCGCTTCAATACCGAAATGGTGGCCGACCACATCGCCAGCGTCGACCTGTCCAAACGCCCATTTACCCTGACTGGCGACACAGGCGCCGCCTATACCTGCGATGCACTGATTATCGCCACCGGCGCGTCGGCGCAATACCTGGGTTTGCCCACCGAGCACGAATTCATGGGACGAGGCGTTTCTGGCTGCGCCACTTGCGACGGTTTTTTCTATAAGAATCAGGATGTTATTGTAGTTGGCGGTGGGAACACAGCCGTCGAAGAAGCACTATACCTATCGAATATCTGCCGCACGGTAACCGTGGTGCACCGGCGCGACAAGTTCCGTGCCGAAGCCATCCTTATCGATAAAATGATGGACAAGGTCAACAAGGGCAATATGCGCCTCAAATTGTTCTACGAACTTGAAGAAGTGCTGGGTGACGCGTCCGGAGTAACGGGCGCACGCCTGCTCAACAATCAGACACAGGCAAGCGAAGATATCGCGGTTACAGGTGTTTTCATTGCTATCGGGCATCGCCCCAATACTGAAATTTTCAGCGGGCAACTTGAAATGGAAAACGGCTATATCGTGACTCGGGGGGGCTTGAAGGGACTAGCCACCATGACCTCAACGCCTGGCGTGTTTGCCGCCGGTGACGTGCAGGATCACGTGTATCGCCAGGCCATCACCAGCGCCGGCACGGGCTGCATGGCCGCCCTTGACGCGCAACGGTGGCTGGAGAATGAAGTCAACTAAAGGCAAGCTGGCCGATCTGAGGCGACTGCGGCAAAAAGCGGCTGCAGCCACCAATCTGCCTAAACCGGTGTCCGGAGTGGCCCAACCGCATCCCACGACGCCGCAAGCGCCCGCTGTGCAGGCCGACGACCGGCGTGCATTCCAACAGGCTGTCAAAGGGGCGGCACGGCTTCATGGCTCACAGCGGGCCATTTTGCCCCCTGTCGCGGTCGCGTCCGCCGCGCAGTTACGCCAACGCCGTCAAGCCGCTGCGGGCGCGCAACACGCGCCAGCGACATCTGTATCGGACCTCTACACCAGCGCCCGACAGATGCAGAACGAGTCGGAGTTTGTGCGAGCCGGTAGCGGTCCGGATCTGCTCAAAGGCATCAAGCGCGGCAAGTGGCCCGTTAGCGCCACCTTGGATTTACATGGTGCGACGCTGGACGAAGCCCGCGAGCGCCTGGACCAGTTTTTGCAATCGTGCCTCACGCATCACCTGCGCTGCGTCTGCGTTGTGCATGGCAAAGGACATGGCTCGAAGAACGGTACACCTGTACTTAAAGTGAGCGTGCGGCGTTGGCTGACCCAGCTGGCATGCGTGCAGGCCTATGCCGAATGCCGGGAACAGGACGGCGGATCGGGGGCGGTACAGGTTCTGCTGCGTCAATGACAAACGCCGGCAGCAATGCTGTCGGCGTTTGTCGTTTATACTTTTTTTTGGGGACCTGCTTTGTAATGCACCGTTTAATCGGCTTGCCCATGCAGGGCTTTGTCTCCTCACCTGCATGCCAAGCATTGTGCACGAACTTTCAGGCCGGAACACTTAGGGAATACGCTTGGTTAGAGCTTTTTTTACTCGGGCATGACAATGCATCCCATATTTTTCAGCGGCGCTGATCGAATCGCTTACCGACCAGGGCCGATGCAATATTGATTTTCTGGATATCAATAACGCCACCAGCAATGCCCCAGCCCCACGCATCACGCAAGCGCTGTTCTATCGGATACTCCTTGTTATAGCCATAGCCGCCCATCAGTTGTAACGCCGATCCGCATACCTCGCGCACCATCTCGTTGGCAAAGCATTTGGCCATGGAACTCTCCTTGGCCGACGGTAAGCCCTTCTGAGCGTTGGTGACAGCCCGATAAAGCAGCAAGCGCGCCGCATCCACCCGCATCGCCATTTCAGCCAGCTTGATCTGCACCGCCTGAAATTCAACGATCGGTTTGCCGAACTGCTGGCGTTCTTGCACGTAATGGAGCACATATTCCAGCGCACTGGTAGCCAGCGCAAGGCTCATGGTGGCGTTGCCGCAACGCTCCAGATCGAAGGCTTCCATCAGTTTCTTAAAGCCGCCCGTCGGAACGACCAGATGAGTCAACGGCACTTCGACATTATCAAAATACATGTCTGCGCTGGGAATGCCGCGAAAGCCCATCAAACGCTCGCGTTTCCCGAACGTCAAGCCAGGGGTTTCTTTTTCCACGTAGACCGCAGCAATGCCTTTGGCACCCGGTTCGTCTGAAAGGCGACAATAGACTACATAGGCGTCCGAATGGCCAGCGCCCGAACACCAGCGCTTTTGGCCATTGATAATCAGTTTATCGCCGTGGACAACGGCCTGGGTCTTCAGATCGGTGAGCGCGCTGCCTGCGTCGGGCTCGGACATGCTGACGGCAACAATCCACTCTCCGGCGCACACCTTAGGCAAGACGCGTTGCTTGAGCTCTTCACTGGCAAAATGCTGGATTGCCAACAAGGGGCCAAAACACGATTCAAAAATTGGAAAGGCGACGGCCGGCGATATTTTCGCCACTTCTTCCAAAACCAGTACCGCATCAAGATGGCTCAAGCCCTGCCCGCCGTACTGCTCTTTAATGTTGATGCCCAGAAAACCCACCGCCGCAAACTTTTTGACCCACTCGCGCGACAAGGGTTCGTCGTCGTCCTCGACTTGCCGCGCCACGTCGCGCAGCGATCCCTCAGCAAATCTGCGCGCCGCCTCGCGCAACTGCACCTGCTCCTGCGCCAGGGTGAAGTCCATGATGTAATCCTTTAAACGTGATGGCTAGTACGATTTCGGCAAGCCCAATACTTTTTCCGCGATATAGCACAATACCAGCTGCGGGCTGACCGGCGCGATGCGCGGAATCAGCACCTCTCGCAGATAACGTTCGACATGATATTCCTTGGCATAGCCGAATCCGCCGTGTGTCATGACCGCCGTCTGGCAGGCATTAAACCCCGCCTCGCCAGCCAAGTACTTGGCCGCATTAGCCTGGGCCCCACAAGCCTCGCCGCGATCGTAGAGCGAAGCGGCATGGAACACCATCAGGTTGGCCGCTTCAAGCTCCATCCAGCAGGCCGCGAGCGGATGCTGGATTCCTTGGTTCTTCCCGATGGGGCGGCCAAACACGATACGCTCTTTGGCATAGTCGGTCGCACGCTTCAACGCGACGCGCCCAAGCCCCACAGCCTCGGAGGCGATAAGAATCCGTTCAGCGTTCATTCCATGCAGAATATAGTGAAACCCTTTGCCCTCGTCTCCAATCCGGTCAGCCACCGGCACGTTCAGGCCGTCGATGAACAACTCGTTGGAGTCCACCGCCTTGCGTCCCATCTTCTCTATTTCACGTACACGTATATA
>CAJDUX010000021.1_pt1 | contig 14837 bp, 10 predicted proteins | sample 7391081 | NCBI WGS metagenome assembly CAJDUX01 (sample SAMEA7055685, study PRJEB34461) | soil metagenome | biome: terrestrial ecosystem; feature: Peninsula; material: soil | place: Antarctica | collected 2016 | reverse complement strand
TGGTCCTGCGGCGTGCTGAGCACCTTGCGCGTGACGACGCGTTTCAGGTTGAGACGGTAGATGAGCTTCTTGGTGGTTGGTACGACCTGTCCGGAAAATTTGACCTCGCCCACAGCCAGGGCGCGCCCCTTGCCCGGGTGGCCCAGCCAGCATAGGTAAAAGCCTAGCAGTTGCCACATTGCATCGAGCCCCAGACAACCTGGCATGACCGGATCGCCGGGAAAGTGACACTTGAAAAACCATAAATCCGGATTTATATCGAGTTCGGCGATAGCCTCACCCCTACCGTAGGTGCCATCTTGTTCCGAAATGCGAGTGATTCGATCCAGTGTCAGCATTGGTGGCGCGGGCAATTGCGCGTTTTCGGGCCCAAAGAGCTCGCCTCGGCTAGATTTGAGGAGATCTTCGTAGGTAAAACTTGTCTGGCGGCTCATAGAGTATGAATCATTCATAGTTCGGTAATTGAATGCACCCAGTACACCACCGAACTTATTTATTCTATTGCGCCAGATCAAGTTAACGTTAATCTTGTGCATTACTGCTTCATACTCTACTGCGCTAGATTAGCCGCAACTTCCAATCGCCCCGCACGCGATACAAAAATCGCATCCATCTTTGCGAATGACCGTGGTATTGCCGCACTCCACACACAATTTACCTAGCGAGTGCTGAGTGTTTCGGTTCGATGACGCGGGCTCGCCCGCCACTACACCCATTGCGTTCACGGGCAAGCCACTGTCGGTGAGAATTCCGAGCATACAGTACCGATGAATCGTTAATTGCGCGATGTAAGCCACGGTGGACGGATAATTCGCTTGCCTGTCGCTACCCGGCACGCGCGCCAGAAAATCTCCGCGTGGTTCGGCATAGTTCAAAAGCTTACGCAGCTTCATGCCGATCCAGGCGGGATCGATGACGCGCATATCCAGGCTAAGCACCTTGCATAGCCCGTCTAATGCGCGCGGCTGGCCACCTGTTAACCATATGCTATAAGGGCGCCGACTGCCATCGGGCATTTGCAATTCTTTAAGCATCAGGACGAACTCGTCGCCTGTGGCGGGGTTTCTGATGTCGGTGATCCAGGCCAGTGTCCCTTCTGTGCCGGTTTTAGGTTCGTGCAAGGCAAATAGCGCATTGAGCACCGGAGCTGGATCGTTCGTGCCTGAATCCAAGGCCCCAAGCTGGTTGTAGCGCCACTCTATCAATTTCGCCAGTGCAGCCGTCGCGCTCGGTACCATAACCCGTTCGCCGTCCGGTGGCATAGGCATCTGGAGTGCGTCGCCAGAGACGTGAGTCAATATCGATAGTTTTTTGCGTAACCATCCTCGGTCATTTGCACGCATATCTGTGGACAAGGTTTTGGCGATGGCATCCAGGCCACGGGGAGGATGTCCGCCCAGCACCCAGACCTCGAACGGTACACCTCCCTGATCGGAAACTACTAGGGCAAAATCGCCCTGCGGTGTATGGATGGTTTCGCTCACCCAGCCAGATGCGCCGGCGGGCAAGCCTGGACGCGATGGCCAGCGTAATGAGTCCAGTGGAGGCGTGAGGGTAAGCTCTGTGAGCACTAGACGCTTATCCTGTTCGGACAGCATAAGGGGTCGCGGCGTACGGGTCAGGGACATGTCGATATCTGGTGTGGTCGGTACCGACAGTACGGAACCCAGAATCGTGTTGGGCCGATAAGTGGTGATGCCCTTTAGCCCCTTGTGCCACGCCCTCATGTATAAGTCCTTGAAGTCGTCATAGGGATAGTCTTCAGGTACATTTACCGTTTTAGAAATAGCGGCATCTACATACGGCGCAACGGCGCCGGCCATCAACATGTGGTCGATAGCAGGTATTTGCAACGCAGACACAAAGGCTTGCGGCAAATGATTGCAGTCGAACCCCATCGAGCGAAAGACTCGGTAGGCGTGGTCTTCAACGATGTATTCCTTTTTGCTGCCATCGGGCATACGCTTGAGGCGGCTATAAAACCAGGCGTACGCCGGTTCGATACCATTGGAGGCGTTATCGGCAAAAGCCAGCGAGATCGTACCGGTGGGCGCAATCGAGGTAAGGTGCGAATTGCGGATCCCGTGAACCCGAAGCTGCTCTTTCAATTGATCGGGCAAACGCGATGCAAAGCCGCTTTGCAGATACTTTTCGGTATCCAGGAGCGGAAACGGCCCACGTTCGCCGGCCAAGGTGATTGACGCTTCGTAGGCACTATCGCGTAGTTCGCAGGCAATGCGGGCTGCGAACTCGCGCCCTTCGAGAAGGTCATAGCGTATGCCCAGCATAATCAGGGCATCGCCCAAGCCCGTAAAACCAAGCCCTATGCGCCGCTTGGACGCTGCTTCGCGTGATTGTTCTTCAAGAGGCCACCTGGTGGCCGTCAGGACGTTATCGAGCATGCGTACAGCAATTTTAGCCACGCGAGCGAACAACGCGAAGTCGAACCTGGAGCGCTCGGTGAAAGGCTCGCATACGTATGATGTCAAGTTCAAGCTACCCAGGCAGCAACAACCATAATCTGGCAGAGGCTGCTCGCCGCACGGATTCGTCGCGTCGATGACTTCGCAGTACGATAGATTGTTGTCTTGATTGATGTGATCAATGTACAAAACGCCTGGCTCAGCCGCTGCGTAGGTGCTTCTCATGATCAGATCCCAAATATCGCGAGCCTGCACGGTGCGGTAGACCCATTTACCGTCTTCGCGAAGAAATGCGCCTGCTTCGATAAGCTCCCTAGTCGGTTCGGCCACGTGCGCCAGTTCAAAGCGCTGATCAGTATCCACTGCGCGCATGAATGCATCGCTGACACCGACCGACACATTAAAGTTGTTCAGCTGCCCTTTTTCTTGTTTAGCTGCGATGAACTCGCAGACATCCGGATGATCGACATTAAGCACAGCCATTTGCGCACCGCGTCGAGCGCCGGCGGATTCGACGGTCTCGCACGACTGATCGAATACCTTCATATAGGAAATCGGGCCGGAAGCGCTGCTGCCCGTGCCTTTCACTCGTGCCCCCTTGGGCCGGATCGATGAAAAGTTATAGCCAACTCCACCGCCGCGGCGCATGGTTTCTGCGGCTTGGGCCAAAGCGGCATAAATTCCGGGCTTGCCGCCAACCGTTTCAGTAATTGAATCTCCAACGGGCTGGACAAAGCAATTTATCAGTGTCGTCTGCAACCCAGCGCCAGCTGCACTATTGATTCGACCGGCGGGAATAAAACCGTGGCGCATAGCCCATAAAAATTGATCTGAGTACTTTTTTCGAGCTTCCGGCAGTTCAATATCGGCTAGCGCCTTGGCGACTCGCTCTTGAACCTGCTCGAGATTCGTCTCACCATATTGAGCGTATTTTTCCAATAGAACGTCTTCGGATATGGCTTGACCTTCGATCTGGGCGATCGACTCATTTTTCAGCTCTGGCATTCTGACTCCTTTCTATAGATTGTCGCGAACCAGACCTGCTTCGCGACTAGCCATTCAAACAACATTGCCAACCGCACGCTGGCCGAACGTTTCAACCTGATGACGCCTCCATATTGTGACATTTAGGCAGGCGCGTCAACGGCTCTCTTGCACTGGAATCGTCATGCGCCGGCACGTCATACACGGCATAGTCTGGCTCGCCTAATTGCACAGTTACTGATTCAAATCAAACTCGCTCCTAATTGCACGGTTGTTGATTCAAATCAAACTCGCCATCAACAGCCGGCATAGCATTTAACTTACAGTTTCCGACTTATTGAGACGAGCGAGATATGGCACAGCGAATGATTGATCTCACTTTGGCTGTAGTGGCCAGTATTGGAAGTTTTCTATTGTCCTGGCCCTATTGGCGCAACTTCGAATACTGGGCTGAATCACACACCTTTTGGCAGATTTACTTTATCACGGGCTTCGTGTTGGCCGTGTATGTTTTCTATATATTCCTGAGTAGCTTGCACACGCTGTTCCTGCACGACGCCCAGGGTCATATCCAACCGTTGAATATGGAGGCTACTGATGATGCCGCCTCTGACGGGCAGGAGGTTCAGCCATGAGTTGCGGAAATGGAGCAGACTGCAATGAGGTGCTGCGACGCCGTGGGGCACTGATCGTTCTGGGCCTGATGACGGTCATTTTTCTTACCTTGTCAGTGTTCTCATTTGTGAAATCACGCAAACAGGTCACACCCGATTCAGTTCATTTTGAGAACTATGAGGCCATCACAGGCAAGCGTGTCTTTCAGGCGTACAACTGTATGGACTGTCATACCATTGTTGGTAATGGGGCGTATTTTGCCCCTGATCTTACCGATCTCTATCGACAGGCGGGGCCAGCCTGGTTGGCAGCATTCCTGCCGTCTGCCGCAAGCTGGCCAACGGCAGCGGCATTACGCGCCCAGCTTCAGGCCCCAGGGCTGGTAGCCGAAACCGGCATTTCGTCACTGGATGCGTATTTCAAAAAATATCCTGGCGCAGCCACACGCATAGAGCGTCGCGGCGGGAAAACATCATTCATGCCGAATCTGCCTTTCAGAACTGGCGAGATTCCTCAGCTTATCGCTTTCCTGAAGTACACCTCGCTCATGAACACCGAAGGTTGGCCGCCAACGCCGAAGGTCGACGGTCTGAAATTCCTTCAGACCCACTCTTCTGCGATCGTGGCGGCAGCCAGCGGCGCCACGCCTTCAACAGTCACGGTCACGACTGTACTACCCCCTGCGCCCGCTATGTCTGGGAAGGACCTTGTGGAGTTAGGCGAGAAGCTCGCCAAAGATAATGGTTGTCTGGCTTGTCATGCAACGGACAAGAAACAGCTAGTCGGCCCGGGCTGGGGCGGTCTGTATGGATCACAAGTCAGTCTGGCTGACGGCACCAAGGTGCAGGCCGACGACGCTTACCTGGTCGAGTCGATTTTGGCTCCCGATGCCAAAATTGTTGCGGGCTATGCAGCACACATTATGCCGACATTCGACAAATTGCTCGATCATGATCAGGTCAACGCTATCGTGGCCTACATCCGTAGCTTGCAGGGAGACGATAAATGATTCAAATCCAGTATCAAACCCAACGCCTAAGCCTGCGCTTCTTTCTGCTTATGCTCGTTCTGCTTGTGTTCCAGGTCGCTGCAGGCATGGTTCTTGCCGCCCAACAGGTTGACCCGACTATTTTGTCGGGGGTCGTCAATTTCAACGTGATTCGTGCGGAGCATTTAAATTTGGGTGTCCTGTGGATTCTGTGTGGCTTTATTGGTACTATCCTGTTTATCGGGCCCTTACTCTCGAATCGAGAACTGGCAGCTCCTGCGCTAATTAAATTTCTATTCTTTGCAATAATCGCCGTGACGATATGGAATGCGGGTACGCAAGTTCTCGCCGAAACCGGCACCGCAGGTTGGTGGCTCGGGCAACCCTGGTTGCAACAAGGACTCGAGTATTTAGAAATGGGGCGCATCGCGGGCATAGTTGTACTTGTTGGGTTTTTCATCCTGATGTATGTCGTCTTGCGTACCTTTCCGCCAATCAGGAAATGGAATGAGATTCATTGGGGCCTGGCCCTCGGGGTCAGTGCGCTGACTCTGGTGTGGGTATTTGGGCTATTTTTCGTCGCGCGGCTAGATTTGCAAGAGTACTTTCGCTGGTACGTCGTTCACTACTGGGTCGAGGGCGTATGGGAAGTTATCCACATCAGCTTAGTAGGCTTCTTATTAGTACTCATGTTCAAGGCTGACGTGAAAAGTGTGGGTTATGCCGTTTTCTGGGGCGTAGCCATGGTTTGGCTCTCAGGTCTGCTGGGCAATGCGCACCATTATTTTTGGATAGGCACGCCTGCGTTCTGGCAGTTCTGGGGTTCACTTTTCAGTGCGCTGGAGCCTCTGCCTCTAGTCTTTTGCTTTTGGCACATTTACTTAGACGCCCATGAAGATCGCAAGCCGCTTATTAACGCACCTGCTTTCTACTTTATCTTGGGTTCAGTGGTTTTAGAGCAAGTCGGCGCAGGTATCCTTGGTTTCACCATGACATTCGCACTAACTAACGTCTGGTCTCACGGTACCTGGGTAACGGCCAGCCATGCCCATTTGGCACTATTTGGTACCTTCGGCATGTTGGGGATTGCTGCCGCCTACTATGTGGTTCCAGTTCTGCGCAAGATTCCCAACTACGATCAACGCCTTGGCAGGCTCGCCTTCTGGCTTGTCTTCATCGGCATGCTCGGAATGGCATTTGCCTTCGCTATTGGAGGCACAGTCGAAGTCTTTATATATCGCACCCTCGGCCTTAGCTGGTTTGGTGGTGATGTCCGTCCTGCCATGGCGCTATTCAAGGTCCTGGTGTTCCTCTTTGGCATCATTTTCACCGCCGGCGCCATAACGCTAGTCTTCGATCTTTTGACCCTTGGGCACCGCGCGCAAGCGAAGGCGGCGTCTGATGTTCAGCCAACCATAAGCAACAGCTACGGGAGCCGCTACGATATACCTCGACTGGCCAGTGCGACTCACCCTGGCAGGGGTTGGAGCAGATACCTCACTGGCTATGAAACAGGGGTCTGGCTTTTAGCCATGTGGATCTTTGGTGCCATTATTACGCTAGGGCTTTTAAGCTTCAATCTCGCACAGGTGCAGGAAGGAGATGCAACGATTCCGTACTTGATGGGTGGAGTGGGCTATCCGGGCCTGCTATTAACCACCCTGCTCTTCGTCTGGCGGTTTATAAGTTCGCTTGAGGCACGCAGCCAAGTATTGACTCCGAGCACGCACGGAATTACCGCAGCGGGTACTTCCCCAAGCAACGCTTGAAACCTATGAGCGCTCAGAAGCGGCCTCGTGTGTTATGGCCCATTGTCAGGAGTGGCTTTGGCCGGTAAACCGGCCAATCGTCAGACAAGTCGGGAGTAGGCTCTTGGGACCGATTTGGCGAGGTATCGGTCAAACACCATCGCTACCGCGCGGACGAACAGCCGCCCCTGCGCCGTCACCTGCAGGCTATCGGCATCCAGGTCAACGAGCGCCGCCTGAATAAAAGGTTCAAGAGCCGATAGTTCGCGAGAAAAATAGTCAGTGAAATCAATATCAAATTGATGATTCAGACGAGTGAAATCTACGGCCTTGCCGCACATTACATCCATGATTACCTGATATCGCAACTGGTCATCGGCGTCCAGTTCAAACCCGTGCTCAGTCGCCAGACGCCCCTGGTCGAGTTGGTGGTAGTAGCCATGGATATTGCGGATCGATTGACAATAAGACGCCCCCAGCTTGCCGATAGCCGAAATGCCTAGTCCGACGAGATCGCAATTTGCCTGTGTGGTGTATCCCTGAAAGTTGCGATGCAGGCTGTTATTGAGTCGCGCCCGGTTCAGCTCGTCATTGGGTCGTGCAAAATGATCCAGGCCAATGTATACGTAACCCGCCTCGCAAAGGCGGCGCACGGACATCAGGAAAATTTGCAGACGATCCTCCAGCGAAGGAAGGTCGCTGCCCTTGATCAGGCGTTGTGCCTTGAACCTATCTGGCAGGTGGGCGTAGTTGTATAGCGCGATCCGGTCGGGCGCAAGCCGAATCAACTGATCCAGGGTTCGGCTGAAACTGCGCAACGACTGCTTCGGTAAACCATAGATCAAGTCGGCGTTGATAGATCTGAACCCGGCATCGCGGCTCGCGACAAGCGCGGTCTCGACCAGTTCAAAAGGCTGGATCCGATGAATAGCTTGCTGCACATCGGGGTCGAAATCTTGCACGCCGAAGCTGGTCCGGTTGAAGCCCAGTTCAGCCAGCATGGACATCGTCGTCGCGGTAACCGTGCGCGGGTCGATCTCGACGCTGAGCTCGGCGTCATCGGTGAAATCAAAATGGGTGCGCAACATAGCCATCAGTTCGCGTAATTCGTCGGCACTAAGGAACGTGGGTGTGCCGCCACCGAAATGCAACTGCGTTGTTTTCCGATCCGGGCCAAGATGAGAAGCGACAATGGCCGCTTCTTTACCCAGATAACGCACATACTCCGCCGAGCGGCTGTGATCCTGAGTAATGATCTTGTTGCACGCGCAGAAGTAGCAAAGCGATTCGCAGAATGGCAAGTGGGCATACACCGATAGCGGAGGATTCTCCGCGCGTTGTGCGCGCTCGCGCAGCTTGTCGATATACGCCGACTCGGAGAATCCGGCATGAAACCGATCGGCGGTCGGATATGAGGTGTAACGCGGGCCGGGAACATCAAAGCGCCGCACTAAGTCCTCTGAAATGTGAAAATCCGATAATGATTCGACTACTTCGTCAGTTTCTAAGGCGGTGGCACGCATTCAGATTTCCCCTTATGACACCTTCGCGACGTCAGCGGAATGCTCGCGCACAGGGAGGTCGTTTGGCCTTTCATTTTTTAATCATTGCATGCGAAAGCGGCGCGGATCTTGACGTAGATCAGCAAACGACACCATTAGGCAAAAAAGGCGGCACAGGTGAACAGTTACGTAACCGATTTCCGAATCCATAATGGTAGAGAAGAAAATCCGCCCGCTGGAAAACGCGCATTGACCGTCGCTCTGCCTGCTACTGGAGAAATTCGTTGAGTACGCTTGAGCAGCTCTTCCATCACGATACGCAATTCCAATCGCGCCAGAGGTGCGCCAGGACATTCATGAATTCCCGTGCCGTACAGCAGATTCAGCGCAGGATCACGGTCAAGCCGAAATTGGTCTGGGTTGCCAAACACGGCCTCGTCCCGGTTGACCGACGCCCAGAGTATCGCGATGCGTTCACCGCCGGCTAATTCACGTTCCCTTATGGTCACTGGCTTGACAGTTACGCGGCGACTCATGATCAGCGGCGCACGAATACGTAATATTTCGTCGATGGCAGCCGGTAAAAGATCGGAATGCTCTCGCAATTGATCTTGAATCGCCGGATTTACAGCCAGGTAATGTGCGAGGATGCCCACAGACGCCGAAATAGTACCTAGCTCCCCTACTGTCCAATTGCGTAAAATGCTTACGATCTCGTTTTCGGCAATGGGCCTGCCAAAAGCCTTGGCATGCATGAGACTGGTTGTAATGTCGCATGGCGCGGCAGCACCCGCGTTGCGGCGCATGGCCAGCAGGTCTTTGACATGGCCGTCAAACTCAAGCGCGACAGCGCTTAACGCTGCGGCGTCCCTGGCAAGGGTAGCCGCATGATTCTTGCGAATCCATTGGCGTAGCGATTCGCGCATGTCGACAGGCCAGCCCAGGAAATCGCACTGGGCCCGCACGGCAAAGGACTGAGCGAACACTCCTATCATTTCGCACTCACCGTCGACCGGCAGATTTTTAGTTAGATCGACAACGATTTCGCGGCAAACGGGTTCAAAATCATCCATGCGCTTCGCGCTGAAATAAGGCTCTATGACACGCCGGAACTCAGTATGCTGTGGAGGATCCATACCGTTGGGTACGGATGGATAGCGAGATACGGCATTGCTAAAAACTTCAGGATCATTTAGCACGCGCATCACGTCGTCGTGTCTGAATAAAGAGGTATACCCATATTGACTGCGCGCTACAGGGCAGCGCTGACGCATGACGTCGTAGACTGCAATCTGATTGCTCAGCGCCGGCTCGGACCTTGGGTCCCAATCGGGTTCTGGCTGTTTGGTCATGAAGCGTTGCTACCTTAGGTTTATTTCATTATTAAAGTACAAGAAACCGAGTCAATGCCGATATTCAAAGAATACCGGTAAAGCTGCAATAAAAGTTGTTCCCAATCAAGGGAGCTCCTTATTATGCGGTGTTCGCAATCGCCATATCGTATCCGAGTATGTTATTTGATTCAGATCAAGACCTGTGGCCCACTAAGGCATATATTGGAGCATCGGTATCTAATTGCTTAGCCACAGGAGATCGCCATGCTTGGACGTATTGCACTTGACTTGACCAACGACGCCAACTGGACACGCCGCATAGAGGCGGCCATCCAACTCGCGGCACACCACAATGCCGAGCTAATCGGGGTTTACACAGAACCGCCAACACCCCAATATATGTATGACGACGCAGGCGTGCCCCAACAGATTCTGGCCCCACTGCTCAGTCAGATCGCGCGAGATAGAACTGAAACTAAAGATCTCTTTCTGAAGCAGGCAGCACAGGCGGGGGTCAAGGCCCAATGCCGAATGCCTAAGGGCCTGATTGAAGAGGCTTTGGCTCTGCATGCACGCTCTTGCGATCTGTTGATAATGAGCCAAACCGACTATGCCGAATCAACTTGGGCGATACCACCGAATATCGCTGAATCAGTCATCACGTCAGCAGGCCGGCCAGTCCTGATGATTCCATATGCCGCACATATGCAGCACCCTATCGGTCAGCATGTTCTATTTTGTTGGGACTACGGGCGTCGAGCCGCGCGAGCACTGGCCGATGCCGCTCCAATTCTGCGCCGAGCCTCGGAACTAATCATTCTCACGGTTGACCCGCAACCCGAAATGCTGCGTTCGCGAGATGTCGAGCCCGAAGACCTTTTGGCATATTGCTCGGCACACGGGTTTCCTAAACCCAAAGTAGTTCACGCAGAGGGCAGGGATATAAGTGTCGGGAACTGCATACTTAACGCAACAACCGACTATGGCTGCGATTTTGTCGTCATGGGCATCTATAACCGCAGCCGTGTGCGCGAATGGATTCTTGGCGGGACCTCGAAAACCTTGCTTCAATCGATGACTGTGCCCACCTTGTTTTCACATTAACAAGCCTGCCGGCGGCCCCTGCGCAATGCGGAGCCGGCTGGGATTACGGTATTAGTCAAGTATTTTGCACTATTAATGGCCCGCTGAGACACAAGCAGATCACCGGGCCCCTAACGCTTGGAACACTCAATCGGCTATATTCACGTTTCGGCCGCGAGCCCTCGGTATATATCCACCACCGCGAAGTGCATCGGTTGCATTCTGAAATGGTGTGAAAACTTGTCAATGAAACGCAAGATTTTGCCTTATAACCTAGCTAAGTGAACCTTACGTGGAAAACCTCAACCATACCCTCTTCCTTCTCCTCAATGCCCCGCAGCATCCGAGCGCCATGCTACTTGCCATCGCCCTGTTTTTTGGCAAATATGCTATTTGGGTAGTTCCTGTCGGCATGTGATCGGCCTCGGACACACCTTCATGGTTCATGCTGCCGACTCGTCTTTTCCTAGTGATCACTTGACTCTGTTGTGGGCCGTCGCCTTCAGCTTACTGCTGCACCGTAGGCTGCGCTTGGCTGGCTTGGCATTGGCTTTACTAGGGCTTCCTGTCGCTTGGGCACGAATTTATCTCGGCGTCCATTACCCGTTTGACATGCTTGGCGCAATCCTGGTTGCAGCGATAAGCGCGTGGCTTGCGTTCAAAGGGGTGCGGTGGTATTTGCCAACGGCCTACGGTATCGCCATCCGTGGCCATCGCATTATTTTTGGGAAGTTGATTGAACTGGGATGGGTGCGTAAATAGAAGGCTTAACGTTTTCTTGTGCAACCCACTATACGGAATTCGCACATCGTTTTACAGTTTGCGCAATATAGCGCTTTGTTTCCTCCGCTCCTTATTCAATGACTGCTGCCCTGTCTACTTCTGCGCGTAGTGCGCCCCTTCCTCCCATAGTCTTGCTCTGCCTGGCAGCGACATGGGTGGTGTGGGGGTCGACCTACCTCGCGATCAAATTGGCGCTGCCCGAGTTTCCCCCTTTTTACATGATGGGCAGCCGATTTCTGGTGGCCGGTCTTTTACTGTTCGCCTGGACAGTGGTACGACGCCAGCCTCTGCCAACTCCGCGCCAATGGCTCAGCGCCCTGGTGGTCGGTACTCTGTTGCTGGGCGCTGGCATGGGCGGAGTGGCCCATGCCGAGCAGACCATCGGTTCGGGCTTGGTCGTCGCATTCATTGCCGTAGTGCCATTGATGATGGCCGCACTAAATTTGCTGTGGGGAGTGCGCCCGGGACGTCTCGAGTGGATCGGCATCGGGTTGGGCCTGATCGGAGTTTTAATGTTGACCCAGGGAGCCGACTTTAAAGCATCGCCAGGTGGCCTAACCGCCATCATTGTTGCAACGTTAAGCTGGTCGCTGGGTAGCGTGCTAAGTCAACGCTGCTTATCGCTGGCCCCGGCCGCCCCAGGCTTTGCGAGCGAAATGCTTTGCGGTGGAGTTGTTCTGATGTTGCTGTCGTGGACGCAGGGCGAGACGATCACGTGGCCCACCTTGTCGCTGGCGACGGCCGCCTGGGTATATCTGGTCACCTTCGGCTCGCTTATTGCGTTCAACGCTTATATGCTGCTGCTGTCACGCGCTTCGGCCGCCCTGGCTTCCAGCTATACGTTTGTTAATCCGATTATTGCCATGCTACTAGGCGTGGCGGTGGCTCACGAACATATAACTCGCTACGAATGGCTGGCGGCCGCCATTGTGTTGCTCGGGGTGGTGTTGATGCTGGCTCAAAAGCGCCGTTAACTCTTCACCCTTTGTCTAGCTTTGGGCTGCCTTGAATCTTGCACCAGCAAACGTCGCCAGCAGCACCAGCGCCGTCGAGATCAATATCATGACGATGCCCAAGGCTGAAAGCTTACCCCATAGCCCGTCGTCGGCGAAGCTTAATATCTGAACGGCCAGCACTTCGCTGCCTGGCCGGGAAAGGACAACCGACACCGTCAACTCGCGTACAAACATGGCGGCCATCAGTATCCACGCCGAGACGATGCCCGGCATGATCAACGGCACGATAATGCGACGCATGGTTGTCATCGCGCTCGCGCCGCACACCAGCGACGATTCTTCCAGATGGCTGTGAACTTGAACAAATGCACTGGCGAGGGGGCGTACCCCATAGGGCAAGTAGGTGGCGATATAGCCCAGAAGTAGCGCGGTCAGTGTGGCGTAGAGTGGGGTCTGCACGAAAAACCACATGAATCCGATGCCGATCACGATGCCGGGAAAGGCAAATGAGAGATAGCTGAGGGTTTCGAGCAAGCCTGAAGCCCGCGTACGTATTTTGACAATAACGTAGGCTACAAACACTGAGAGGATGACCCCCAGTGTTGCTCCAACCACGGCCAGGAACACGCTGTTCTTCAGTGCGAGCAGCGAAACAGGATCTTGCAATACCTCTATCCAGTGCTTCCAGCTCATTAGCGAAAAGGCCCGGGCGCTGGGCACCATGGAATACGGCACGAGCGATGTATAGAACAGCACGGCCACCGGCAGCACGACCATAATAAAAGAGAGTATCGCTACCCCGGTGAAAAGAGGCATTCTCGCGCGTTTGAGTTCGATGACGGTCGGACGGTAACCTCGGCCCGAGATCGTCACGTATTTTCCACTCTCAGCGGTCAGGTAGCGATAAAGAACAATAAGGGTAATAGAGGCCGCCAGAACGCTCATGCCCAAGGCTGCCGCCTTGCCATAATCTGGCGCATAGCCCGTCGCCACCATCTGGTAGAGGTAAGTGGCCAGCACGTCGATACGGCCCGGCATGCCCAAAACCCGGGGCACGGCATACGAAGCAAGACTTCGCACGATACCCAATATGAACGCCGCGAGAATGGCAGGCCGAAGTACAGGCAAGGTGATGCGCACCAGCGTACGCCAAGTGCCAGCTCCAAATACTCTTGAGGACTCTTCGAGCGACACGTCGAAAGAGGCCATTGCCGGCGCAATAATAAGATAGGCAATGGGCATGTTCAGCAGCCCTTCCACGAGGATCATGCCCCACAACGAATAGATATTGAACGGCGCGCTTTGCAGGGAGAAAATATCCTGCAGCATGGTATTGATCAGGCCGTTAGATGGATTGAGCAAAAGTGCCCAGCTCACCGAGAACAACAGGTGGGGGATCATCATGGGAACGATCGACAACACCTTGAACACGGGCTTAAAGGGAATATCGGTGCGAGTATTCAGGTAAGCCAGGAAAAGAGCAAGACCCGTCGCCAGTATCGAAGACCCCAGTACAAAAACGACGGTGTTAACGGTTACGCCCAGGAGCGCCGGATCAGTGTAAGCCGCCACATACTTCGCAGTGGTAAAGGTACCCAACCCGGTCAGCCCTTGGGAGAAGCTGCCCACGAGAAGCATGACGACCGGGCATAGCGTGAGCAGCCCAACAATCACAATAAGCGACCAGGTAAGCGTCGATCGAGACTTGTTCATAATTGCCCAGTCTCAGGCTGACACAAGCAAGCAATGCGCCGGAGCCAGGCTGAAATCGACCCGATCGCCCTCCTTCACGTTGACATCGGGATCAATTCTGGCCAGCAAAAGCTCCGTGCCAACACGAATTTCGGCTTCATATACTTCACCCACAAAAGCTAACGATTCGATGCGGCCGTTCAATGTGTTGACATCTGCATTGGCCTGGCCACCGGTGATACGGACAAATTCCGGCCTTACGCATAGTGTTGCGGAGCTCGCGAGCGGAAGGTCTCGATATTGGCACGTGATAATGCCCAGACCCGAATCGACGGTCGTCACACCGCCACCCTGGCTTTGCACGCGAGCTTCGATCAGATTGGCGCGTCCGATAAAATCCGCTACGAACCGGTGGTCGGCATCAAAATAGATTTTTTGCGGTGTACCGATTTCAACTATTTTCCCCGCGCGCATAACCGCGATTGAATCCGACAGTGCGAGCGCCTCGACACGGTCGTGCGTCACGTAAACGGCAGTGATATTAAGCTCTCCCAGAAAAGTTCGGAGCTCTTTGCGGGTCTCTTCGCGCAGCTTGGCGTCCAGGTTGCTTAAAGGCTCGTCGAACAAAATAACCTTGGGCTCGGCCACCAGCGCGCGCGCTAAGGCAACCCTCTGCTGCTGACCTCCTGACAGCTTAGTCGCAGAGCGGTTCTCTACCCCTTCGAGCTG
>CAJDUX010000015.1_pt1 | contig 15661 bp, 24 predicted proteins | sample 7391081 | NCBI WGS metagenome assembly CAJDUX01 (sample SAMEA7055685, study PRJEB34461) | soil metagenome | biome: terrestrial ecosystem; feature: Peninsula; material: soil | place: Antarctica | collected 2016 | reverse complement strand
GCATGGCTGTGGCGCCGCTGCCCATCACCTGGAGCGCGCGCTGAGCAAGACCGGCTCAAGCCTCGGACTTATCAGCGAATACTTGGCGTTTCATACAGGTATAATCGCCAGTTTCAGCGGCGCGCTGGCACCCGGTTTGAGCGGCACGCGTATCGTAATTTGATCATGATAGATCTCAAGCTTCTTGTCGAAGGTAGGGTCGTACTCAACAATGCCCGTGGGAAATTGAGGCGTACCCAGCCTGCTGGCATCGGGGCTTAACGCCAGCTCGAAACGTTCCCGATACATATAATATTTGGGTGCGATCTTGTAGTGCACGTCCAGCTCGGTTGGGCTGGCCATGGCGGCCGAAAACGCAAAGGCCTGCTCAGGCTCAAGGTAATTTTCCTCGGCATGCACGGCGCCGCTGTAGAGCATAAACGCAGACAGCATCAACATGGCAGCGAGCGCCAGTGCCAAGCGCCACGGGCTATAACTGCCTATACGAGTGCTCTGCGTGCACGAGTCCGACACGCGTTGATTGGAGCGTTTGCCTATCGTGTCAGCCCGCGTTATAAGGTCGTTCATTAATTGATCTTTTCCAGTTTTCGCCAGCGGCCTTGCGCATATGTCGCCGTCGACTTCGGGACTTGCGAACATCTGACATGTGTAGAACCATCGTCCACCGCACTACGATATTAGCCCAATAGACAGGCCCGCGCCCGCTATACCTAAGCCGTTCGCTCGCGAACCCAATCCACGTAACTCGTCAGGCCGCCCAGAACCGGAAGGACCAGAATTTCCGGAATCTCGTCAGGGTGCAACTGCTGTAAACGCACGACTAGTTCGTGAACCCGTGCGCGCGTGGTCTTCATGGTAATCGGGACCTCTTCGCCACCTTCCAACCGCCCGGCCCACATATACATAGACAACCCTATTGCGCCCAAGTTCACGCACGCCGCAAGGCCCTCTTCAACCAGCACATGCGCAATCCGTTTGGCCAGCAACAGATCGGGCGCATTGCTAATCACTAAGACAATATCATCGGCCTGCACAGCAGAGTCGCCATGAGCGAACATGCACAAAATGGCCTCATCCGGCCCAGGCGGCCTAATCGGATTTGACATCTTCGCTCCGGTAGCTGGTTAACACCACCTCATTTTATCGGAGCCGGCGGGTATGTTGTGTGGCGCCGCCCTGTGCTGGCGGCAAAACCGTCATGGATCTCCCAAACACCAACTACGCGAGCGTCGTGGGCGGTTAAGGCGGGACGGGCGATTCGGGCACGCCGCGCGCAGAGCCGGCTTCGGGGATTCGAGGCGTGCGCTGTTCGAGCAAAACGTTTTGACCCGTCCGGGGGACGGGTCATGTTGCGAGTTCGCACGCCGCCCCGAAGCTGGCTCTGTGCGCGGGAAGTCATGGCGCAGCCATGACCGTGCACGTCAGAGCCCCACCCGCCTTAACCGCCCACGACGCGGGGATCGAAGGTTCTATGCACAATTGAATTGACACAAAAGGAATGCCAACCACAAGGGGTGGCGCTACGGATGCGACGCTACAGAACGACAATGGCACCCACAAAGGGTGCTACTACAAAAGCTCGATGGCTTACTCGGCGTCGTCCGCTTCTACAACTTCAGGACGGTCGACCAACTCCATGAATGCCATAGGAGCATTATCACCCTGGCGAAAGCCCATTTTCAGCACCCGGGTATAGCCGCCGTTGCGCTCTTTATAACGCGGACCGATTTCGGCGAAAAGCTTGACCACCGCGTCGCGGTCGCGCAAACGTGCAAACGCAAGGCGCTTATTGGCCAGAGTGGGTTCTTTGCCCATCGTGATAAGGGGTTCAACTACACGACGCAACTCTTTTGCCTTGGGCAAAGTCGTTTTGATGGCTTCGTGCATAAGCAGCGACACCGCCATATTGCGGAACATAGCCAGACGATGACTGCTGGTGCGATTTAATTTACGTAGACCACTGCGATGACGCATGATGTTTTCCTTTGAATCTAGTTAACGGTTTGATCCGTTTAATTGACCGGCTCTTCTATCAGCAGCGCTGCGGGCCGGGTGGGGAGGGAGCTTTAACGCCCGGGGGCTAAAGTCTCCGGTTAGTATCGGGCGGCTACCAACGCCGCCTTGTTTCTTAGGGACGCTCAAGGCCCAACGGAGGCCAGTTTTCCAGTTTCATGCCCAGGGTCAGCCCACGTGCAGCAAGCACTTCCTTGATTTCGTTCAAGGACTTGCGGCCCAGATTGGGAGTCTTGAGCAACTCGTTTTCGGTACGCTGGATCAGGTCGCCGATGTAATAGATGTTTTCGGCCTTCAGACAGTTGGCCGAACGCACCGTCAGTTCGAGATCGTCGACCGGGCGCAACAGCACCGGATCAATCTGCGGCGTGCCGCGTGCCGGTACTTCGTAAGAATCGCCGGCGCCTTCAAGCGCCGCAAAAACCGAGATCTGATCCATCAAGAGACGAGCCGATTGACGAACCGCTTCTTCGGGTGAGACCACACCGTTGGTGTAGATATCGAGTATCAGCTTATCCAGGTCTGTACGCTGCTCAACGCGAGCGCTCTCGACTGCATAGCTGACCCGGCGAACTGGGCTGTATGAAGCGTCGAGCACGATGCGGCCAATGGTATGGGTGCGGTCATCGATCAGCGCGCGTACGTTGCCCGGCACATAGCCACGACCCTGCTCAACCTTGATCTGTATTTCTAGCTTGCCTGCATCGGTCAGCGTCGCGATGACATGATCGGGATTGATGATTTCAACATCGTGCGGCAATTCGATGTCGCTGGCCAAAACGACGCCGGCGCCTTGCTTGCGCAGAACCAGCGTCACTTCTTCGCGATTGTGCAGCTTGAACACCACCCCTTTCAGATTCAGGAGTATATCGACGACATCTTCGCGCACACCAGCCAGAGTGGAATACTCGTGCACCACGCCCGTAATTTGCACTTCTGTAGGCGCATAACCCGTCATGGACGAAAGCAAAATGCGGCGCAGAGCGTTACCGAGGGTATGACCATAGCCGCGTTCGAACGGTTCGGGGACCACTTCGATCGAACGGGGCTTTAAAAAACCTTGAGACGACATGACTTGTTATTCCTTTTCAATACCCTCGGCTCGTTACACCGATAAGGCTGACGGACAAACCGGACAAACCGGCCAATGACATCGCAAAGCCCACTTTTCAGATTGATCGAAAAAGTGGGCCTGTAGCGAAATACAGCAGTGCTTCTTGACTTAACAATTAGCGGGAATACAGCTCGACAACCATCGATTCGTTGACGTCACGCGCAACATCAGCACGATCGGGAGCTTGCTTGAAGGTTCCGGTCAATTTGCTGGTATCGACTTCTACCCACTGCGGCAGGCCCTGACCACTGGCCAAATCGAGCGATTCGCGGATGCGAAGCTGCGCCTTGGCTTTTTGCTTCAGCGCGAGTGGAACCAAAGCCCATGCGATATACAACGTTGTCCAGACGCGATTCCAGCAGTTGAATCAGGGTCTCGCCCGTGTTGCCACGGCGACGCTCTGCCTCTTGAAAATACCGGCGGAATTGCTTTTCCAGAACGCCATACATGCGCTTGAGCTTCTGCTTTTCACGCAGTTGCAAACCGAAGTCGGAAGTGCGCGCACCAGAGGTGCGGCCATGCTGACCAGGTTTGGACTCGATCTTGCATTTGGAGTCGAGCGAGCGACGAGCACTCTTCAAGAATAAATCGGTACCCTCGCGACGCGAGAGCTTGCATTTAGGTCCAATATAACGTGCCAAGATGCTTCCCCTTAGATGCGGCGGCGTTTGGGTGGGCGGCAACCGTTATGCGGCACCGGCGTGATGTCGGAAATGCTGGAAATCTTGATTCCCAGGGCATTCAGTGCACGCACAGACGATTCGCGGCCAGGGCCGGGGCCCTTGATGCGAACTTCGAGGGTTTTGATGCCGTATTCCAGAGCAATACGGCCGGCCGACTCGGCTGCCACCTGAGCAGCGAACGGCGTGGACTTGCGCGAACCCTTGAAACCGGCACCGCCCGATGTAGCCCAGGACAACGCATTGCCCTGACGATCGGTAATGGTAATGATCGTATTGTTGAAGGACGCGTGAACGTGAGCAATGCCGTCCGAAACGCTCTTCTTGACTTTTTTACGTACGCGGGTTGCGCCGCTGGTGGAAGCTTTCGCCATCTTCTATTCCTCGATTATTTCTTCAGGGACGCTGCAGCACGACGCGGACCTTTACGGGTACGCGCATTGGTGCGGGTCCGCTGGCCACGCACTGGCAGGCCACGTTTGTGGCGCATGCCGCGATAAGTTCCCAAGTCGATCAAACGTTTGATCGATAGTTGCACTTCACGACGCAAATCACCTTCAACCGTGAACACGCCAACGTGTTCACGAATACGCTCGAGCTCGGTATCGGTAAGGTCTTTGACCTTCTTCGATACGGCAATACCCGACGCTTCGCAAATCTTGCGGGCGCGAGCGCGACCAATACCAAAAATGGCGGTAAGTCCGATTTCGGCGTGCTGATGCGGCGGAATGTTAATGCCAGCAATACGGGCCATGACTGTTCCTTGTTAAATCCGTTACGCTTTGGCCGTTTAGCCTTGGCGCTGCTTGTGACGTGGGTCGGTGCAAATGACACGCACCACGCCGTGACGTTTAATGATTTTGCAGTTGCGGCAGATCCGCTTTACTGATGCCATTACCTTCATGGTTGACTCCTAGTTTCCTGTAGCCGACCGCTTATTTAGAGCGGAATACAATTCTGGCGCGCGACAAGTCATAGGGCGTGAGTTCCACTGTGACCTTGTCACCCGGCAAAATCCGGATGTAATGCATACGCATCTTGCCTGAAATATGCCCCAGTACTACGTGGCCGTTTTCAAGCTTGACACGAAAAGTTGCGTTGGGGAGGTTTTCGATGACCTCACCTTGCATTTGTATAACGTCGTCTTTTGCCATTGTTCCTTCTTTACCGCATTGGCAGTCCCGCACCCTTGAAGTTAGCCTTCTTCAGGAGCGAGTCATATTGGTGAGACATCATATAGGCTTGGGCTTGCGCCATGAAGTCCATGGTCACCACCACAATAATCAGTAAAGAGGTGCCTCCGAAATAAAACGGTACATTCCAGCGCGCTTGCATCAGTTCAGGCAACAAACATACCAGAGTAATATAAATCGCACCGGCCAGCGTCAAACGCATAAGTATCTTGTCGATATATCGCGACGTTTGCAGGCCAGGACGTATGCCCGGAACGAAAGCGCCACTCTTTTTCAGGTTATCTGCTGTTTCGCGGCTATTGAAAACCAGCGCTGTATAGAAAAAGCAGAAGAAAATGATCAGGCCTGAATACAACGTTATGTACAGCGGCTGCCCCGGCGTAATCGCCGCAGCCAAATCGCCCAGCCAACGCATATTCGGGTTGGCGGAGAACCAGCTGGTAATCGTGGCAGGCAGCAAAATGATCGACGACGCGAAAATAGGCGGAATGACCCCTGACATATTCAGCTTCAGTGGCAAATGCGAACTTTGTCCACCATAGATCTTATTGCCGACCTGGCGCTTGGCATAATTGACAGTAATGCGACGCTGCCCGCTTTCGACAAACACCACGAAATACGTTACCGCTATAACCAGCACCAGAATAAATAGCGCCGACAAAACCGACATCGCATCAGTGCGCACGAGATCAAGCAAGCCCGTTAACGCACTCGGCAAACCAGCCACAATGCCTGCAAAAATCAGAATTGAAATGCCATTGCCCAACCCACGCTCTGTAATCTGCTCGCCCACCCACATCAAAAACATGGTGCCGGTCACCAGCGTAACCACCGTAGTGAAGCGGAACAGCATGCCTGGATCAATAACCAAGCCAGGCTGCGACTCAAGCGCCACCGAGATGCCAACCGCCTGGATCAAAGCCAGAAAAACGGTGCCGTAGCGGGTGTACTGAGTAATCTTGCGCTGACCCGACTGCCCTTCTTTCTTTATCGCCTCTAGCGTAGGCACCACCACCGCCATCAACTGCATGATAATCGCAGCCGAAATGTATGGCATGATCCCCAGGGCAAAGACCGAGAAACGCTCGAGCGCACCACCGGAAAACATGTTGAACAAGCCCAGAATACCGCTCTGGTTATGCTGAAACAGCTCGGCGAGCGAATCGGGGTTGATGCCCGGCACCGGAACATGCGTTCCCAAACGATAGACGATCAGAGCCAGCACAAGGAACACCACACGGCGCTTGAGATCGCCGTATCCGGAGCCCGATTTGCCGTTCTGTGCCTGCGCTTTAGCCACCGTAATCCCTCTTAGGCCAACGAGCCGCCAGCGGCTTCGATGACTGCGCGAGCACCCGCCGTTGCCGTCAAGCCGCGGAGCGTCACTTTGCGCGACAATTCACCCGCCTTGATGACCTTGGCAAAACGCACGCTGTGGCCAACCAGGCCAGCCTGCTTGAGCACTTGAACGTCAATTTCGTCGACCGGCAAGCCTTGTAGATCGGACAGGCGAACTTGCGCCGACAGGTGCCGCCCCAACGGAGTAAACCCGCGTTTGGGCAGACGACGCTGCAAAGGCATTTGACCGCCCTCGAAGCCGACTTTATGAAAACCGCCTGTACGCGATTTCTGACCCTTATGTCCACGGCCGGCAGTTTTGCCCAGCCCGGAGCCTATGCCTCGACCAACGCGGCGCTTGGCGTGCTTGCTGCCTTTGGCAGGTTGCAATGTATTGAGTTGAGTTTCTGACATCCCGATTCCTTTTAGGCTTCCGAAACGGTCACGAGATAATCCACCTTGCGGATCATACCTCGCACCTCGGGCGTATCGACCAACACGCGGCTGCTATTGAGCCGACCAAGGCCCAGGCCGCGAACGGTGTCGCGGTGAGACTGCTTGGTGCCAATAACAGAACGCACGAGGGTTACTTTAATTTGCTTTTGCGCCATGACTTACCCCAGTATTTCTTCAACCGACTTGCCACGCTTGGCAGCCACTTCGGCAGGAGTCGAGCAGGCACGCAGGCCGTTAAGCGTTGCGCGAACCATATTGTAAGGATTGCTCGAACCCAGGCTCTTGGCCACCACATTACGCACACCCATCACTTCGAATATTGCGCGCATCGGGCCGCCAGCTATAACGCCGGTACCTTCCGCTGCGGGCTGAATCAAGACCTTCGAAGCGCCATGCTTGCCCGTAACCGTGTGATGCAAGGTACCGTTTTTAAGGGCCACCTTGAGCAAGCCACGTCGTGCCTGTTCCATCGCTTTCTGAACAGCGACGGGCACTTCACGGGCCTTACCTTTGCCCATGCCGATACGGCCATCACCATCGCCCACGACGGTCAACGCGGCAAAGCTCATGGTGCGACCACCCTTGACTACTTTGCTGACGCGGTTGACCGCAATCATTTTTTCCCGCAAGCCGTCGTCGCTCTCTTTCTCGGCGGCGTATTTGCCTTGTGCTTTAGCCATTTGACAAGTCCTTGCTTAGAATTTCAGGCCGGCTTCACGCGCGGCGTCGGCCAGCGCTTTCACGCGGCCATGATAACGGAAGCCCGAACGGTCAAAGGCAACCAGTTCGATACCCGCTGCTTTTGCTTTTTCGGCTACGCGCTTGCCCACCAAGCCCGCCGCGGCGCTGTTGCCACCAGTGGCTTTTTGGCCAGCAAGCTCTTTGCGAACCTCGGGCTCGAGCGTCGAGGCGCTGACAAGCACGCGGTCGCCTTCGGGCGAGATAATATTGGCGTATATATGCAGATTCGAGCGGAAAATCGAGAGGCGATGTACACGCAACTCGTGGATCTTCCGGCGGGTCGGTACTGCACGACGCAAACGGGATACTTTTTTGTCCATGATTCGTCCTTGCCTGCGCGCTTATTTCTTCTTGGTTTCTTTGATGATAACGTGTTCGTCCGCATACCGTATGCCTTTGCCTTTATAAGGCTCGGGAGAGCGATAGGCGCGGATTTCGGCCGCTACCTGACCAACAACCTGCTTGTCCGAACCCTTGATCACAATTTCGGTCTGGGTTGGACACTCTATCTTGACGCCGCTAGGCGCCTTATGCAAGATGTCGTGAGAAAAACCAAGTTGCAGCTTGAGCGAATCGCCTTGGACCTGCGCGCGATAGCCCACGCCGACCAAAGTTAATTTACGCTCGAAGCCTTTGCTGACACCGTCAACCATATTGTTGACCAGCGCGCGCACGGTCCCCGACATGGCTTTCGCATGACGGGTTTCGTTAGTAACAACAAACGTCAGTTGATTATCTTCAAGCTTGACGTCGACGTCGCCCGTCAGGGCTTGGGTCAATGTACCCAAAGGGCCCTTGACCGTAATTAGATTTGCGTTGACCGCAGCTTCTACGCCCTTGGGTACCGCAACCGGATATTTTGCAATGCGTGACATGTGAGTCTCCTTATGCCACGTAGCACAACACTTCGCCGCCCACGCCATCAGCGCGAGCCTTGCGATCGGTCATGACACCGCGCGACGTCGATACGATAGCCACGCCCAGGCCGTTCATGACCTGAGGAATGGACGTGCGACCTTTATAGATACGCAATCCGGGACGTGAAACACGTTCGATGCGTTCAATAACTGGACGCCCGGCGTAATATTTCAGCAAGATCTCGAGGACAGGCTTGACCTTGTCGCCGACGATCTGGTAACTGTCGATATAGCCTTCATCTTTCAGCACAGCGGCAATAGCCACTTTAAGCTTCGAGGAGGGCATGCTGACCGACGTTTTGTTAACTTGCTGCGCATTGCGCACACGGGTCAACATGTCGGCGATGGGATCGCTCATGCTCATGTGTAATTCTCCTACCAGCTGGCTTTGGTCATGCCCGGCACTTCGCCGCGCATTGCCATTTCGCGCAGTTTATGACGGGTTAAACCGAATTTGCTATAAACGCCACGCGAACGTCCTGTCACTATGCAACGATTGCGTTGACGGGTCGGGTTTGCGTTGCGCGGCAATTGTTGCAGTTTCAAACGGGCCTGATAACGCTCTTCGTCGGATTTTGACTGATCGCCAATAATGGCTTTGAGCGCGGCACGTTTGCCAGAAAACTTCTCTGCCAGCTTAGCGCGTTTGATGTCACGATTGATGAGTGAAAGTTTTGCCACGTCATCGCCCCTTAGTTGCGAAACGGGAAGCTGAAGGCAGTCAACAGCGCCTTGGCTTCGTCGTCGGTCTTGGCGGTGGTGGTGATGCTGATATTCATCCCACGCAACACGTCGATTTTGTCGTATTCGATTTCGGGGAAAATGATCTGCTCTTTCACCCCGACGTTGTAATTGCCGCGTCCATCGAACGCACGACCCGAAATACCGCGGAAGTCGCGCACACGCGGCAAAGCCACGGAGACCAGACGATCCAGGAATTCGTACATACGTTGGCCACGCAGGGTGACCATACAACCGATGGGATAATCTTCGCGGATTTTAAAAGCCGCGATAGCCTTGCGCGTTTTGGTTACCACGGGCTTCTGGCCCGAGATCTTGGTCAGGTCGGACACAGCGTGTTCGATGACCTTTTTGTCTGACACCGCCGCGGATACACCCATGTTCAAGGTGATCTTGGTGATGCGAGGCACTTCCATTACGCTTTTGTAGCCAAATTTGGCCTGCAGGTCAGCCACAACCTTGCTGCGATAAAACTCTTGTAAACGAGCCATGCTGTTCGCCCCTTAAGCCTTGGCGCCAACGACAGCGCCGCTGGAACGAAATACACGAACATTGCGGCCGTCGACGACCTTGATCCCGACCCGATCAGCTTTGCCGATTTCGGGGTTGAAAAGCGCCACGTTCGAAATATGAATAGGCATGGTCTTGTCGACAATACCACCTTGGCTACCCGCCATGGGATTGGGCTTGACGTGCTTCTTGACAACATTGATGCCTTCGACCAGCACATGGTCGGCATCAACGCGCCGCAACACGGTCCCGCGACGTTTTTTATCGCGCCCTGCCAATATGACGACCTCGTCGCCTTTACGGATTTTTTCCATGGTTCGCTCCTTACAATACTTCTGGGGCCAGGGATACGATCTTCATGAATTTCTCTGTACGCAGTTCACGCGTTACAGGTCCGAAGATGCGGGTACCGATGGGTTCCAGCTTGGCATTGAGCAACACGGCGGCATTGCCACCGAAACGAATCAGCGAGCCGTCCTTGCGGCGCACGCCATGAGCAGTGCGAACCACTACTGCGTTGTAAATCTCGCCTTTCTTGACGCGCCCGCGGGGTGCCGCATCTTTGACACTTACTTTGATAATGTCACCGATGCCGGCATAACGGCGCCTAGAGCCGCCCAACACTTTGATGCACATAATTCTACGTGCGCCGGTGTTGTCGGCCACATCTAGCGTGGTCTGCATTTGGATCATGATTTTTCCTGTTCCAACTTAGCCGGACCGCGCCGCCATTAGGGGAACGCCGTACAACCAGTTTTGGTCCCGTCAGACCCACTTGCTGCGAACATGTTTGGGCTAGCCAAACCGCCTGCAACCTGTGAACCCTGGGTTGAATTCTGCTATTAATCTTAATCGTTACTTAAATAAACTTGCTTATAGGCCATTGCGTCACTGAAGCTTTACATTTGCACATGACCTTAACTGCGTAGCCCTGAGACTCAACTAACACTATTTCGGGTCTGGGCGGCGCCATTTCGATAAGCAAGTCCATTATGTTATTCTAGTTTCATTCGAATTGCAAGTGGCAAATCCCGTTAAGCAAGTCATGTCGCAGTCGTGCCCCGTGGCCCAGGCTAGACCACGCTCGATTAGGGGTCTTTATTTTTATATCCATTCAAGGAAGCACAGTATGTACGAAAAGCTAGCACTCTATATAGATGGCGAATTTCTGGGTGCGGACGGCCGCAAGACTCAGGATGTCACCAACCCTTCCACTCTGGAAGTGCTGGGGCAGCTCCCTCATGCAAGCACCGCTGACCTTGATCGCGCTCTGGCCGCCGCCGCACGCGCCTTCGAAACCTGGCGGCACAGCTCCCCCATGAAGCGCTCCGAAATACTGCGCCGCGTCGGACAACTGTCCCGCGAACGGGCCGAGGAAATCGGCCGCAACATGACGCTCGACCAAGGCAAGCCCTTGAGTGAGTCCGTAGGCGAAGTCATGGCCTGTTCGGACCATGCCGACTGGCACGCCGAAGAATGCCGCCGCATTTACGGCCGTGTTATCACCCCTCGCAGCCCCGAGGTGCGTCAAATGGTGCTGCGCGAACCCATCGGCGTGTGCGCGGCTTTTACGCCCTGGAATTTTCCCTACAACCAGGCCATACGAAAAATCTGCGCCGCTATCGGTGCTGGCTGCACCATTATTCTTAAGGGCCCCGAAGACTCCCCCAGCGCGGTCATGGCCATTGCGCGCGCTTTTCACGACGCGGGCCTGCCCGCGGGCGTGCTCAACATTGTTTGGGGCATTCCGTCTGAAGTATCCGAGCACCTGATCCGCTCACCCATTGTGCGCAAGGTGTCGTTCACTGGCTCGGTTCCAGTGGGCAAGCATCTGGCTGCACTGGCCGGGGCCCATATGAAGCGAGTCACCATGGAATTGGGCGGCCATTCACCGGTACTGGTATTTGACGATGCCGATATCGACCGCGCCGCCAAGCAACTTGCACGGTTCAAGGTACGCAACGCCGGCCAGGTATGCGTATCACCCACCCGCTTTTACGTCCACGAAAAGGCCTACGATCAATTTCTGGAAAGCTTCGTCAAAACCCTTAAAACCGTCAAGGTGGGCGACGGACTTGATCCGGAAACCCAAATGGGGCCGCTCGCGCACGAACGACGCGTGCCCACCATGACCAAGTTTGTGGAAAATGCCGTGAAAATGGGTGGTAAGGTTGTACTGGGCGGTGAGCCCCTGCAGCGGGTTGGGCACTTTTTTGCACCTACGGTGATCACAGATCTGCCTGAAGATTCCATGCTCATGACCGAAGAGCCGTTCGGACCAATTGCACCCATTACACGCTTTTCCGACACGGATGACGTAATCAAACGCGCCAATTCGCTGCCCTTTGGCCTGTCGTCGTACGTATTCACCAACTCGCTGCAAACAGCTACCAAGGTAGCCAACGGCATCGAGGCCGGCATGGTCAACATCAACCACTTCGGCAGCGCTTTGCCCGAAACACCCTTTGGCGGCATTAAAGATAGCGGTATCGGCAGCGAGGGCGGGACGGAAACCTTCGACGGCTATCTGGTCACGAAGTTTGTGACGCATATTTAATCGGCCGAAAGCTCTTTTCATTTCAACCCAACACGCTGTTTAATACACTGTGTTGGGTTTTTCTTTTTGGATAACAACAACCGGAGACTTTCATGAACAGAAGAGAATTACTTAAATATGGCACCATCGCCGCGATATCACCTGCCCTGGCTGGGCTCAGTTCAGCATTTGCCCAAACTGACTCAGAACCCATTTTATTTGGCTGTCCAAACCCTATGTCGGGCCCGTTTGCTGCAAACGGAAAATATGCGGCCTTGGGAATGCAACTGATTATCGAAGAAACGGGCAAAGCCCTGAATCGCCCTCTAAAATATAAAATACTCGACTCGCAAGGCAAGCCCGCCGTGGCCATTCGCGAGGTGCAAGACTTGTTCCAGCAGTCCAAGGCCCACTTCTTTTCCGGTGGGATTTTGTCTTCAGAGGCGCTGGCAATGGGCAAAGCTTTGGACAAGCTGGGCGGTATTTTCGTTACGACGGCTGGCGCCGATGAAATCACGGGCGCCGACTGCAACCATGCCACGTTTCGCTGGTCGGTGCCCACTTACGGTGCAATCCAGGAAACCGTGGGGCCACTAATCAAGATGCTGCCCAAGGCAAAGCGGTGGTACACCATCACGCCCAAATACGTCTTCGGCGAGGGATTGCTTACCGCCACGAAAAACCTGCTAAAGAAGGAAGGTCTGGAACACGTAGGCAACAGCTACCACGGTCTGGATGAAAGAGAGTTCAGCGGCTACCTCACCAATGCGATGGCGGCCAAGCCCGACGTCCTGTTACTGCTCAATTTCGGCTCGCAAAGCTCGGAAACATTACGCCAGGCCGTCAGTTTCGGCATGAAAACCAATACCACCATCCTGATCGCTTGGGCGTCAGGCTTGGAACAGTTCGAATCATTGGGCGCGGACCTGTGCGAAGGTGTCTACTTTGGCGTTCAATACTGGCATCAAATCGACAGCCCGCTTAACCATACCCTGGTCAAGCAAACCCGGGATAAATTCAAAATTACCCCCAACTACAGCCTCGCGGGCAATTATATTTGCACCAAACTCATGCTCGATGGTATTACCAAGGCAGGGTCGGCGGATCCAGCCAAAGTCATCGCGGCAATGGAAGGCGCAAAATATAGTGGGCTCACTGGCCCAGAGCAAATCCGCAAAGAAGACCATCAAGTGATCAAGAACTATTACCTATTGAAGGGTAAGCCTAAAGGCAAGATGAAAGACAAAGATGACTATTGCGAAATCCTGCATGCGGGCCAATCGTTTCTTCCTGTTGCTGAAACAGGCTGCAAAATGCCTACCTAATGACCACATGAGACCTGACCGGCCGCGCATTTTCTATTTTAGCCAAAGTGGAAAAGGCGGCCTGTCACACCCATCGCGGGTTTTCGCCTACTGCCGATAACAGGCCCCGCTTGTGGCGACCTCTTTCGGGTTTGATTGCCTATGAATGTTTATCTGTTGCAAGTGATTAACGGCCTTGGCATAGGCATGCTTTATTTTCTGCTTGCCGTCGGCCTGTCCATCATTTTCGGATTGCTGCGATTCGTGAATTTCGCTCACGGAGCCTTCTACGTACTAGGCGCTTATGCCTGCTACCAAGCTTTGCAATGGGGCGCAAACTTCTGGTGGACACTGCTGATAGGGCCTTGCTTCGTTGGTGCCTTGGCTTGGCTCATCGAACGGCTCGTGCTGCGCGGGGTCTATAGCCTGCCGCACGAATTTCATATCCTTTTCACCGTCGGCCTGGCGTTGGCCATCCAAGAGCTGGTAATACTAGTCTGGGGGCCGGTTGGTGTAAACGTCGCGCCTCCCGACCTGTTACAGGGGGTGGTGATCTGGGGCAGTTTTATCTATCCCAAATATCGTCTTTTCGTGATTGCCTTCACAGCCGTCTTCGCCGTGCTTATTTGGCTTCTGCTCGAACGCACGCGCCTGGGCAGCATCGTGCGCGCGGGCAGTGAGTCCACTGAAATGGTCACATTGCTAAGCATAAATATCAACCGCATTTTTGGACTGGTGTTCGCTCTGGGGGCCGCCACGGCGGGTCTGGCTGGAGTCCTTGCGGCGCCGCTACGCGGGGTCGAGCCTTTTATGGGGGTCGAAGCCATCGCCATCGCGTTCGTAGTGGTGGTAATAGGGGGCATGGGCAGTTTCACTGGCGCCCTTTTAGGAGGTCTGCTGGTAGGCATCGTACAAAGCATCATGAGCACCTTATGGCCACCAGGGGCCAGTCTGATGATCTACGTATCGATGGCTCTTGTTCTGCTTTTCTGTCCCAACGGTCTGTTGGGGAGAGCATAAAATGGCGATACTGCTTAAACATCGCTCCCTGCTTTTCGCGCTGGCCGCCGTGCTGGTTCTGCCCCTGATCCTGGATTCAGGTTCGTTGGCCTCGGAAGTATTGGTTTATGCCTTGGCCGCGCTGGCCTGTAATGTTCTGCTGGGCTATACCGGCCTGCTGTCTTTTGGCCAAGGCATTTTCTTCGGCGTTGGCAGCTACGTCCTGGGCATTTTGCTCACGCGCACCAGCTTGCCCATGCCACTGGTTCTGCTGGTCGTCATCGTCATCGGCGGACTGGTAGCTGCCGCCGTTGGCTGGCTCAGCATTCGGCAAAAGGGTGTCTACTTCGTCATGCTGACCTTGGCTTTGGCGCAAATGTTTTATTTTCTGGCCTACTCGATGCCTGATTGGACCGGTGGCGATAATGGTTTGCTCAACATTCCAACTCTGCCCCTCGTCGTTTTTGGCTATACGCTGTGGCCCAACCACACAAGCTGGCAATACTATTGGTTTGTTGCCATCATTTTTCTGGTTGTGTTTTACTTGTTGCAGCGGGTGGTCGATTCAATTTTTGGCCGCACACTGCTGGCCATCCGGGATAATCCGGATCGGGCTACGGCCATCGGGTATAACATCACCTTGTTCAAACTGGCCGCATTCGTCGTGTCTGGCGCCACTACCGCCCTCGCGGGCGGCCTGTACGCCATGGCGACCGGTATCGCGCCTTTGACCAGCATCAACTTCCAAATGAGCGAAACGATCCTGATCATGACCGTCATCGGCGGAACCGGAAGCCTGTTCGCTTCGGTGCTCGGTGCCGCGTTGTACGTTATTGCCTCCGACTGGCTATCCAATTTATGGCCACGATGGCTACTGGTATTTGGCGTGCTGCTTATGGTCATTAGCCTATATATGCAGGGCGGCCTGTGGGGTTTGTGCCAGATTATATTTACGCGCCGAAGGCCGGCCACGACGTCGGGCAAGGAGGTGAGAAAATCATGAATCCACCCTTGCTGGAAGCCAGAAACATCGTCAAACGCTATGGCAAATTCTTAGCGCTGGCGGGGGTCAACCTGCGAGTACAGGCAAAAACCATACACTCGGTCATTGGGCCAAAC
>CAJDUX010000057.1_pt1 | contig 15665 bp, 15 predicted proteins | sample 7391081 | NCBI WGS metagenome assembly CAJDUX01 (sample SAMEA7055685, study PRJEB34461) | soil metagenome | biome: terrestrial ecosystem; feature: Peninsula; material: soil | place: Antarctica | collected 2016 | reverse complement strand
TGGAGCGTCAGCGCGGGGGTATAGGGATGCGCGGACCCGGTGAGGCGCAGCTTGAAATGGATCGGCGCCTGATAGGCGACAAGGTACGTTTGCTGCGCGAACAGTTAAAGCGGTTGCAGCGCCAGCGTACAACACAACGCCGCGCTCGCGCTCGAGGTGGCGCATTGTCGGTGTCCTTGGTCGGCTATACGAATGCCGGGAAATCGACCCTGTTCAATGCGCTTGCACGTACCGACACCTATGCCGCCGATCAGTTGTTTGCGACGCTCGATACGACTACGCGCCGTGTCTGGATCGAAGGGGCAGGGCAGGTGGTGATCTCTGACACAGTCGGGTTCATACGCGATTTACCCCCCACCCTGATTGCGGCGTTCAGGGCAACACTAGAGGAAACGGTTCAAGCCGACCTGTTATTGCATGTGGTTGACGCGTCGAGCACGCAGCGTGATGAACAAATTGCCGAGGTGGACAAGGTGCTGGTAGATATAGGAGCCGACAAAGTTGCGCGGATTTTGGTGTGTAACAAAATCGACGATGCCGGACTCGAACCCAGGATCGAACGCGATGAACATGGTACCATTGCGCGAGTCTTTGTAAGCGCCTTAAGGCGTATTGGCTTGGATGGATTGCGTGCAGCTATCGTCGAGTCAGATCAAATCGCGGGAAATAATGCGTTTAATGTCGAAAATATTTAGCTTGAATGATCCCGGCTGGGGGCGTAACAATAATGACGGCTCCGAGCCTCCACGTCGTCCGAGCAAGGGTGATGGCCCCCCCGATCTCGAAGAGGTCTGGCGCGATTTCAATAATCGCCTTGGTGCCTTTTTCGGACGCAAAACTAAGCGTGGCGGTAACAATAACAGCGGTGGCAACGGCGGTGGGGGCGGGTTCATGCCCAGTCCCAAGGGCCTGGGCAAGGCGATTACGGTAGGGGTAGTCGTTGTCCTGGGCCTCTGGCTGGCCAGCGGTTTTCTTATCGTTCAAGAGGGCCAGGTCGCAGTTGTAACCAAGTTTGGCAAATACAAATCGACACTGGGTCCGGGCTTGCAGTGGCGCCTGCCGTATCCGATAGAAAACCATCAAATGGTCAATATTTCCCAATTACGCACTTTCGAGGTTGGGTTTCGCGGCAATGCGCGCAATAAAATCCTGCCCGAATCGCTGATGCTGACCAACGACGAAAATATCGTTGATATACAGTTTGTGGTGCAGTATCGCCTGATGACTAACGGGGCGCCCGATTATTTGTTTAAAACGACTCACCCCGATCAGTCCGTGCGTCAAGTGGCCGAAACCGCCATGCGCGAGGTCGTGGGCAAGAAGCCTATGGACGTCATTCTGTATTCGGGCCGCACCGAGGTGGCCAACGACGTGCAGAAGTTGACGCAAAGCATTCTTGATCGTTATCAAACTGGTATTCAGATCAGCACTGTGGCCATACAGAACGTGCAACCGCCCGAACAGGTACAGGCGGCCTTCGATGACGCCGTGAAAGCCGGACAGGATCGCGAACGCCAAATCAATGAAGGTAACGCCTACGCCAGTAAGGTATTGCCTGAAGCGCAAGGACAGGCAGCGCGACTGGTCCAAGAGGCCCAAGGCTATCGCGCCAAGGTCGAGGGCGACGCCAAGGGTGACGCGGCACGCTTTAACAGCATCGAAGCCGAGTACGCCAAGGCACCCGATATTCTGCGAGAGCGGCTGTATTTAGCCACTATGGAAGACATTTTCGAAAAGAGCAGCAAGGTCATGGTGGATACCCAGTCTGGCAATAATTTGTTGTATCTGCCGCTGGATAAAATCATGCAGCAAGTGGCTGGGGCCAAACCCGATAGCGCGGCTTCACCGATAACAGAGTCTACCGACGCGCCTGCTCCGGCGCCTGCTCCCAAGGCTCCGAAGTCGGCTGTGCCCACGACGCGGTCTGGATCGTTAGGGTTACCTGCACCGTTGCGGGACTCCATGTCGATCAACCGTTTTGCGCGCTAACCGGAGGCTGCCATGCAACGAATAATTCCTGTGCTAATCGGTCTGGTGATCGTGTTGGCTGTTCTTTCATCTTGCGTTTTTGTAGTGCGTGAACGCGATTCAGCCTTGCTCTTTGCCTTTGGTAAGGTGCGTGAAACCATCACTCAGCCTGGCTTGTACTTCAAGCTTCCGCCACCCTTCGAAAATGTAGTGTTTCTCGACAAGCGCCTGCAAACCATTGAAGCGGCTGAACCCGAGCGCATCCAGACGGCCGAAAAGAAAAATCTGATGATCGATTCTTTTGTCAAATGGCGCATTGCCGACCCGCGCATGTTCTACGTTACCTTCGGCGTAAATGATCGCGCAGCGCAAGAGCGCTTGCAGGCGCAGATTCGCGATGCCTTGAATGCTGCGGTGAACGTTCGTACGGTGAAAGAGGTCGTGTCCACCGAGCGCGACAAAATCATGGAAGAGGTGCTCAATAACGTTAAGGAGCGTGCTGAGCCGCTGGGCGTACAGGTGGTTGATGTGCGTCTGCGCCGTATCGAATTCGCGCCAGAAATTTCCGAATCGGTCTATCGTCGGATGGAAGCCGCGCGTACGCAGGTCGCCAATAGCCTGCGCGCTACAGGTGCGGCAGATAGCGAAAAGATTCGTGCACAGGCCGACCGTGAACGCCAGGAAGTCATGGCCACGGCCTACGCCGAGGCGCAAGATATCAAAGGTCAGGGCGATGCTAAGGCCAATTCAATTTATTCCCAGGCCTATAGCAAGAATCCGAAATTTTTCAGCTTTTACAAAAGCCTCGAGGCCTACCGTGCGGCTTTCTCCAAGGTCAGCGATGTGTTGGTGTTAAGCCCCAAGTCCGATTTCTTTAAATACTGGAATTCGGCGACAGGTACCAAACCCGCTACGCCGTAGTGGGCCGTCCTTATGGCGAATCTGAGACAAAACGTCGATTTGCCATTTGGGCAGGGTGCGACAACAGGGTACAATAGCCTGTAAGTTAACTGATTATTGCCGCAAGCGACCGGGCGGGCTTACGCCCCAGTCGCTTTTTCTTTGTTTGTTCGGTTTTCCCACGCTCAATTTCCAGATTTCACAGAATGTCCAAATGGCTGTTGCCAGAGAACCTGGCTGATATTCTTCCTGCCGAGGCGCGTCGCATTGAAGAACTGCGGCGCGATTTACTCGACCTGTACCGTACCTATGGGTTCGAACTGGTCGCCCCCCCTCTGGTGGAGTACCTCGACTCTTTGCTCACTGGCACAGGGGGCGCTTTGAATTTGCGCACCTGCAAGCTGGTCGATCAGTTATCGGGCCGCACCCTGGGCGTTCGGGCGGACATGACCCCGCAGGTGTCTCGCATCGATGCGCATCTGCTTAATCGTGAGGGTGTGACCCGCCTCTGTTATTGCGGCACGGTGTTGCATGCCCGCCCTTCGGGCCTGCTGTCTGATCGCGAGCTATTGCAGATAGGCGCCGAATTGTTCGGCCATGCCGGTGTCGAGGCCGATATAGAAATTATCCAATTGGCCTTTCAGAGCGTGGAGCGCGCCGGGGTAAGCCACGCGCGCCTGGACTTGAACCATCCGGGTGTCGTGCATGCCATTATTCAGGCCGACCCGGCGTTACCGGCAGTGGCTGACGACATCTATGACTTGCTCAGTGGCAAAGACACGCCGGGCCTGATGGAATTAGCTAAGCGTTTACCCGATATGCAAGAGGCCAGCTTGCAGGCATTATTAACGTTGATGTCTTTGTATGGCGGCGCCGAAATCGTTGCTCGGGCGCGACGCGTCTTGCCCGCCTTGCCCGCCGTACAGGTGGCGCTGGACAGTCTTGAAACGTTGATGGGCGCTTTGCCCGATCGCGAACTCGGCATCGACCTGGCCGATATGGGTAGCGGATACGGCTACCATTCGGGGGCTGTATTCTCTATTTATGCCGATGGCTGGCACGATGCGCTGGTCAAGGGTGGCCGCTACGATGGCATAGGCAAGGCTTTTGGCCGTGCGCGGCCTGCTACCGGCTTCAGCCTCGATTTGCGCAAGCTTTCATCGGGGCTCGAGCCTGCACCGATTGCCCGCGCTATCCGTGCTCCGTGGGGCACCGATTTACCGCTACTTGACGCATTGCGGGCGTTGCGCGATTCGGGCGAAATTGTGGTGCAGGCCCTTCCAGGTCAGACGCAGCACTTGGATGAATTTACCGTCGATCGAGAATTGGTACTCGATGGCGGAGCATGGAAGGTACGAGCGATTTAGCCGCTAGCCGGATTTATCGTGTGGTGTGAACCCTTTTTAGTCTTTCTTTCGGGCTAAAACTTTTTTGATACGTAACATGAGCAAGAATATTGTAGTGATCGGCACGCAGTGGGGTGACGAGGGCAAAGGAAAGATTGTCGACTGGCTGGCCGAGTCGGCTCAGGGCGTTGTTCGATTCCAGGGCGGGCACAATGCTGGCCATACCTTGTGGATCAATGGAAAAAAAACGATATTGCGCCTGATCCCTTCGGGCATCATGCACCCCAACGTAACGTGCTACATCGGGAACGGCGTGGTGCTTTCGCCCAAAGCGCTTCTGAACGAAATAGTCGAGCTTGAACAAGCTGGCATAAACGTGCGGTCGCGCTTGCAAATTTCACCCGCCTGCCCCTTGATTCTGTCTTACCACATAGCGGTCGATCAGGCGCGTGAAGCGCGTAAGGGCGACGGCAAGATCGGTACGACCGGTCGCGGGATAGGCCCGGCTTACGAAGACAAGATAGCGCGTCGTGCATTGCGTGTGCAAGATCTCTACGATCCGGCCGTTTTTGATGCCAAGCTGGCTGAAGTGCTGGACTACCACAATTTCGTGCTGACTCAATATCTGGGCGCCAAGGCGATATCGGCCGATGAAGTGCGTGATCAGGCAATGGCGCTGGCACCGGCCATCGAGCCCATGGTGGCTGACGTGTCCAATAATCTGCACATTGCTCAGAAATCAGGGCATAACCTGCTGTTCGAAGGTGCACAAGGTGCAATGCTTGACGTCGACCATGGCACGTACCCCTATGTAACCAGCAGCAATTGTGTGGCCGGCGCCGCTGCCGCGGGTTCGGGCGTCGGGCCGCAATCCTTGCATTATGTGCTGGGCATTGCCAAGGCCTATGCCACGCGAGTAGGATCCGGGCCATTTCCCAGCGAGCTTCTTGATGACACCGGTGCCTTGTTGGCGTCGGTAGGTAAAGAATTTGGATCGGTTACCGGGCGCCCGCGGCGTTGCGGCTGGTTCGACGCGGCGGCACTGAAGCGTTCGGTCATGATTAACGGCATTTCTGGGCTGTGTATTACTAAACTGGATGTGCTCGATGGCCTTGCCGAAATCAAGATCGGCGTGGGCTATCGTTATCGCGGAGAGTTCCTCGATGTCCTTCCGTACGGAGCTAGCGCTGCGTCCGAAGCCGAGCCGGTGCTCGAAGAGCTGGCAGGCTGGTCCGAGTCGACGGTGGGCATTACCGAGTACGACAAGCTGCCGATCAACGCGCGTCGCTATCTGGAACGAATTTCCGTCTTGTGCGAAGTGCCCATCGATATGGTATCTACCGGTCCCGATCGATTGGAAACCATTGTGCTGCGCCATCCCTACAACGGCTAGGCTCCATAGCAGGTTTGTCGGTGCCATGGTGCGTCTCGTAGCGGCACTCCTTGTGGGTGCCATGTTCGGTGCCATGTTCGGTGCCATGTTCGGTCTCGTAGCGGCACCCCTTGTAGGTGCCATGTTGGTTTGCTGCGCGGTGGTTACAAACAAAACGCCGACAGTGGTTAAGGCGGACCGGTTCACCTGAGCCACCGCCGTCTTTTGCGCGCGAACTGGGTTTAATATATCGCCTCACCCAAATTGATGGCTGAAATGTTCCTCAGGAGTTATTGAAATGAGTTTGCCCCCGAGCACGGATCGCGACGTCTGGGTCAGTTGGGATCAATACCATAGTTTGATCGAGCGGTTGGCCTTGAGCATACATGAAGCAGGCTGGCAGTTCGACAATATCGTTTGCCTGGCACGTGGCGGCGTGCGAGTGGGCGATGTGCTGTCGCGTATTTTCGATCTGCCCCTGGGCATTCTGGCTACTAGCAGCTATCGCGAAGCGGCGGGCACGCAGCAAGGTCAGTTGGACATTGCCCAATTTATTACGATTACCCGAGGTACTCTCGAGGGACGGGTACTGCTGGTCGACGACATGGTCGACACCGGGCTGACCTTCATTCGGGTGGGGGAGCATCTGCGGGCGCAATTCCCCTCTATTACTGAGCTTAAAAGTGCGGTTCTGTGGTGGAAAGGCCATTCCAAGGCGTCGCCCGATTATTTTGTCGCCAAGCTTCCCACCAATCCGTGGATTCACCAGCCGTTCGAAGATTATGACAGCCTACGCCCCCATCAGCTTGCCTCCTGGGTTGGAAAGGGGGTTCGCAACTAGGTGTTTCATGTTAAACTCTTTGGCTGACCGTTACACGCTACTTTTTTGAAGCTATTTTAAATCCCGTTATTTTAATCTCCGTTATTTTATTAAACCCCGGTATTTTATTAAACCGATTACAAGCAAGGCTTAAGACACTACATGCCTATCGTTCGTCTGAAAGAAAACGAGCCCTTCGAAGCGGCGCTACGTCGCTTTAAGCGCACTATTGAAAAAATCGGTCTTTTGACCGAGCTGCGTTCGCGCGAATTTTACGAGAAGCCCACGGCTGAACGTAAACGCAAGCTTGCTGCGGCCGTCAAACGCCATTACAAGCGCATACGCAGCCAACAGCTGCCTCCGCGTCTGTATTGATCCCTGAACCATTTGTTCAGGATTTACTCGCCCGGGTTGATGTGGTTGATGTCGTCGGGCGATATGTAGCGCTTCGTAAAGGCGGAGCCAATCTGCTGGGCCTTTGCCCGTTTCACAACGAGAAGAGCCCGTCCTTTACAGTCAGTCCCACCAAGCAGTTTTATCATTGCTTTGGCTGTGGCGCGCATGGCAGCGCCATTACGTTCCTGATGGAGCATACCGGCGCGAGCTTTCCCGAAGCCGTCCGGTCTTTGGCGGCTAATGTGGGCATGACCGTGCCTGAGGAGCCGCGTAGTCCGCAGCAACGTGCGGCCACGCAGCGCCACAAGCAGGAAGCCTCACAGCACCAGCAAATACTGGATGCGGCGCAGAAGTACTATCTGGGCGAGCTCAAAACGTCGTCGGCAGCCATCGCTTATCTGAAGAAGCGCGGGCTCAACGGACAGATTGCCGGGCGTTTTGGCTTGGGTTGGTCGGGCACGAATCGTCGTGGGCTTGCCACTGCCTTTCCTCATTACGAAGACCCGTTGCTGGTTGAATCAGGCCTGGTCATTGAGTCTGAAGACGGTCGCCGGTACGACCGCTTTCGCGAGCGCGTGATGTTTCCGATTCGCAATGGGCGTGGCAATCTGATCGGTTTTGGTGGCCGCATTATTGGTCGCGGTGAGCCCAAATACCTGAACTCACCTGAGACACCGCTGTTTTCAAAAGGTCGCGAGCTATACGGCTTGTGGGAAGCGCGGGCCAGTATACGCGCCGAAGGCTATGTGCTGGTGGTTGAAGGCTATATGGACGTGGTGGGCCTTGCTCAACAAGGGGTTGAGAACGCGGTCGCGACGCTCGGTACGGCCACCACCGTCGAGCACATTCAGAAATTGTTGCGTACAAGCGACAAAGTTATTTTCAGTTTCGATGGTGACGGTGCCGGTCGCCGTGCAGCGTGGCGCGCCCTCCAGGTTTGTCTGCCCATGTTACGCGATGATATCTCGATCCGGTTTCTGTTTTTGCCCGCGGAACACGATCCTGATTCGTATGTGCGTGAATACGGGGCCGAGGCATTTCGCGCGTCGGTAGCCGAAGCTGTGCCTTTGTCGCGCTTTATGCTTGAAGAGTTGGCGGCGCGCCATGCCATGGACGAAGCCGAGGGGCGCGCGGCCTGCGTACATGAGGCCAAGCCGCTCTTGGCCGGCTTGCCCGAAGGGACAGTGTTACGTGTGCAGATTGAGCGCGAATTCGCGCGTCTCGTTCAACTCACACCCGAAGAGCTGACGGCGATGCTGGCCGCCGCGCCTGCTTTTAAAGCGGCGCTGACGATTGCGCCGCGCCCAGGCGAATACGATGGCGTCAGATCCGATGTGCCTCCGCCATGGTTGGGCTCCCCAGGTCCCGAACTGGGCGATGAGCCGTATTTTGAGTCGATCCCGCTAGGCGAATTGCAACCTCAACCGGCGCGTCGGGCGGGGCGTGGCGCCCATCGTCATTCGGTCATGCCGATGGCCAAGCGCCTGTTGCGCCTTTTGCTGGCGCATCCGGGTTTGGTAGAAAATCTGGGCGATCAGCAGCTTGAAGTTCTTGAGCATGGCCCCCATCTAATAATGGTCAGAGAATTGCTGGCCTTGGCTCATGCGAGCGGAGCACGTCATGTTGGGGCGCTACTTCAGGCCGCCGATCCGGGTTCCGATCTGGCCGAGGTGCTAAGTGCCTTGTCGATTGAGCTGTTGGGCCAAGACGATTTGCCCGATCCACAGGCCGAATGGAATGACGCCTTGCGCCATATCGAGATCGATGCACTTCGGGCCGAGCAGTCTGGCCTGATACAGGCTGGCTTGCACGACGATGTGGCTCGCAAACGGTATCAAGAACTGACTCGGCAGATTACGCTGTTGAGTAATGTTTCATTGCATTAATTGTTGTAAAATAAAAGTTTGCGCTTTTGCCCCTCATAGCAAAATGATGGTGTTTTGAATTGGAAGCCTCTCCCAGCCTTGTAACCATTGCGTCAAGGAATTTAAATTTATGGGCTTCGAACGAACATCAGGGTTTTTGCACGCCACGTTAAATTCTTGCGATAAATAAGTTCTGCCCTGCAACATCCGGATGGCCTTATCCGCCGCCCCGATGTGATTGCGCCTACGGAAGCGACTATGACTCAAGCAACTGGTAAAACCTCTTTGGCAGCCAAAAAAGAAGCTGCTAAAAAAACGAGTGCCGATACCGCGCCCAAAAGCGTCGATAAGGCTGTGAGCAAGGTAAAGGGTGCCTCTACCGCAGTTGGCGCCAAGGCCGCAACAGGCAAAGCGGTTGCGAAAAACGCAACGGCCAAAAAGGTTGCTGCGAAAGCCGTTGCAGCCAAGGCTGCGGGCGGCGAATCAGTCAAGGTCGATAAGACGGCAGAGGGCGGCGAGGCGAAGAAATTGTCCAAGACCGCCATACGGGCCATCCCCAGCGGGCGTCGCCCCGGGCGTCCGGCTAAAAATGCAAATAACGACCGACCCGATTTTGACGACGATGCCGATGGCGAGGCTGAGGTCATCCCCGACTTGAAGCCGTTGCCCAAGCGTGGCGGTAAACGCGCCAAGGCCGATAAAGACGCACCGGCGCGCAACCAGATGACGCCTGAAGAGCAAGAGGCTCGCCGCAACCGCCTCAAGGTTCTGATCAAGCTGGGTAAAGATCGCGGCTACCTGACGTATGGCGAGATCAATGATCATCTGCCCGATGATCTGGTTGACGCCGAAGCAATCGACGGCATTATCAGCACCTTCAGCGACATGGGTATCGCGGTTTATGATCAAGCGCCAGATGCTGAGACTCTGCTGCTAAGCGACAACGCTCCGGTGGCTTCGAGCGACGACGACGTTGAAGACGAAGCCGAGGCCGCTCTGACGACGGTCGATTCGGATTTCGGGCGCACCACCGACCCGGTACGGATGTACATGCGGGAAATGGGCACGGTCGAACTGCTGACCCGTGAAGGCGAGATCGAGATTGCCAAGCGCATTGAAGACGGCTTGAAGCACATGGTGATGGCGATTGCGGCGTGCCCGACCACTGTCAACGAAATTCTTAGTCACATCCAGCGCGTACGTGAAGGCACGGCGCAGATTGATGAGGTCGTCGATGGCCTGATCGACCAGGAAGGCGAAGAGTATGCCGGAGCCGGAGTCACAATAGAAAGTGACGAAAACGAAGACGGGCCGGCTGGCGGCATGAGCAGCAAGCAGCTTGAAGTCTTGCGTGTGCAATCACTGAAAAAATTCGAAGTTATCAACGTCTGGTTCGAGAAAATGCGCCGGGCGTTCGAAAAAGAAGGGTACGAAGCGGAAAACTACATCCAGGCGCAAGAGGCTATCCTGAATGAATTGATGGGCATACGATTTACGGCCAAAATGGTCGAGAGGCTGGCTGACACTTTGCGTCATCAGGTGGCCGACGTACGCAAACTTGAACGTGCTGTTCTGCATACGTGCGTCGATCGCGCCAACATGCCTCGCGCGTATTTCATCAAGGCGTTTCCTGGGCATGAAACTGATCTGGGCTGGGTTTTGCGCGAAGTAGAAGCCGGGCACGATTATTCAGAAACGCTCGAGCGTCATATTCCCGCAGTGCAAGAGCTGCAACAGAAGCTGATCGATTTGCAGGTCAGTGTAGTGCTGCCGCTAAAGGACCTCAAAGACGTCAATAAACGCATGGCCACCGGTGAAGCCAAGGCTCGCAAGGCCAAGCGCGAAATGACGGAAGCCAACTTGCGGCTGGTGATTTCCATTGCCAAGAAGTACACCAATCGGGGTCTGCAGTTCCTGGACCTTATCCAGGAAGGCAATATTGGTCTTATGAAGGCGGTCGACAAGTTTGAATATCGTCGCGGCTACAAGTTCTCGACCTATGCAACTTGGTGGATACGTCAGGCTATTACGCGTTCCATCGCGGACCAGGCGCGTACGATCCGTATTCCAGTTCATATGATTGAAACGATCAATAAAATGAATCGCATCAATCGCCAGATTCTGCAAGAAACCGGCGCCGAGCCCGATCCCGCGACCTTGGCTCAAAAAATGGATATGCCTGAAGACAAGGTGCGTAAAATCCTTAAGATTGCCAAAGAGCCAATCTCGATGGAAACGCCTATAGGCGACGATGATGATTCGCATTTGGGTGATTTCATCGAAGACACAGGCACTTTATCGCCGTCCGAATTTGCTTTGCATGGATCAATGCGCGACGTCGTTAAAGAAGTGCTCGATTCGCTTACCCCGCGCGAAGCCAAAGTGTTGCGTATGCGTTTCGGGATTGAGATGAGTACGGATCAAACGCTGGAAGAGGTCGGTAAACAGTTCGACGTCACCCGCGAGCGGATTCGTCAAATTGAAGCCAAGGCCTTGCGTAAATTACGCCATCCCAGCCGCGCGGACAAACTCAAGAGTTTCCTGGAAGGACAGTAAGTCGGTCGGCAGTTGTGTAGCGGCAGCCCTTGTGGCTGCCGTTTTCTAGTTCGGATCAAGTTGCTCGTAGACGGCCGTGGCCAGTTGCGTCAGTTGCACCTTGTTGATATCTGCAGACAAGGCATAGCCGCTTTTGCCGTCGATCCAATAAAAAACATTGGTTGAACCTTCTTGTGCGTAGCGGAATCCCGTATTTTTATTGGACGTATTTTCAGTCGAAACATATAGCGTCACCCGATGTTTGGCGGCATCTTCATACATAAATTGTGCGACAGGGCCATTTGACCCCGGTAGTAGCCGCCCTCCCATCAATTCATAACCAAGAGGTTTGAGTCTGGGTGGACGCAAGGTTGAGCCGAGCCGTTTGGACAACCATTTCACCAACTGATCTTCCTGGTCGACACCCAACTCGACCGGATGGCGTATTTCGGGGCTATAGACTCGGTGTGCTATGGCAGCGTAACGAGCCAGGCTCGCCATCTGAATGTTTGCAGAGGATGAACCGCTCGGCTGGATGCCAAGCGAGCCAGAATCGGCCGCACCCCTTCCCATCCAGCCTACAGTACCGCCTGCGAGAATTAGTGCAAGGCCGGCTGCGATACGCGGCAGGCCCGTCGGTAGCCAGTGCCAGGCCTGCGTGCGAAGACGCTGCAAGCTGCTCCTGGGATCGCTGGCTGCAATTCGCAGCCTTTCCGGTATGGGTTCTTTCAATACTTCATCATAGAGGGCTTTGATCGCGAGGTTTTGTTCGCGTAAGGCGCGCAGGCGTCCAGCCTCGGCTTGGTGTACGGCCAGATAGGCCTCAAGATCCGCACGCCGCGACTCGGGGAGCACGTCTTCGACATAGGCCTGGAACTCGGCTTCGGTGATGGGTAAGAGGCTCATTTAACTACCTTCAACAGCTTGGCTTGCGCGTTCACGTGCATAAGGGAGCGCATTTTCTCCCTGGCGCGTGAAAGTCGCGACATAACCGTACCCAAAGGAATGCCCAGTATTTTGGCTGCTTCCTCATAGCGCATTTCTTCCAAAGCAATAAGCAGCAATACTTCGCGTTGTTCGACCTGCAGTTGCGCAAGCGCGGTTTCAATATCTCGGATTTCCAGAAAATCAGTTTGGGTAGCGCGAGTAGCAACGGAGAGACTGGCGTCATCCATGACTGTAGTGCTCAGTCCAGGTTTGCGGCACTGGTCGACATGCAGATTATGCATAATCCCAAACAGCCATGCGCGCATGTCACTGTCGCGGCGCCACGTGGCCAGCTTCGTCCAGGCGCGCTCGCAGGTGTCCTGGACCAAGTCGTCGGCCGCGCTGCGCTCGCCGATCAGGGCGCGCGCATAACGGCGCAGGCGGGGCAGGCATGCCACCATCTGCACACTTTCTTCACTGTCGGATGACGAGACCGTCACGGCTGCCCGAACCTTATTCCCGGGCTGTGTGCCACATATTCTTGAAGTTGTCGCCGCTCTTGTCGCCTGGCTTTTTGTCGGACATGAAACGATACAGAAGTTTGCCCTTGTGGGCCCATTGCATCGTTCCGTCATCACGCTTGACGACTGTGTAGTCGCCGCTGGCCTTGGCGTGCTCGTCGGCCTTCAAAGGTGGCCAGTTGGTGGCGCAACCTCCGGTGCAGGCGCTTTTGCCACTACTCGCTATGTCTTTGTCGAAGGTATAGAGCGTCATACCGGCCTTATCCACCAGCATGGTGCCACTCATGCCAACCGGTCCGGCGGCTTGGGCAACACTGCCGAGTAGGCCGGCACCGACGAGCATCAGTGAGGAAATTAAGAGGTGTTTGTTCATGAATGATCTCCCGGATGGAACGATGTTTGTAAAGCGTACTCGAGGGTATACGGGCCTGATAGCATCTTTATTCCGCCTTCTTTAGTTATTTCTATTATCCGGCGTTGCTGCTGGCCGGCTCATGTCATGTCCAAGGCTATAGACCCGATCTTGAGTCTGCAGAATATTGACAATCTGGGCTTATAATTTTTATCTTAAATTCGAACCGAAGGAAACTGTATGCTAACGATCTGGGGTCGTCAAAATTCGAGTAATGTCAAAAAGGTTCTTTGGTGCGCCGACGAGCTGGGAATCTCCTACGAAAACGTTACAGCAGGTGGTCCTTTCGGTGTGGTGAATACGCCCGAGTACCGAGCCATGAATCCTAATGGGCTGGTGCCTTGTATTAAGGACGATGACTTCATCCTTTGGGAATCCAATGCAATTGTGCGCTATCTTTGTGCCAAACACGGCGATGGTGTTTGGTTTGCTCACGATTTAAAACAACGGGCCATGGCCGACCAATGGATGGATTGGGCTAATTCAACGTTTGCCGGGCCGTTTCGTGATCTTTTTTTAAATACAGTCAGGCTTCCGGTCGAGCAAAGAAAGAAGGATGTGGCGCAAAGAGCGTTGCAAATTTGCGCAGGCCATCTGAAGATCGTCGACGCGGCACTGTCCAAAAAGCCGTTTTTGTCGGGTGACAATTTCGGCATGGGCGACATTCCACTGGCTTGCTCCATCTATGTCTGGTTTGAAATGGCGATAGAACGGCCACCTCTGGCTCATCTGGAAGCATGGTATCGCCGTTTGGCGTTACGACCGGTCTACCGGAACCGCGTCATGATAGAGCTTACTTGATGGCTCCCCAGGCTAGGCATCTGCGCTCGCCCGGGTCGCGTCCAGAAATCTGTCAGTTGCCCATATAGTCGCGTTTGCCTATCTCGATGCCGTTGTGGCGCAAGATGTTATAGGCGGTAGTGACGTGAAAATAGACTTGTGGCAGTCCGTAGGTTAGCAAGTAAGCTTGGTTGGTGAATTTTTTCTCTTTGGGTGTACCGGGGCGCAAAATAGTGATGTGCTCTTCGTTGCCGTCAATTTGAGCTGGCTTGAAGCCGTCGATGAATGCCAGGGTTTTGCTGATTAAGGCCTGTAGATCGGCAAATGTTTTTTCTTTGGATTCGTAGGTAGGCACCTCGGCGCCGGCCAGACGTGCACAGATGCCTCGGGAGAATTCTGAAGCGATCTGCACCTGCCGGATCAGGGGGAACATGTCAGGATACAGGCGTGCCTGAAGAAGCGCGTCGGGTTCGATGTTTTTTGTGCTGGCATGAGCCTCAGCCTTCTTCAGGATAGCACTCAGGCTTGTGAGCATTTGTTTGCAAAGAGGTACAGAGGTGGCGTATAGAGAAATAGACATGAACGATCCTAGTTCGAGTGAATGAAGAGTTGGGCCCAAGCGGACAACTGCCAGTATCGTACTACGGTGGTGGCGCAGGCCGTAAATCGCTGGTGTTTTAAAGTATGATTGCAAGGCGCGTTTTTGCGTTTTGTTGTGCAGACACTTCTATGCTATTAGCGCTGGTTCGATTCCTTGTGGGCATTTCCTTGTTGGCGGGACTGCAGGTGGCGTTTGCGCAGGGCGCTGCCGACGTGCAGCTTGAAGATCTGACCTGGACCGAGCTGCGCGATCTGATCCAGGCGGGCAAGACTACGATCATCATTCCCATCGGCGGCACGGAACAAAGTGGTCCATATGTTGCTTTGGGTAAGCATAATGCCCGCGTTCGTGTCTTGTCGCAGAGGATCGCACAGGGTCTGGGCAATGCTCTTGTTGCTCCAGTTATTGCCTATGTACCCGAGGGGTCATATGACCCGCCTACTTCTCATATGCGCTTTCCAGGCACAATCACGGTTCCGGACGATGTATTCGAGAAAACGCTGGAATCCGCGGCCAACAGTTTTAAGATTCACGGATTTCGCAACATTATTTTTCTGGGCGATCACGGCGGATACCAGAAAGATTTAACACGGGTGGTGAATCACTTGAATAAAGCCTGGGCCAAATCACCGGCGCGAGCCTTCGTGCCCTCTGAATACTATCGAGCCAGTTCCGAAGGTTATGCAAAAATATTGCGAGAGCGGGGCTATCGCAACGAGGAGATCGGTACTCACGCGGGGTTGGCCGATACGTCGCTGCTGATGGCGGTCGCCCCGCAAATGGTGCGCGAGGACAAACTGCGCAAAGCAAGCAAACCGGGTGCGGCCGACGGCGTATATGGCGGTGACCCGCGTCGATCGAGCGCAGAGTTGGGGCGGTTGGGTATCAATGCTATTGTCATCCAGACAATTGCCGCGATTCGTCGCGATACGGCTCGATAACAGGTCGGATAATTATGGGATATTTGAAATGAAGCATGTCATGCATCCGTTCCTCCATACGGTTTTGTACGCTGCTGTGGCTTTAAGCGGAATCTATGCGGTGGCTGTGTCGGCGGCCGCACCCGAGCGGCCTGTCAGTGCTGTGAAGGGCGACAGAACGCCTGATTTCACGCTTTCCCAATGTGGCTCGTCTTCGCAACTCGTTGCAGTAGCCGATGAGGCCGCTAAACCTGATTCGACATCCGGTGTGTCTTCGACGGCCGCAAAGATGGGCCCCGCTC
>CAJDUX010000014.1_pt1 | contig 15818 bp, 14 predicted proteins | sample 7391081 | NCBI WGS metagenome assembly CAJDUX01 (sample SAMEA7055685, study PRJEB34461) | soil metagenome | biome: terrestrial ecosystem; feature: Peninsula; material: soil | place: Antarctica | collected 2016 | reverse complement strand
ATGATGTCCGACTGCTCACCATTGCTTCTGGACCTCACCGCGGATGACCCAGGAATTATCGTCACGCAAAGTGTGCACAAACAACAGGCAGGCTTCTCGCAAGCATCTCAAATTCATAAAAAAGACGCCCACTTGCTGGGTGAGGCGCGTTACGTCAACGATGACCGGTTTAACAATGCATACATGATGCATTACTCTACAAGCCCGTTCTATCCCTTGTTTGCGTCCTTGGACGTGAACGCCAAAATGCATGCTGGCGGCAGCGGCGAAAAGCTGTGGGCTCATGCAATGCGAGTGGGCATCGAAGCTCGGAAAATGATTCTTGAGCAGTGCTCGATGATCAAACCGTTTGTGCCCAAGAACGTTCATGGCCGCCCTTGGAAAGATGCTCCGACCGATGAGATCATGCACGATCGCGCTTACTTTGCGTTTGACCCGGACGATGACTGGCACGGTTTCGAGGGCTATCAGAAAGGCCAGTATTTCGTTGATCCAAATAAGTTGCTTCTGACCACCCCTGGCCTTAAGCCTGAAACTTTTGAGTATGAGGATTTTGGTATCCCGGCCAACATCTTGGCTAACTATTTGCGAGACAACAATATTATTAATGAAAAAGCGGACCTGAACTCGATTCTTTTTCTAATAACGCCGGCCGAATTAATCACCAAGATGCAGAATCTTGTGGCAACGCTTATCCGCTTCGAGGAGGCCGTCGAGTCCAACGCGCCGTTGGCACGAGTGCTGCCTGGCATCTATGAACAGCACACAAATCGATACCAGGGATACACGATCCGCCAACTCTGTCAGGAGATGCACGACTTCTATAAAGAAAAGAACGTCAAGCAAATGCAAAAGGACTTATTCCGCGAGCGGAATTTTCCACCTGTACGGATGTCAGCCCATGAAGCGAACTGGGAATTTCAGCGCGGCAAAGTTGAACTGGTGCCGTTGTCCGAAATTGCTGGGTGCATATGCGCTGAAGGAGCGCTGCCTTACCCTCCCGGCATCATCTGTGTCGTGCCCGGAGAAGAGTGGACAGACCTCGCTCGTGATTATTTCCTGACCCTTGAAGAGGGAATCAACAGTTTGCCCGGCTTCGCCCCCGAGCTGCAAGGCGTGCATTTGAAAACCGAGGCCAATGGGCGCATCCGTGCTTACGGCTATGTACTGAAGAACCAGGACAAGGGGTAGAACATGACACATAAGACCGAAAATCGGATGGGTCTTGTTTCGCTTACTGCTATTACCATCATTAACATGATGGGCTCAGGCATCATCCTGCTGCCGGCTAATCTGGCCCAGGTCGGCAATATTTCGATATTGTCGTGGGTGGTGACGGCGATTGGGGCAATGCTGCTCGCCTATGCTTTTGCGCGGGCCGGCACCTATTCCAACCACCAGGGTGGCATGGGAGGCTACGCGGAGTATGCCCACGGCCGCTCCGGCAACTTCATGACCAACTACACTTATTTCGTGTCGCTGGGCATAGCGAATATCGCTATAGCAGTGACAACCGTGGGCTACGGCGCCTCTTTTCTGGGTGCGCAATTGTCGCCGATCACCACTGCGGCATTAACCATCGCCTGTTTGTGGCTGGCTTCAGTGCTCAATTTTGGCGGCCCAAAAATCACAGGCAGGATCGGTAATTTCACCATCTGGGGCGTAATCATCCCGGTGGTAGGAATTGCGGTGATCGGCTGGTTCTGGTTTGATCCTCAACTCTATGCCGCCGCCTGGAATCCCAAAAACATGCCAACATTTCAGGCCTTGAGCGCCTCGATATCCATCACTCTCTGGGCTTTTTTGGGTCTGGAGTCGGCCAGTGCCAATGGCGATGCAGTGGACAACCCGAAGCGTAATGTGCCGTTGGCGGTTTTGATAGCGACCGGTTTCACAGCCATTCTCTATATTGCTTCCACCAGCGTCATCGCTGGCATTGTGCCAATTGACCAACTTGCTCATTCCAACGCGCCCTTTGGGCTTGTGTTTGCACAGATCCTGGATCCGACCGTTGGCAAGATCGTGATTGGCCTGATGGTCATCTCGTGTTTCGGCTCCTTGCTGGGCTGGCAGTTCACCATCGCCGAGGTGGCGCGCTCCTCTGCAGTAACGGGCTATTTTCTTCCCTTTTTCGCTAAAGCGACCGCTGCCGGCGCACCCATCATCGGCATCTGTGTGATTACGGGTGCCCAGACCCTGCTCTCTTTGCTGACCATCAGTCCTACCCTCAATGGGCAGTTCACCACCCTGGTGAATCTGGCGGTAATGACTAACTTGATTCCGTATATTTTGTCGATGTCCGCGCTCAGTTCCTTACAAAGGACGGAGAATGTACAGCCCCATTCGGCACGAACCGCCAACGTGGTTGCGTTTATTGCGGGCCTCTACAGGTAGAAACATTAGATCGAGGAAGGATGAAGTCTACGGACCAGACTTATGGTGCGAAAAGGTTGGTTCACGAGTGCCGCGGCTCGTTGAACCGACTTGCTTTCGGCCCATTGCCCGATTGTTTTATTTTCACCTTTGTAATTTTGCGCCTGATTATAAATGGTGGTATAAACTGACGCATCCGATCAATCAAGGTGGCCGGTCGTGCCTCAGCCCAACAAACAATCACCGAAGTGCCAAGAGGCTCGCAAGAGTGTGCACACGTTTGGCAGGTGGTACTTAAGCTGCATGCTTCGCTGGGGTGTATGGTTAAGAGCAAAAAGAACTACCTCATTTTTAGTTGATGCCGCATATCGCAGAAAAGTAGTTCGGCGAATTGTCTGTCTTTCGGCGCCCTTGCTGGCAAGATGAGTACGTTGCGTCCAAAACTAAGCGGCCTAGAGCCCACAAAAGACGCCATGGAAACGCTGAAAAAAGAAACAGTTGTCGAGTTCCAGGGAGTATGGAAATACTTTGGTGAACTGGCCGCTCTACAAGATGTCAACTTGACCGTGGGGCGAGGCGAGGTGGTTGTGATTGTTGGCCCGTCCGGGTCGGGCAAGTCCACGTTGTGCCGAACGATTAACAGACTAGAGATCATTGATAAAGGATCGATATTCGTCGATGGTAAGCCGCAGCCGGTTGAGGGGAAAGAACTATACAAGTTCCGCACCGAGGTTGGAATGGTCTTTCAATCGTTCAATCTGTTTTCACACAAATCGATTCTGGAAAACGTGACGCTGGCACCGCGCAAAATTCGCGGGCAAGACAAAGCCTCGGCGGAAGATCGTGCCTACCGTCTACTGGACATGGTCGGAATTCGTTCGAAGGCGAATTCGATGCCGGCGCAGCTTTCAGGAGGGCAACGTCAGCGCGCCGCAATCGCTCGTGCTCTTGCGATGGATCCCAAGGTCATCCTCTTTGGTCGTGCGCCGATCGGGTGGTATTCATGGCGGATGGAGCAATCATCGAGATTGCGGACCCGGAAACTTTCTTCAGTGCGCCAAAGAGTGAGCGCGCTCGTGGCTTTCTCGCGTCCGTGCGTTGAGAGTGTCTGGTTTCTCTATGGGCCGAGGCGCAGACACCCCGGCTGTTTGATCACAAGATAGTTAGAAGGAGTGTCGAATATGAATTTTATGAAACGATCGCGAATCCTCGTTCCACTGGCCGTTGCCGCCGCCTTTGCGCTGGGCATCAGCGAGTGCGCCGTTGGTGCAGAGCAAACCATTGATAAGACCCCGGTCGCGGTTAAGGCTTACCCGGCCGGCACGGCGATGGCCAAAATCCAGCAACGCGGCAAGATCATAGTCGGAGTCAAAGTCGATTTTCCGCTATTTGGGTTGAAAAACCCGATTACTGGAAAGCTGGAAGGGATGGACATTCAGCTCGCTCAGGGAATCGCCAAGGACTTAACTGGCAGCGCCAGCAATATCCAATTCGTCGAAGTCAATAGCGGCAACCGCGAGGTATTCCTGCAACAACACAAAGTGGATATCGTGATCGCGACCTACCCGCCCAATCCGAAGCGCCAGAAAGCAGTCGATTTCGCCGGACCGTACCTCATGAGCCCGATCGGCACCATGGTGAACAAAGGCGACGATGCCATAAAGAAAGTGTCGGATCTCAATGGCAAGAATATCTGCGTGACCAAGGGTTCTGGTTCGGAAACTTTCGTGCCGCTCAATGCGCCCAAAGCGAAGTTGACGGTCTTTGGCACGATGACGCAATGTATGGAAGCACTTGAGCAGAGGCGGGTCGAAGGTGTTACGACAACCCAGAGTATTTTATTGGGACAGATGAGTCAGAATCCGGGCAAGTTCCAGCTTGTATCGACGGAACTGCTGAACACGGCTGGGAAGAAGGCCTCGGATAACGACTCTATCGGTTTACCGAAGGGCGATCAGGCGCTTCACGATTATCTCGATTCGTACCTGAAGAAAATTTTTGCCAACGGTGACTGGAAGAAGATGTATGACAGCACAATTGGCACGGTGATGCCGGGCGACGCGACCCCGCCGCCTATTTTGTATTAAAGGAAGGTTTTACATTAAAGGAAAGCGTGTAGGGCGGGGCGCAGATGCCCCGCCTTGCTGTCAAATTTACCCAGGGCGGATTTGCAACCCGTATATTTACAGAGGCACATATGTCGTTCTTGGTCCCCCACCTTGGCGAATTTGCATGGGGCGTTGCATTCACGGTAGGGCTTGTGGTGCTGGGCTGGGTCGGCGCCATGATACTAGGCACTGTGCTCGCGATAATGCGCGTCAGTTCCATTCGTACAGCACGGGTAGCGGCTGCCACCTACATTTTAGTTTTTCGCAATATCCCCATCCCGGTTCAAATGGTGTTATTCGTGTTTGGGTTTCCGCTGCTTGGTATTGTGTTTCCATTGTTTCCTTCGGCCGTGATCGTCCTTATCGCTTATCACGCTGCTTTTGTTTGTGAGACGCTTCGGTCTGGCCTGAACACTATCGCCGTAGGAGAGCTTGAGGGCATTCGGTCATTAGGGTTTGGTCCGTTCGGTACGATGCGCTATCTGGTGCTGCCGCAGGCTTTTGCAGCTGTAGTTCAGCCGATGGGCAATGTGTTGATTCTGTTGGTGAAGAACACTTCGGTGGCCGCAATAGTCGGAGTCGCGGAGTTGACCTTTACTGCAGACAAAGTGGCCGTTGAAGAGGTACAGGCGTTTATCGTGCTGGGTGGGGCTGCACTTGCTTATGTCGTCATTTGCGTCATCCTGAAGCGGCTTGTTTCCTCGCTTGAACGTAGCGTCGCCTTTAGCAAATGAGCACAACGACCTTATTCGAGAGGCCTGGGCCTCGTGGCCAGCGCAGCAACCGAGTGATCGAGATTGTCTCGTGGGTCATACTGGTCGTCGCGGTGTACCTCATCATCCTGACATTAAACAAGCATGGGGCATTCGACGTCGCCGCATGGCAACCGTTTGCTTTGTGGGGCGTTTGGAAGCAACTCGGACTTGGTCTGTTCAATAACCTGAGGGCGGCCGCCGTTGGCATGTTGCTGTCCATGCTATTTGGCTGCTTCTTGGGTTGCGGGCTTTTGTCGAAGAAAAAAATAGTTCAATACCCTTGTCGCGTATTCACCGATATTTTCAACGGCATTCCGATACTGTTGCTGCTATTTTTCACCTCACTGGTACTTCCGTCATGGGGATTACCACTTTCCGATTTCTGGTTTCTGGTGATCGCGTTATCGCTTTACAGCACGGCTGTAGTTGGAGACCTGGTTCGAGCGGGCGTCCTGGCTGTGCCGCACGGTGAGTCAGAGGCGGCTGCCGCGCTCGGATTCTCTGGACTTCAAAGTATGTGGCTGATTCTTCTGCCGCAGGCGTTGCGCATGATGAGTCCTGCACTAGTAAGCCAGATGGTGATTGTGTTTAAAGGCACCACATTGGCGTTCGTGCTCGGGGGCTACTTTGATCTGCTTCGCTCGGCAACCGTGCTCGGCGCATACTTCAGCCGTTCATTGCTGCAAGCCCAGGTTATCGCCGCGATCATGTTCATGCTGGTAAACATAATTCTGTCGCAAATAGCGGCGGCGATCGAGCGAAAGGAGAAACGGCGATATGGGGTTCAACCGGTTGAACTCTAGGGGTTTATAACTAGGCATTTCCAATAAAAATAGCAAATATTGGTACTTCAACTATTATTTTTGATGTTAGGATTGTGCAAACTGCACGCTTGGGCGTGTCATGGGGTTCAGCTAACCGGGTTAAATAAGCCGGCAGGAGATACGCATGGAGCACGGGCAGCGCACGCAACAGGAATCTCTCGAAGTCAAGACGACCACTTGCTATATGTGCGCTTGCCGATGTGGCATACGCGTGCATTTGCGCGACGGCGAAATCCGCTACATCGATGGCAATCCTAATCACCCCCTTAATCAGGGGGTGATCTGCGCCAAGGGTTCGTCGGGCATTATGAAGCAGTATTCGCCGGCGCGCCTTACCCAGCCACTCATGCGCAAGCCCGGTTCTGAACGTGGTGCGGCGCAGTTCGAACCTGTGTCGTGGGATCTGGTCTTTTCGGTATTAGAAAAACGCTTGGCCCATTTACGCGCCACCGACCCCAAACAGTTTGCACTGTTTACCGGACGCGACCAGATGCAGGCGCTAACGGGTTTATTCGCCAAGCAGTTTGGTACCCCGAACTATGCGGCGCATGGCGGCTTTTGCTCGGCCAATATGGCAGCGGGCATGATCTACACGATAGGTGGATCGTTCTGGGAGTTCGGCGGGCCCGATCTGGATCAGGCCAAGCTATTCCTAATGATAGGCACCGCTGAAGACCATCATTCAAATCCCCTGAAAATTGCTATTTCCAAATTTAAGCGCGCGGGTGGCCGCTTTATTGCGATCAACCCGGTTCGAACTGGGTATGCGGCGATTGCCGACGAGTGGGTGCCTATCCGGCCCGGCACCGATGGGGCGCTGTTCATGGCCTTGATCCACGAACTGATTGAAAAAGATGCCTACGACCACGAATTCGTCAAGCGTTATACCAATGCGGGCGAACTGGTCGACATGACGGTAGACAGCGACAACTTTGGTTTGTTCGTTCAAGATGGTGAAAGCCCTGAATTGAATGCCAAATATGTTCAGAACCGCATGTGGTGGGACACGAAAACCGGCAAAGCCGTGTTGCAGCATGCGCCTGGTGCCGAGCCGGCGTTGGACGGCCGCTACACGCTCGACGATGGCACGCAGGTCGCTCCGTCATTCACGTTGCTGCGCGAACGTGCTGCCGCATGTACCCCTGAATGGGCAGCGCAAATCACCGGCATTGCGGCCGATACCATACGGCGCATTGCAGGCGAAATGATCCAGACTTCGCGCGAGCACAAAATTGAACTACCTATCCGCTGGACCGACTCGTGGGGCGTTACGCACGAAACGGTGCGTGGTAATCCGGTTGCATTCCATGCCATGCGCGGGTTGGCTGCGCACTCCAACGGTTTTCAGACCATACGTGCGCTGTCGGTGCTGATGTCAATGCTCGGTACGATCGATACTCCAGGGGGCTTTCGGCACAAGTCGCCGTATCCGCGCGAAGTGCCGCCGTTGGCCAAGTCGCCTAAAAGTCCTGACGAAATCAAACCGAATACGCCGTTGTCCAGTGCGCCACTGGGGTGGCCGGCGGCACCCGAAGACCTCTTCATCGACGAACAGGGCGCTCCGGTGCGTATCGACAAGGCGTTCACGTGGGAATTTCCACTGGCTGTACATGGGTTAATGCATAGCCTTATCACGAATGCATGGCGCGGCGATCCTTACCCCATCGATACCGTGATGATTTTCATGGCCAATATGGCGTGGAACTCTTCAATGAACACTATCGAAGTACGAAAGATGCTGGTCGACAAGCGCGAAGACGGCGAATACAAGATTCCGTTCTTGGTGGTGTGTGATGCGTTCCAGTCAGAGATGACGGCGTTTGCCGACCTGATTCTGCCCGATACCACCTACCTGGAACGGCACGACGTCATGTCCATGCTCGATCGGCCCATCTCCGAATTCGATGGCCCGGCCGATTCGGTACGTGTACCGGTTGTGCCGCCCACGGGGCAGTGCAAGCCGTTTCAAGAGGTGTTGGTTGAGCTGGCCGGTCGGCTCAAGCTGCCGGCGTTTACGACATCAGAGGGCAAGCCCAAATTCCGTGATTACCCTGATTTCATTGTCAACTACGAGACCGCACCCAATTCAGGCATAGGTTTTCTGATGGGCTGGCGCGGCAAGAACGGCGACAAGTCGCTGGTCGGTGAACCCAATCCGCATCAATGGGAGCAGTACGCAAAGAACGATTGCTTTCACCATTACGTCTTGCCCGAATCATTCCAGTACATGCGTAATTGCAATGGTCCCTACCTGAAATGGGCGGTCGAAAACGGGTTGTGCAGTTTCGATCAGCCTTTGGTGATTCAACTGTATTCCGACGTTATGCAGAAATTCCGGCTCGCGGCACAGGGGAAGACCCGCGGGCGACAGCCGCCCGACCACCTGCGCGCCCGAATCGAACGTTATTTTGATCCACTGCCGTTCTGGTACGAGCCTCTGGAAAGCGGCGTAACTGATTTACAGAAGTTTCCACTCACGGCAATCACGCAGCGGCCGATGGCGATGTACCATTCTTGGGACTCGCAAAATGCGTGGCTGCGGCAAATTCACAGCGAGAACTATTTGTTCGTTAATCCGAAGGTCGCCGCGCAAAACGGCATTGCTGACGGCGGCTGGATATACGTGGAATCGCCGTGGGGCAAGGTGCGTTGCATGGCACGTTATAGCGAGGCGGTCGAGCCTGGCACGGTCTGGACATGGAACGCGATCGGCAAAGCGGCAGGCGCCTGGAACCTAGGCCCGGATGCAAATGAATCGCAGCGCGGCTTTTTGCTTAATCACTTGATCACCGATGAATTGCCGGCCGAAAATGGGCAGACGCGGCTGTCGAACTCCGATCCGATCACGGGTCAAGCCGGTTGGTTCGATGTAAAGGTTCGCATCTATGCCGCACAGCCCGATGAGGGCGATACGACCTTGCCGCAATTTGCACCCATGGTGCCGATGCCCGGCGCCGTCCGCGTCGTGACCCGGATGGTTCAGAGCTATTTTGCGGGGCGCGGCGAATTTGCTGCCAGGCTGCTCCGCGCTGCAAAAAGCAAATAGGGAGAGGCGATATGACCCAGATGGCGCTGGTAATCGATTTGAATGTATGCGTGGGCTGTCATGCGTGCGTGACGAGCTGCAAAGAGTGGAACACGTCGGGCGAGGCTGGCGGCCTGGCCGACCTGCAACCGTATGATGCCGATCCCGAAGGCAATTTTTTTAACCGGGTGCAGACCTACGAGGCGGGCGAGTTTCCGGACACGGAAACGATTCACTTTCCTAAGTCCTGCTTACACTGCGAAGACCCTCCCTGTGTCCCGGTATGCCCCACTGGCGCAAGCTACAAGCGTGAGGGAGACGGCTTGGTGCTGGTCGATTACGACAAGTGCATAGGGTGTAATTATTGTGCCTGGGCCTGTCCCTACGGGGCGCGCGAACTGGACCCCAAGCGCAAGGAAATGACCAAATGCACGCTGTGCGCAGATCGCATCAACAACGAAGCGCTGCCCGAGCGCGACCGAAAGCCGGCTTGCGTACTCGCTTGTCCGACGTCGGCGCGGCTGTTCGGCGATATCCACGATCCAGATTCGGAAGTTTCGCAGGCGATCCGCGAGCGCGGTGGGTATCAACTGATGCCCGAGTGGGGCACAAAGCCGGCCAACCATTATCTTCCGCGACGCAAGACCGAAGCGCATGGATGTTCGGAGCAGTCGTGTTCTTGCGGGTCTACGTCGCAGCCGTTAGCCGAGAACCTGGAAGGGCAACTCGAAAGCGGTCAACTGCATCTTGCGTCGGTGGCGGCGGGTACTTGATGTTTCATTAATCATCTATACATCGCAGTGAGGTCGTACGGCGCGTACTGCGCCGTACGACCGATCAACAAGGAGAGTGCAATGCGGCCTGCCCTTTCGGTCGTGTTTTTGACAACATTATGCGGCGCAGCGCAGGGGTTGATTCTCGCGTTGGTTGCGATGGAGTTTGCCGCAAGTGCGCATCTGCTTGCGTCACCCGCGCCTGTGTTTTATATAGTTGGTGCAGCCGTGGCTGTCATATTTGGCAGCTTGGGCCTGTTGGCGTCGTTTTTCCATTTAGGGCACCCTGAGCGCGCTTGGCGAGCGATTGCTATGTGGCGCACATCATGGTTGTCGCGCGAGTGTATAGCATTGCCGCTATTTCTTGCGCTTGCGTTTCTATATGGCGGCGCGCACGCACTGGGTCTGCCACAAGGCTATACGCTAAGCATTGGGCTCGTGGGTGTACTGGCCGCTGCAGCGCTATTCGTGTGTACGGCCATGATCTATTCCTGCCTGCGTTTTTTGCAGGAATGGGCAAGCCCTTTAACGATGGTCAATTTTGTATTGCTGGGGTGTGCATCGGGTTTCACTCTAGCGGCGCTGTGTGCCGCATGTTTCGCCCCGCCGCTTGTAACGACCCTGGCGCTTTGCGCATGTGTGTTGACGGTAGGCGGGTGCTTGTCTCGGCTCGCTTCGCTGACGCGCAATGCCGGGTTGCATCCGAAGTCGACAGTGCAAAGCGCCACGGGCATCTCTGCGCAGAAAGTGGTTCAGAAGTCTCGCGGCTTTACTGGCAGCGCATTCAACATGCGAGAATTTTTCCACGGCAAATCTCCCCGCACGCTACAAACAGTCAAATACGGTTTTTTGCTCGCTGCGTTCCTTGTGCCGTTCATATTGCTAGTGTTGTCGCTGTTTTTACCAGCACCCCTTGTCTTGTTGCTTTTTGCATTCGTCGTCCAGTACGCTGGCCTGCTCGCCGAACGCTGGTTCTTCTTTGTTGAAGTGCGGCATCCGCAGAATATTTATTATCAGCAGGCGTCTTAATTTGGCCGAGCTATTGCATTCAGTGCTGCCACATCGTACCTGCTACATAGGTTGGCGTTTTTGCGAATGATGCCGGAGGCTCCCACAGCACGGCGGTATACCATGCGGACCACGCCACAATTGCCAGCGACAGCACCCACAGCCATACGGGTATTGGCGAGGGTGACTCGGCGCGCCGCGGCTCGAACCGGTCTTCCGCTCCAAAGGCGTTAACCGTGAAGTTCAACTCGCCGTGCACGGTTGAATCGGCGCGTATGCCCGTCACTGTGATGCCAGGGCCGTTGCGTACGTGAAAGGGTACGTCACGCCTGCCTACGTGCCCGTCGTGGCCGAGCGCTTCTATTCGCAAGTGATGTCTTCCGTCTGGCAGGCCGCGCGTATCGAGGCGAACCGTTACGGGTGGTTTGTAATCGGCTATCGGTTCGACGTCGTTGTCTAGAAAGATGCGAATACGAGAATCTGTTGTCATGGTGTCAAGTCCTTTACCGATCGTCGTGCAGTATGCGGTATTTGGGATGGTCTTCGTTTTTCTCGCCTGGATGCAACAGCAACATGATCGCCACAACAAAGCAAGCGATCGTTCCTAACCCCAAAATGGTAATGATCACCATATTGCCGATCATGGGTCCCATCAAATGGTGCATCATCATGATTCTTGCTCCTTACTTTTTTGCTCGTATCGCCGCGACGTCTTTGGCTGTCACTGTAGGCGCATGATTACCCCATGATGTGCGCTCGTGGTCGATGATCTCGGCGATTTCAGCGTCGGACAATTGCGACATAAATGCCGGCATCTGCGTGGCATACTTGGTGCCGTTGATGGTTCTGCCCTGAAGGCCATGCAGCACTACGGTAATATGCTCGCTAGGGTCGGCAGCGGTTACGACGGAGTTGCCGGCCAGCGGCGGGAATACTCCTGTTACGCCGCCGCCCTCAGCGCCATGGCAAGCGGCGCAAGTTGCTGCAAACAGCTTGGCACCGTTGGCGGCGTCAAAGGCAAGGACGGGTTTACCGGGGGCCGCTGGTGTTGCTGCGGTGGGGGGGGCTGCGGTTGGGGTTGCCACCGTGGAGGTTTCGTCTTGGGCAAGTTTTGGTAATGTGGGCTGTTTGAGCGACAACAGGTACGCCACCAGCGCTTTCGCATCGGCGCTTGGAATCACCACACCATGTGCCGGTGCGTAGGCTTTTGGGATCGGGATCGGCTGCACGCCCTTGGGCGCTTTGTCTACTACGTTAAATAGCGATGGAAACGATGGCATGACCGACTGTGGCACCACTCCGCGTGGGTTGTAAAGATGGATATATTGCCAGATTTCGCTGGTTTGGCGTGCGCCAACATTGGTCAGGTCGGGGCCAGTGCGTTCAGAGCCCAGCAGCTCAGGCGTGTCGAAGGCGAAGTCGCCCGGCGCCGAAGGCCGTCCGAAAACTTTGTCTGAAGCCAGAGGCCTGACTTGCTGTGTGTGGCAGTAAGCGCAGCCTTCACTCACATAGACGTCTCTACCGTGTGCCTGGAATAATGTCAGTTGCTTTACCCCTGGGCCCGGTGGTACCTGAGATAACTCAATGCCCGGCAGTACGGCCATCAGCGTCGATATTACGGCGTACAGAAGCGTTGAACCGCCGGCAATGGCGAGCAGCTTGTCCATGTCTATGCTCCCACCGGGACTGGGTCAAGTTCTCGCCTGGCAACAGGCGAGCGTTTATAAGTCATGACCCAGACATTCCATGCGAATACCAAGTGGCTCAGGAACATTAGCGAACCTCCGATTGAACGCCATAGCCAATATGGAGCCATATCCACCACAGACTGGATGAATGGCGCGCCGTGCACCCAGTCCAACCCCTGGATCGTGCCGCCGATTGAAAGCGCCATGACGTAAACGGTACAGCCCACTGCTGCCAGCCAAAAATGGATACCCAATAACACATTATTCGGCTTCTTTCCTGTCGCGAGCGGCAGTAGAGCGTAAATCCCGCCCCAAATCGCAAAAGTAATAAACCCGTACATCGTGAAATGCGAGTGGCCGACCGTAAAGTTAGTAAAATGCCATACCTCTTGCACCGAGCGGAAAGCCTCGACGGTGCCTTGCGTGGAACTAAGCAGATAACACAGCACGCCGACTAGAACAAACATCGCTGGGGTGCGGCGCAGGCGCTCGGGGCGTCCGCGCATGGTCATCAAGAAGTTGGCGCTACCGCCCCACACTGGTACTAGCATGGCTACGCTAGCCACGATCGCCGTGGTTTGCAGCCACCATGGAAGAGGGCTGAATAAAAAGTGGTGCGCCCCAAGCAGTGGATAGAATAAAAGATTGGTCCAGAATGCAAAGATACCGAGAGAATAGGAATAAATCGGCCGGTTCATGACCTTGGGCAATACGTAGTAGAAAATGCCCAATGAAAGCGGCGTAAACCACATGCCAACGGCATTGTGCATGTAATAACCTTGCACTCCGACTTGGCCCAGACCGTGTTGATACCACGGTACGAGCGTTACGCCCACGATAATAATTGTCCATAGCGTGCCACCGATCGTGTACCAATTCGAAAGGTAGATGTCTTCGCCTTCGCGTCGCGCCACGGTTGCGATCATATTCCATGCTGCGGTCACTAACCCCGCACCCAAAATAACGCGAATCCACCATAGCCACTCGCGATATTCCTGGTCTCCGTTATTGAACCCGAGGTCAAGCGTAATGGTACCGATGATCGCAGCAAGATTGAGCAATACCAAGGTCACCCAGGCGAGCTTCACGCTGTAGAGACGCGTTCCAGAACTTTTCGCCGCTACGTAAAGGGCTAGGCCGATGAGTGCAGGACTGGCCCACGCATAGAAGGTGTCGTTGGTGTGAATTGGCCGTAAGCGCCCGAAAGTGAGGGCAGGTGAGGTGCCTAACTCCGGGTATGACAGTTTTAGCGCAAGCAATACGCCAACCGCCGTAGCAAACACCAGCCATATCGTTGAGCAAATTGTGTAAATGCTCAGAACTCGTGCAAGGTCGGCGTCGTCTTTAGTCGGCTGCGTCGGCCGCGAAACTACGCTAACAGCTTCGATAGGCATAACTAACTCCGGAGGTGGCCAACCATGCCCCCAGCCAGCTATCGCTAAATTGCAGTATTCTGACGCTGAAGGCAGGCTCGTAGAGGTCGCTGCAACTAGCGCAGACTTACTTTTTGTTGACAAACATTCTACGAGGCTTGTCAATTAATGATACTACTGAGGTGTTCATCGCACAGGGGATACCCACAATTACCGTGTTTATATTTACGGGTGCGATTACCTGCTATCGGATGACAAAACCCTGCGTCGCCGCAGTGACATCAGATGTGCTTGCATCGCTCGCGCAGCTGCCTCTTTGTCACCGCGCACGATAGCGTCGAGAATCGCCTCATGTTCCTTTTCTGTTTGCTGGATGTCGTCGGGTATTTTTAGTTGCAAGTGCCATAGCCTGCCCGACCGCTCATGCAATGGACGTATCACGTCGGCCAGTATGGGGTTGCCCGCTGCATCAGCGATAAGATGATGGAATTCACGATCGATTTCCATATGGCGCGTCCGGTCCTTTCCACCATTGATCGTTAACGCTTCACGTAGCAATTTCTGTAACCGTTTGATGTGCGTCGGGCTTGCCCGCTCAGCGGCGAGTGCAGCAATATTGGGCTCCAGTGCCCACCGTGCTTCCAGCAAATTGAGCACTTCGTTCATTGAATCAGGCCGGATCAGCAAGCCTTTTCGGGGAACGATTTCCAGCAAACCTTCAAGCATTAATCGATGCACTGCCTGATGAACCGGTGTACGGCCGATGTCGAGCATTTCGCAGATAGTGGATTCATTAAGAAATTGGCCGGGCCGAAACTCAAGCTGGAGTATGCGTTGCTTGATCTGCTGATAGGCAAGGTCGGAGAGCGATAAAGTGTTTTCACGGGTCATAATTTGCCTGGCTGTTTTTATACAAAAGTTTATCGCTTGAACGATTTAGCTTGGGTGCGGCTCGTCTGCTTAGGTTGGAGGGCATTGTTCTGGTAAAGCACAAAATTGATAGCGGCTACACCGCAAAGCCACCCTGAATTTTAGCTCGTCGCAATAAGCGCATCGCTATCATTGCACACGTGTTAAATATCACGTAATATATCACCAAACACTCATTATTAAAGGAGACTGGGTCATGGCTAGACGAACTGCGTTTAAAAAAATGGTCGCGATGAAATTGAGCTGTATGTGGGTTGTAGCTGGGATAATGAGCGTGGGGCTTTTGGCTTCAACGCCCGCCTATGCGAAAGATGCGGCGCTGACCGATGTCACACTGATGCTTGACTTCAATGCTTTGGGGCGCCATGCACCCTGGTATGTAGCACTGGCCAAGGGCTATTACAAAGATGCGGGCTTGAATGTAAAAATCGTGCCAGGCCTCGGAACGGCCCAATCGCTTCAGGCACTTGAAGGTGGTGTCGCACAATTTTCTTTTTCTGACGCGGCCGCATTAGTGCTGGGTCGTGCGCGGGGGGTGTCGACGGCCAAGTTCGTTGAAATGAACTATCAGAAGGCGCCGTATGCCGTTTTTTCACTGCATTCCGGAGCGAATGTCACCGACCTCGCGCAACTCAAGGGGTTGGAAGTTGCCAGCGGCGCGGGTAGCATGACGCCGAAAATAATTCGTGGCCTGATGAAAGAAAAAGGGCTAGACGCTGAAAGCGTCAAATTCATCAATATCGATGGTGCTGCCCGCAACAGCATGTTGCTTAGCGGTAAGGTACCCGCGATAGAAACCTATATTTTTGGCCAGGTTGGCATGAGCCGTAATAGTAAGCCAGGCGAATTGACGACCATGCTTTTGGCCGACCATGGGCTTGATATGTATTCGAATGGCTTGCTTGTGAAAGAGGCCTACATTAAGAGCCATCCCAAAGTGGTTCGTGCCTTTGTCAAAGCG
>CAJDUX010000142.1_pt1 | contig 15824 bp, 16 predicted proteins | sample 7391081 | NCBI WGS metagenome assembly CAJDUX01 (sample SAMEA7055685, study PRJEB34461) | soil metagenome | biome: terrestrial ecosystem; feature: Peninsula; material: soil | place: Antarctica | collected 2016 | reverse complement strand
AACGCTTACCCCGCGCGCCTGTAGGGCTGCGACCATCTGGTCACTTTCATCTTTGTTTACCCGTGGATCGTGCGCGCCTTGGGCAATGAGTAGTGGTGTACGTATTTTGTCGGCATTCAGGGCGGGCGAGGTGGCTACCAGGCGTTCGCGATCAACTTCCGGGTCGCCCACCATGCTGTGCATTTTATCGAGCATGGGCTTCCAGTAAGGCGGGATCGTATCCATGAACGTTAGCAAATTGGACACGCCCACGTAGTCAACCGCGGCAGCATACAAGTCGGGCGTGTAGGCAATGCCAGCCAGCGTTGCGTAACCGCCGTAGCTACCGCCGTATATGGCAATGCGTTCGGGGTCGGCAATGCCCTGGGAGATGAGCCATTGCACGCCGTCTGTAATGTCGTCCTGCATGGCCAAGCCCCACTGGCAGAAACTGGCCTGCCAAAATTGGCGCCCGTAACCGGTAGAGCCTCGAAAATTCATTTGCAACACGCAATAACCGCGGTTGGCCAAAAACTGGGCCTCTGGGTTGAAACCCCAACTATCCCGTGCCCAGGGTCCGCCGTGAGGGTTCACCACGCAAGGCAAGTTTTGATGCTCTCGGCCCACAGGCATGGTGAGATAGCCATGGATGGTTAACCCGTCTCGACTGGTGTATTGAATTGGACGCACTTGTGCCATATCGTGTTCGGGCAGGCTGGCGTTGATATCAGCCAGTTTGTCCAGCGTATGGTTTCGTGCATCGTACAGGTAGCGGCTGCCGGGCGTCCGGTCGTTATATCCCGCGACGATGAACTTGCTTTCATCACGAGCACTGCTTTGGAATGAGACTTCGTAGCCGGGCAATAAGGCTGACACACGGGCGTGATGATCGGCGCTGATTTCATCAAAAAAATGATATTGAGGTTTGTCGGTTTGGTAAACGACAGCCGTCAGCACCTTGCGCAAATGTGAGTACGATGCGCCGTCCAGATCAACCTGCTCTGCCTCAAAAATCAGTTGCTCCCGATCGGGCTGAGCCGGGTCGATAGTAACGAGGGCCAGGCAGTCCCGTCCGCGGTTGCTCAGTGCGTAAAACGATTGATTATCGAAGTTAAAGAATTCGGGGCTGACCGTGGTGCGAAAGTCGGTGGTAATAATGGGGGCGAACGGTTCACCGTCGTGAGCCCGGTACAGCAGGCTGGTATTTAACCCGTCGCTGACAATACCGATGCGTACGCGCCCTGCATGGTCGGTTTGCCAGCCCACTATGTTTCCGGGGTTTTCGGCTATCAGTGTCAGTTCGCCGCTTTTCAGATTTGCACGGTATACATCGAAGACTTCGGGGTTGCGCCCGTTATGACTGATCAGCAGGTGGTCGGGATCGTCTTCCAGATCATCCTGAACACTGGCGCGCACCCCTTCTTGCGGTGTCAGATCGGTAACAGCCGCACTGGCCACATTGACTGCCAGCACATGAAAATTTTCGTCGCCGTTGAAGTCCTTTTCATATAGAACGGTGTTTGAACCCTTCCAGAAAAAGTGAGCAATGTCACGCTCTGTTTCCGAGGTCACACGCCGAGGTTCTCCTACAGGCGTACTGCCTTCCAGTGTCTGCACAAATATGTTCATGCGGGCGGGCGCACCATCAATACTGACGGGCTCCATGAATCCCAGCATGGCGCCGTCGTCAGACAAACGGAAAAAACCTCGGTCCGGGTTGCGGAAGAAATCTCTTACTGGGTAATGTTTGGGGATCGGAGGTAGGCGGGGGGTAGAGTCAGTTGGCATCGGAGGCTTTTGGCGCATGAATATAATCCCGCTACTATATCGGATTTGAGTCTGCTCAAGGAACCCTATGCTCGAACGTCCTTTGAAAATTGTTTTTCTGGATCGCGAAACCATCTCGGCGCGCACAGATCTGCGGCGTTTGAGCTTTCCCCACGAATTGACGCTATATGGGCGCACGGCCAAGAGTCTCGTGGCCGACCGTATCGCCCAGGCCGATATTGTCATTACCAATAAGGCGGCCATTGACGAGGCGGCGCTTGCCGGCGCGCCGCACTTGAGACTGATAGCCGTAGCGGCGACCGGCACGGATGTTGTCGATGTGAAGGCCTGCCATGCACGCGGGATCACGGTGTCCAATGTGCGCGGCTACGCTACTCGTACCGTGCCCGAACATGCATTTGCGCTTATTTTCGCTTTGCGGCGCAGTATTACGGCTTACCGGGACTCGGTTAAGGCGGGGCGCTGGTACGAGTCGCAGCAGTTCTGCTATTTTGACTACCCCATTAAGGATCTGGCCGGCTCGACCTTAGGTGTTATTGGCGATGGTGTGCTGGGCCAAGCCGTGGCCAGTATAGGGCGGGCATTGAATATGCACGTGATTTTTGCGGGACGTAAAGGGGCAGGGAAGGCAGGGGCCTTGTACACCCCATTTGAAAAAATGCTTGGCAGCAGTGACATCATCAGCCTGCATTGCCCACTTAATGCGCAAACCCGCAACATGATTGACGAGGCGGAGTTCGCTCAAATGGCGCGCAAGCCTCTGCTGATCAATACGGCCCGAGGTGGGCTCGTTAACGAAGCCGCACTGGGGCGCGCCCTGCGATCCGGCCAGATCAGCGGCGCGGGTTTTGATGTCACCAGCCCCGAGCCGCCCGGCGCGCAGCATCCGCTTATGCAGTTGCTTGACTTACCCAATTTCATTCTTACCCCGCATGTAGCGTGGGCGAGCGAAGAGGCGATTCAGAGCCTGGCGAACCAGTTAATGGATAATATTGAAGCGTTTCATCAGGGCGTCCCAAATAATGTCGTTTAGTCATGGGTAAACCTGAACCCTGCCTTCCGTCTTTATTACAAGGCTTTATGTCTTATGCGTGTTCTTATAGCTCCTGACTCGTTCAAAGAAAGCATGAGCGCCGCTGACGTCGCGCATGCTATTGCGGCGGGCGTTCGCGATGTTTTGCCCGGTGCCGATATTGTCTGCGTTCCCATGGCTGACGGGGGTGAGGGTTCGCTAGACGCCGTGATTGCCGCCAGTTCGGGCGAGCGGCGGCATGCAATTGTAGAAAACGCCAACGGCGAGCCGTGCCAGGCCGACTGGGCGTGGTTGGGCGACGGCTGTGCGTTTGTTGAAATCGCCGCGGCAGCGGGATTGGAGCAAATTCCGGTTGAAGAGCGCGATCCCCTAAAGGCCACCAGCTTTGGCGTGGGACAACTGATACTGCGAGCGCTCGACGCAGGGGCGCGACGCATCACGGTGGGCTTGGGCGGCAGCGCATGCAATGACGGTGGGGCCGGAATGCTGCAGGCTCTGGGGGTGGGGTTATTCGATGCCACAGGCCGGGCGCTTGAGTTGGGCGGGGCTGCATTGCAGCAATTGTCGACCGTGACACTTGATGCGCTCGATAGCCGCTTGCGCGAAACCGTGTTTGAAATTGCTATGGATGTAAACAACCCATTGTGCGGGCCGCTGGGTGCATCGGCCGTGTTTGGCCCGCAAAAAGGAGCGACGCAAGAGCAGGTTGGCCAACTTGATACCGCGCTCGCTCATTTTGCCCGAGTTTGTGCCACCACTTTAGGCAAGGATGAGCAACACACACCTGGCGCAGGGGCGGCCGGGGGTCTTGGTTTCGCGATTAAATCTTTCTTGAATGCTGCGTTCAAACCAGGCGTCGAAATAGTGGCCGAGCTGTCTGGTTTGCCACAAGCCATGCGAGGAGCCGATTTGGTTTACACCGGAGAAGGTCGCATGGATGCGCAAACCCTACATGGGAAAACCCCCGCCGGGGTCGCGGCTTATGCAAAGGCGTTGGGCATACCCGTCATTGCCATTGTGGGTTCTTTGGGCGAAGGCTATGAAGCGCTCTACAAGGCTGGCATCACGGCTGCGTTCAGCCTGGCGCCGGGGCCGATTACGCTGGCCCTGGCATGCCAGGATGCGCCACGATACTTACAGCAACGGGCCGGCGACATTCTGCGCGTTTGGCTGGCCGGTAGTGGCATCAAACCCGTAGCAGACTCTTCATGAGCACCGGCACCATCGGCGACTTACCCGATTTCTCGCTTGAAGGCCGGCTTGCGCTAGTTACGGGCTCTACTCAAGGCCTGGGGTTCGCTATTGCGGCCGCTTATGCGGCCAGCGGGGCGCGCGTGATTATCAACGGACGCAATCCCGACCGAGTGGCCGAGGCCGTAGCTGCGCTTGCCGCAGGGGGTGCCACGGCGTATCCACTCGTACAGGATATTGCCGATTTGGGCACGCAAAAGACTGCTTTCATGCAAATGTGCGAACAGATCGGATCTCCTGATATTCTGGTGAACAACGTGGGGGTACGCCTTCGCAAAACGCTAGGGCAAGCGTCATTGCCCGAAATTCTTGAAATTATTCATGTCGATCTGGTTGCCGCCATTCATCTGTCCAAATTGGCCGCCGAGGGCATGGTCGCAAGCGCAGCCGCAGGGCGCATCATTACCATGACCTCGATCGCGGGTGAACTGGCGCGCGCCGGCGATGCCATTTATCCAATCGCCAAGCAGGGACTGGTGGGGATGGTGCGCGCGTTGGCCGTTGAATATGGGCCCTATGCCATCACCAGCAACGGCATTGCGCCCGGCACTTTTGCTACCCAAACCAATGCCGGCCTAGCGAGCGATCCCGTTAAAGGCGCCGCCGTAATCGGCCGTAACCCGCTGGGGCGCTGGGGACAGCCAGGCGAAATTGCCGGTGCTGCGGTATTTCTGGCCTCTGCGGCCGCATCGTATGTGAACGGCCATGTGCTGGTTGTGGATGGCGGCTTTTCTGTGGCGTTCTGATGGCAGCCCTTGTGGGTGCCACGTCGGTATCGTAAGGAAAGTAGTACAGTTCTAAACAACAGGATTGCCCTGGATAGCTGAATCGCCGTGCAGGTGAGTTACGGGCAAATCCAAAGAATTATTTTCAAGCGTTTACGCGGGATTTTTATCATGAGTCGTCCGATTCGTTTGGCCATTAACGGCTATGGTCGTATAGGCCGTTGCTTTCTGCGTGCCTTGCACGAGTCGCCGCTGAAAGGCCAATTCCAGATTGTGGCCATCAATGAGCCCGCCGACTTAGAGTCCATGGCTTATCTGACGCATTTCGATTCCACCCATGGCGTGTTTTCGGGGCGAGTCGGGCAGGGGCCCGATTGCCTGATTATCGACGGTCAGGAAATTCACGTCAGCCATGCTCAGACGCCCGAGGGAGTTGATTGGGCGCGTTATGAGATTGATGTGCTAATTGAATGCTCCGGCCGTTATGGCTCACGCGATGACTTGCTGCGGTTTGTGACTGCGGGTTGTCCACGCCTGCTGCTTTCGCACCCTGGGCATAGCGCACAGGATGTTGATTTCACGATGATCTATGGGGTCAATCACGAAAAGTTGAAAGGCGATGAGTGCATTGTTTCCAATGCGTCATGCACTACCAATGCCATCGTGCCCATTCTTGATCAGCTCCACCGCGCTTTTGGCGTCGAGCAAGCCTACCTGACGACTTTGCATTCCGTTATGAATGATCAGCCGTTGATCGATGGCTATCACCATTCCGATTTACGCCGCAATCGGTCGGCCATGCAGTCCATCGTTCCGGTTGCAACCGGCCTGGCCCAGGGTGTCGAGCGTTTTCTACCGCAGCTTGCTGGAAAAGTGCAAGCCAAGGCCATTCGGGTTCCAACCATGAATGTTTCTGCTATTGATCTGGTGGCAAACCTCGAGAGCGACACCAACGTTCACGCCATCAACTCGTTATTAGAAGCTGCGGCAGCCGAGGAGCCTGGGCTGCTTGCCTATTCCGATGCACCTCATGCTTCGATTGATTTTAATCATGACCCGCATTCAGCGATTGTTGACGGCAGCCAGACCCGAGTCAATGGCCCGCGTTTTGCCAACGTATTTGTCTGGTTTGACAATGAGTGGGCTTTTGCTTGCCGGTTGCTCGATGCACTCCAGGCCTGGTCCGTTCGTTGCCCCGCCATGGGGCAAGCGGCAAAGCGCACGCTGGAACGCGTGTAAACATGTTGCCTCCGGCCGTTCGCTGCGACAGCCAACGGAGTCATTGATGGCCTATCTTGGCGTATAGTTTTACTCTCTGGGCATGCAGTGGCCCGTTAGACTTGACCTTGAAAGGAGCATTATTTATGGCGGCAACCCGTGTTGAAACTGACTCGATGGGCGCGATCGACGTGCCGGCCGAGCACTATTGGGGCGCACAGACGCAGCGTTCCATCGAAAACTTTCCTATCGGCATTGAGCGTTTCAAATGGCAACCTCCCATCATTGAGGCTTTGGGTATATTGAAAAAGGCGGCTGCCCAGGCTAATTCAGAACTGGGCGAATTGCCCGAGAATATTGCGGCACTCATTGTCCGTGCGGCCGATGAAGTCATTTCGGGACGACATAATCGGGAGTTTCCGTTGGTCGTGTTCCAGACCGGATCGGGCACGCAATCAAATATGAATGCCAATGAGGTGATAGCCAACCGGGCCATAGAGCTGGCCGGCGGAATAATGGGCAGCAAGACACCCGTGCACCCCAATGATCACGTCAACAGAGGGCAATCGTCGAACGACACTTTCCCCACCGCCATGCATATCGCTGTCGCTCAGGAACTAAATAGAAATTTGTTGCCAGCGGTTGAAAAATTGCGCAACACGCTGGCGAGCAAGGCCTCACAGTATCAAAGCGTGGTCAAGACCGGTCGTACTCATTTGCAGGATGCCACTCCTATTACGTTGGGCCAGGAAATCAGCGGCTGGGTTGCACAGATAGACTTTGCCCTTGGCGCAATCCGAGCCGCCTTACCAGGAATATACGACCTGGCTATTGGGGGCACAGCCGTCGGTACAGGCTTGAATTCCCACCCTCGCTTTGGTGAAGTGGCAGCTGAGCACATCGCCAAAATTACGGGTCTGGCTTTTCGTACGGCGCCCAATAAATTTTTTGCCTTGTCTGCACATGACGCACTGGTCAATCTTTCCGCCGCATTGCGAACACTGGCAGGCGGCTTGATGAAAATGGCCAACGACGTGCGCTGGCTGGCTAGCGGGCCGCGCTGCGGCATAGGCGAACTACATATCCCTGATAACGAGCCGGGCTCGTCGATTATGCCTGGCAAGGTCAACCCCACGCAGTGTGAGGCAATGACCATGGTGTGCGTACAAGTTTTTGGCAATGACGCCGCTACGGCTTTCGCCGGTAGCCAGGGCAATTTTCAGCTTAACGTATTTAAGCCTGTCATGGTTCACAACGTGCTGGAAAGTATTGGCCTGCTTGCTGACACGTGTCGCGCCTTCAACGACCACTGCGCGGTAGGGATCGAGCCAAACCTGGATAAGATCGCCAGCAATCTCGAGAAGAACCTGATGCTGGTAACGGCCTTGAATCGGCATATAGGTTACGACAAAGCCGCCGCTATTGCGAAAAAGGCGCAGCACGAACAGACTACGTTGCGTAGCGCCGCACTGGCATTGGGTTTCGTCACTGCCGAGCAATACGACGCCTGGATAGTGCCAATAGATATGACGCATACCTGATCAACTCCTGTTTCGCGCAGCCGTGTTCGGCCTGGCCGCCACATGGGTTGCCGCTACAGATCGTTAGCACCAGCTCATGTAGTGGCACCCCTTGTGGGTGCCAGATCAACAATTCTGCGGAGATTTCATGTCTGTTGCCAGGCGCTTACCTGCCGTGCTGGAAAACCTTGCGCTGCCGGTCATTGCGGCACCTATGTTTACGGTCAGCTATCCTGAACTGGTGGTTGCGCAATGTAAGGCGGGGATTGTCGGTTCATTTCCCGCCCTTAATGCTCGAGAACCGGAACTGCTTGATGAGTGGCTCACGCAAATCAAAGAAGAACTTGGGGTCTATCGCCGGATGCATCCGGGTGCCGTAGTGGGCCCCTTGGCGGTGAACCAGATTGTGCACGCATCCAATGTGCGTCTGGAACAAGACATGCAAACGTGTATTCGCCATCAGGTGCCTATTCTGATTACATCGCTGCGCGCGCCGGTGCGCGAAATCATCGACGCGGTGCATGCTTACGGCGGCATTATTTTGCACGATGTTATCAACTTGCGTCATGCTCAAAAGGCTATTGATGCCGGCGTGGACGGGCTCGTTCTGGTCGCGGCGGGTGCCGGCGGCCATGCTGGCCTGCTGTCACCCATGGCTTTGGTCGGAGAGACAAGGAGGCGATTCGCGGGGCTACTTGTCTTGTCAGGTTCCATAGTGACAGGGGAAGCCGTACTGGCAGCGCAGGCGATGGGAGCTGATCTTGCTTATATCGGCACGCGCTTCATTGCCAGCCGGGAAGCCCATGCAAGCGAAGAATATAAACAGGCTCTGATTAAATCGACGGCTGCCGATATTATCTATAGCAATCTGTTCTCTGGGGTGCATGGCAATTATGTGCGCGAAAGTATTGAACGTGCAGGGCTCGATCCCGATAATTTAGGTGTTGCCGAGAAAGCCGTGATGAATTTTGGCCAAGGCGGATCCAAGGCTAAAGCGTGGAAGGACATATGGGGCGCGGGGCAGGGCGTAGGCCAAATCGACGACACTCCTTGCACCGCCGAAATTGTGCTCCGTTTAAAACACGAGTACGCCATGGCGCGGGAGCGCCTCGCGCAATTGCCATGACCTGTTGACGTTGAAAAGAGTAGACTAATTCCTGTCAGGGTTTTCTTTTCCTGGCAGGTTAGCGGGAGAAATAATGACTACGAATGTAGGTATCAAGCGCGCCTATGACGACGTGCAAGCCTCGGATGGCTACCGTGTGTTTGTAGATCGTCTTTGGCCGCGCGGTGTGTCCAAGGAAAATTTGAAATTCGACGCCTGGTGCAAAGATTTGGCGCCTAGCCCAGAGTTGAGAGTTTGGTTCGGTCACAAAATTGAGCACTGGGACGAATTCAAGGCGAACTATGAAACCGAATTGCGGGGGCCCGAGCAACTGACCCGCATGCGCGACATACTGGCGGCAGCGGGTAAACAACCCATTACTTTGGTTTATGCGGCCAAAGACCTGGAGCATAACAACGCCTGTGTCCTGGCGGCGGAATTGTCCAGGCTAACACTGGCCGCGCGCAAGACGGCTTCGAAGTAATGGCCTCTAGGGCTATACTGAATGCCTAGATAGGCGGCGCGGGCGCCGCCTTCCAAGCGCCTGCATGGCTCAAGGAGTCCGATATGGGTGGTGCATTGCGACGGCTCATTGTATGTGGCTTCTTGCTATTGTTCAGCGGCCTTTTGCCAATGACGCCAGGCGTGGCGCACGCCGCTACGATTTCACCCAAGGTGGTTGTATTAACGATCGACGGAATCATTAACCCGGCAACGTCCGATTTTTTGATTCGCGGGCTGGCGCATGCCGCCCAGGAAAGCGCTGCATTGGTCGTTATTGAGCTGGATACACCCGGAGGGCTTGATACGTCGATGCGCGCCATCATCAAGCATATCTTGGCGTCGCCCGTGCCGGTTGCTACTTTCGTCAGCCCAGGCGGTGCACGTGCAGCCAGCGCCGGCACCTTTATACTTTATGCCAGCCATATCGCCGCGATGACTCCGGCCAGTAACGTGGGCGCCGCCTCTCCGGTGTCGATAGGCTTGCCAGGGTTTCAGAAGCCGGTGTCGGAGCCCAAGGCGCCGGCTGCGCGCGCTCAGACGCAGCCTGGTTCCTCGGCAGAAGAGCCGCTGGCGGCCGAGCCCGCGCCTGTTGTCGAGCACGATAGCGACACCATGAGCCGAAAGATTACCAACGATGCAGTGGCCTATATTCGCAGCCTGGCTCAGTTGCGTGGTCGTAACGTCAAGTTCGCCGAGCAAGCCGTGCGCGATGCGGCCAGCCTGTCGGCGCACGACGCGCTTGCAGCCGGAGTGATTGACTTGATCGCGAATAACCTGGACGACCTGCTTGCCAAGGTCAATGGCCGGGAAGTCACGCTCGGGTCTGGGCGTACCGTACACTTGGTCACTGTCGACGCTACGGTGGAGCGGATCGCGCCTGACTGGCGCAGCCAAATACTCGCCAAACTTGCTCATCCTGAAGTGGCACTGGTTCTGTTGATGGTCGGCATTTTCGGCTTGTTTTTTGAACTTACCAACCCAGGCATGGCATTGCCCGGCGTGGCGGGCGTTATATGTCTGCTGCTCGGGCTTTATGCATTCCAGCTGCTTCCGGTTAACTGGGCGGGTGTTGCGTTAATTGGCGTGGGCGCTACGTTGATGATCGCCGAAGCATTTCTTCCCACCTTCGGGGTAGTGGGTCTGGGTGGCCTGGTTGCATTTTTTCTGGGAGGACTTTTTCTGATGGATAGTGGCGCTTCTGGGGTGGGCCTGTCAATACCATTTCTAGTGGGCATTGCGCTGGCAAGCGCAGTTTTACTGTTTGCCATAGGCGCTATGGCAGCCAGAGCCCATAAACGCCGGGTTGTGACCGGGCGAGAAGAAATGTTGGGTTTGCCGGGAGTGGTGACGTTGGCAAGCGGGCACGCCAGTTATGCCGATGTGCGGGGCGAGAGTTGGCGTATTCAATGCCGCGAACCGACAGGGAGATGCATGTGTTTTACGATATCAATATAGGTTTGGCCGGGGTCGTCATTGTCGTACTTTTGCTGGTATTTAGTGCTGTCAAAATATTGCGCGAGTATCAGCGTGGCGTCATTTTTACCTTGGGGAGATTCACCGCTGTCAAAGGACCGGGCTTGGTCTTTGTGATTCCGGGCATTCAGCAGATGGTGCGGGTCGACCTGCGCGTGGTGACTATGGACGTGCCCAGCCAGGACGTGATTTCACGGGACAACGTTTCAGTCAAGGTTAATGCGGTCTTGTATTTTCGTGTGGTCGCGCCCGACAAAGCCATCATTCAGGTAGAGCATTACCTGGAAGCAACCAGCCAGCTTGCCCAAACTACTTTGCGCGCCGTATTGGGCAAGCACGAGCTTGATGAAATGTTGTCCGAGCGCGAAAAACTTAATCTAGATGTCCAACAAATACTGGATGCCCAAACCGATTCCTGGGGTATCAAGGTGACGAACGTGGAAATCAAGCATATCGACCTGAATGAAAACATGATCCGCGCCATAGCCCGCCAAGCTGAAGCCGAACGCGAGCGGCGTGCCAAAGTCATACACGCCGAAGGTGAAAAACAAGCTGCACAGGCCTTGATGGAAGCTGCAGAAATTCTCGCGCAACAACCATCGGCCATACAACTGCGCTATCTGCAAACCCTGACCCAGGTCGCGGGAGATAAAAGCTCGACGATTGTCTTCCCCATTCCTGTGGACATATTGACACCGCTGTTAAAGAAGGTGACTAACCCTTCACTGGGCGGCGGACTCGGTCAGTAGCTGTCCGATCACGGCTCCCACCCGGATATCGTCCAGGTTGCCAAAGTGATGCAGGCGGATATAACCGGCTTTGTCGATGAGAATTAAGGTGGGAGTGCCTTCCATACCGTAGGCTCGCATCGTAAGTGGGGTCAGTCCGTCCGGATCTGTTTTGTCGATGCCAATGGGAAAGCTCAGGCGATATTCATGTACAAAGGCTTCCAGAGCCACAGGAGTCATGGCGGCATGGTGCTCGAATACCGTATGCAGTCCGATCACGGCAATTTTGTCTTGCGGGAAAAATTGAAATATAGACTTAGCTTGCGGGAGGCCACGCGATACGCAGGCTGGGCAAAGCATTTGAAAGGCGTGCAGAACGATCACCTTGCCACGCAGGGAGTCTAGCGTAATGGGTGTTGAAGTGTTCAGCCACTGGCTCACAGACCAGGGTGGTGCTGCCTGCAGCGTAGGATTCATAAGATAGCACTCCTTAACAAGAGCTATGATTCGGTTTGTAAAACACTATAACCCGATTCTATTTGCTAAGATCATTTAGCGCTTTCGCTTAAGGACAGCAGCATGATGTTATGGTCCCATGCAGGGCCTGCGGTGTTGGCCGCGTTTCTGGCTTCGCTGGTCGAATTCGTGGAAGCTCTTACTATTGTGCTGGCGGTGGGCACTATCCGCGGTTGGCGCTCTGCCCTTACTGGCGTCGTTGGCGGCACGTTGCTGCTAGCTGTCATGATTTTCGTTTTCGGCCCCTTATTAGACCGTATTCCCATCAGGCTTCTACAGGTCGGCATTGGCATGTTATTGCTGTTATTCGGGATGCGCTGGTTGCGAAAAGCCATACTGCGCGCTGCTGGTGTAATCCGGCTGCACGACGAGCAGGCCACGTTCGATTCCGAAACCTCTCAATTGCGTTCGGCCCGCACGCAGGTAATGCGCAGCCTTGACCCGTTGGCGGTGGCGGTGGCTTTCAAAGCAGTTGTGCTCGAAGGCATCGAAGTGGTGTTCATCGTGATCGCGGTAGGCGCCACCGGCCACGCGCTGCTTCCGGCCAGCATAGGCGCAGCATTGGCGGGCGCACTGGTTATCGGACTGGGCGTAATCTTGCAAAAGCCGCTGGCACGTATTCCTGAAAATACGCTTAAGTTTGTAGTCGGCATATTAATTACGACTTTCGGAATTTTTTGGATAGGAGAAGGGCTAGGGCTGATCTGGCCTGGCGAAGATTTGGCTATCGTCATATTGGCGGCAGTCCTGCTCATCGTATCGCTTATAGCTGTCAATTTCGCCCGCGCTCGAATTGATTCCCTAGGTGGTGGGTGATGGAAGGACTAGTTCAATTCCTACGTAAACTTGGCCGTTTATTTGTCGACGATGGTAGCCTCGCCATAGCACTAATTCTCTGGTGCATAGTGGCTGGTTTGGTGTTGCCGCGGTTTGCCGCCCAAACTCACTGGGCCGCGCCTCTATTTGCCCTGGGATGCCTCGTTATATTATTGGTCAATATTGCCAAGACTGTTGCACGATATAAGCGGCAGTAGTGCCACAAATGTACAAGAGGTTCTCAAAAAAAGCCTAATCAGCTTGCCCTATATATCCGAATTCGACCGGCATCTTCGAATAGAAAAGATGCAAGTCGGGCTCGTCATTCAAGCGGTTTAGAATTGAGTCGCACTGGGCATCGGATACCACCATGGTGATCTCCATAGGCTGGTCTGCAAGCTCGAAAAATCGGGCCGAATGACGATGATGATCACTTCCTATGCCTTCTTGCGCAGAAATCATGGTTGCTCCACTGATACCCATGGACTGCACTAAATTCATCAACCATTCATGTAATGATTTGGAATCATGACTCCGATCTTGCTGTGTAAAAAAAGTCAGTTGGTAGCCTGTCATGATGAACACTCCGTACGTTTAGCTTTGAGCCACGGTTTGCACGAGAATTATGCCGAGCAGTGTCAGGCCGATTGATCCCACCACATGCAAGCCTATTTCAAGAGCGGCGCTTCCCAGCCCGCGGCTCTGGATCTGGCTGACCACTTCGAGGGAAAAGGTTGAAAATGTAGTCAGGCCGCCCATAAACCCTGTGATGATGGCCAGACGCCATTCGGGGGCAAGACCACCATGGTTTCTGAAAAATTCAGCCGCTACCCCTATAAGCAGGCCACCGATTAAATTCGCCGCTAAGGTGCCTAGCGGCATGGTGGGCCAAAGGTGATTCAAACTCAAGCCCAGCACCCAGCGCAGTAACGCGCCCAGCGCTGCGCCGATGGAGATAGCGACGATGGCGGTGAGTGCCACCGCTTAGTTCCTATCGTCATTCATGAGAATAGTGCCCATGGGGTGAAGGCCGGGGAATTTGAGGAATATGAATGACGCAATAATCATAAGAATCGTATCTGGAATTGAACCACAAGCCTGGATGCTGCAAGCACCATCCGGATTAACGGACGAATGTCAGCACCGCGGCAAGTGTAGCAAGCACGTAGTCGCTATGCAACGGGAGGTTGCGTGCGAGTTCTATGCGTACAGATACGATTCCTTGTTCTATATCGGGTCCATATAATGGATGACCGGGTCGAAAGCATTGAAGAGTTATGTACTCGCCATGATGTCAATAATGCCATCGTAAAACGGGCGCTTGAGAGTCGCTTTCGTACCCAACTTGAGCAGACTGCCGCCCAGGCGCCTCGAACGATCGGAGTAGACGGCTTCGCTGTAGAGTTGTGCAAGAATGGCGCCCGATTAACGCTCTCAATGCACTTGCGCTTGGGCTGCGGCTACGAAAACGGGGTGCCGCTACAATAAGATTATTGAACCTATACGGATGCACATCAATGGCACCCACGCACGAATCCGACCGTGCCCACGATCATCATGACCATGAGCCCGGGGTACATGGGCATGGCGGCGCCCACCATCATCAGGTCGACCCCCACAATCATGGCCGCGCCTTTGTCGTGGCCATCGTGCTGAACGCCGGCTTTGTCGCCATCGAGTTTATCTACGGTTTCATTGCCAACTCGACCGCTCTCATGGCCGATGCCGGACATAACCTGTCGGATGTATTGGGCTTGCTTCTGGCTTGGGGCGCAGCCATTTTGGTTCGTCGTGCGCCCAGCCAGCGCTTTACCTATGGCCTGCGCAGTTCCTCAATTCTGGCTGCCCTGGCCAATGCCATGTTCTTGTTGATAGCGTCAGGCGCTATTGCGTGGGAGGCCATACAGCGTCTTGTGCAGACGCCTGAAGTTGCCGGCTTGACGGTAACGGTGGTCGCAGGCATTGGCGTTGTCATCAATGGCTTTTCGGCATGGCTGTTCGTCAAGGGAAGCAAACAAGACCTCAACATCCGTGGTGCGTATCTTCACATGGCTGCCGATGCGGCTATATCGCTGGGCGTAGCCGTAGCTGGCATCGTGATGATGCTCACAGGCTTTGACTGGTTGGATTCGGTGGTGAGTCTTGCAGTGGTCGTAGTGATAGTGGTTGCTACCTGGGGCCTCTTGCGCGATTCGGTGCAACTGGCATTAAGCGCCGTTCCGGCACATATCGACTTCGCAGACGTCGAAACTTACTTGCGCCAGTGCGAGGGCGTTACTGATGTGCATGACCTGCATATCTGGGGCATGAGCACCACCGAAAGTGCTATGACAGTCCATTTGGTGATGCCTGAAGGTTACCCGGGTGACGTTTTTCTCGATACCATCATGTGCGAGTTGAAAGATCGTTTCTCCATTGGCCATAGCACTTTGCAGGTGGAACAGGGGACGACCCGCCATGCTTGCGTTCTGAATGCGGATTCACTTATCGAGTAACGCTAAGTGGAGGCATAGCGGTTCAATAATAATTCGAAGCGTTTTGAAATATATAGCGCTCGTACTATGGTCGCTAAGAGACTAAACTGGCTAGACCGATACATACTGCGGCTTGCGTGCGGCGGTAAGTGTCTTCTAATTAAAGGAGAACCCATGGTCTCAAAAGCTAAATCTTCGCGTTCCTATGTACCACCATTGAATACCGCCGGGATACGCAAAGCAGCGAAAAACATGAGTGACGGCGCTGTAACGGCGGGTTATCAGGGTAATCGCAAGGAAATTATCGCTTTGTTGAACAGCGCCCTGGCGACCGAACTCGTCTGCGTATTGCGTTACAAAAGGCATTATTACACGGCAAGCGGCCTGAGCAATATGCCTATTAAAGATGAATTTTTGCAGCATGCGCTCGAAGAGCAAGGTCATGCTGATCAAATCGCCGAGCGCATCGTTCAGCTCAACGGCGAGCCTGATTTCGACCCATCAAGCCTGACGCAGCGCAGTCACGCCGAATACGATGACTCTGGCGACATTAAGGCCATGATCAAGGCAAACCTGATTGCCGAACGGATAGCCATCGAATCGTACCGGCAAATGATTGAAAAGATTGGCGATACTGATCCTACGACCAAGCACATGTTGGTCGGCATTATGGCCGTCGAGGAAGAGCATGCCG
>CAJDUX010000007.1_pt1 | contig 15905 bp, 14 predicted proteins | sample 7391081 | NCBI WGS metagenome assembly CAJDUX01 (sample SAMEA7055685, study PRJEB34461) | soil metagenome | biome: terrestrial ecosystem; feature: Peninsula; material: soil | place: Antarctica | collected 2016 | reverse complement strand
ACACGCCATTATTGGGCATCAACAACCGCAATTTGCGCAGCTTCGAAACCTCGCTGCAAAATACTCTGGATCTGCTGCCTGCCGTCCCACCGCACAGGCGAGTCATAACCGAAAGCGGCATTCTTAAAGCCGAAGATGTGGCTCTCATGCGCGAACACAAGGTCGACGCATTCCTGATCGGCGAAGCATTTATGCGCGCCAAAGAGCCTGGCATTGCGTTGCGCGATATGTTCAAGGCGGAATAGAGACTGCGAGCGCATGGCCGATCTGATGGCCCCCGCGAGCCGTGCCATCAGATTGATCACTAAAAGATACCTACAAAACGCACATTGTCGTTCGCCCCTGATGCCCTGGAATCCGTCTATGTTTACTGTCGCAGAATCCGACCCGAAGCTCAGTAAAGAACAGGCGGAACCACTCAAAGCGAAGCTTCGCACGAGGCTACTCAAGGCACAATACGCCCGGCTGCAGAAGGCACAGCGTGCTTTACTAATTGTGATTGCCGGCATAGAAGGTGCGGGTACAGGCGCCTCGGTCAGCCTGATCAACGAATGGATGGATGCGCGCTATATCCGCACAATGGCCTTTGGCAAAGCTACCTCTGAAGAAAAGCGCTATCCGCCGTTGTGGCGCTACTGGCAGTCTTTACCGGCGCTGGGCCAAACCGGCATCGTCTTTGGCTCGTGGTACCAACCGTTGCTCAGAGAAGCCGCTAAAAAGAAACCCGATCCGGGTGTCATCCAGTGTCTCGCGCAAAGCATCCGCGAATTTGAATCCATGCTGGCCAGCGACGGCGTACAAATCGTCAAACTCTGGCATCATCTCTCGCGCGAGGCGCAGAAAAAACGTACCGATGATCTGCTGGCGGATCATGAAAACGCCTGGCAAGTTCATTCTGGCGAAATCAAGGTTCGAAAGAAATTTGCGCGCCTGCGTAACGCGGGAGAGCTCTCGATCAATCTGACTCAGACAGATTTCGCCCCATGGCAAATCATTCCCAGCGCAGATCCGGATATGCGGGCTGTTACGACCGGCCAGGCAATTCTCACGGCCTTTCAACAAAAGCCTTCTGTCGTTTATTCAAATCACGGATCCGATAGGGGGTTTTCAAAAGCGGCTGGCCATCGCGCCCTGATGGGTGCAAAAACTCCTACGCGCATCGAAAATCTGGACTATACCGCGCAGCTCGACAGTAAAGAATACGAAACGCAGTTGGCATATTGGCAGGCGCGTCTGGCTAAGCTTGTGCGTCACGACAAGTTCAAGGCCCGCGCTTTGATCCTCGTCTTTGAAGGCCCGGATGCCGCGGGCAAAGGCGGCGCCATCCGGCGTCTTACTCATGCCTTCGACGCTCGTCAATACCGCATCTTCCCCATTTCCGCACCCAGCGATATCGAGATCGCCCACCCCTACTTGTGGCGCTTCTGGCGCTCTTTGCCTACTCGGGGACAAATCGCAGTTTTTGATCGGTCGTGGTATGGACGAGTGTTGGTCGAACGCGTAGAAAAATACGCGGCGCCAGCAGACTGGGAACGCGCCTACGCGGAAATCAATCAGTTTGAAGCCCAGCTGACCGACAACGGCACGGTGTTGGTAAAGTTTTGGATGGCGGTAACACGCGCAGAACAATTGAAACGCTTTCACGAACGCGAGGCATCGCCCTTCAAGAGCTTCAAGATTACGCCCGACGACTGGCGCAACCGCAAAAAATGGGCAGCCTATCTGCAAGCCGCTAACGAGATGCTGGAACGTACCGACACGGCTCGCGCCCCATGGCACGCGCTCTCATCGAACGACAAGCGACACGCCCGCGTGGCAGTGATCGAACAAACTGTCAGTGCGCTCGAAAAGGCGCTTGATACCCACTAAGGCAGACAATTCAGCCATCATGACAAAAATCAGTGATTGCCCCCTATGCCACCACACCGACGGCAATGTGCTTTGGCAAAGCAGCCAATTACGAGTGATATCAACGTCCGATGCCGATTACCCGGGCTTGACGCGAGTCATCTGGAACGACCATGTAAAGGAAATGACCGAGCTGCCGCTCGCGCAGCGTACAGAATTAATGGCGGTGGTATGGCAGGTGGAACAAGCACAGCGAAACCACCTCAAACCCGACAAAATCAATCTGGCGCAATTCGGCAATATGACGCCGCACCTGCATTGGCACATCATCCCGCGCTGGAAGGACGACAGCCGTTTCCCCGAGGCGATATGGGCGCCGCCCTCCGCCCGCTCACCCACGCAAATCGCAGCGTGGCGAAAGCAAAGCTTGCTTCTCGCACAACAAATCACTGCCTACCACGCCGACTTGATAGCGACGCTTGCCGCTTGAACCCGAACCTTCAACCATGTCCCAATTCACCTCCGCACAGAACCCGTCGATCAGCCCACTGCTAATCCACCTTCAAAGCCTGAGCGAAGTGTGGAAAGAAATTCTGCGGGCGCCCGAACCCAAAACGGCCCTGCGCCAGCTATCGAAATTCCTCGCCGCCCGACTGGAAGCCGGAGCCGAAATCTACCCCAATAAACCACTGCGCGCACTGCACTACGTAGAACCAGACGCAGTTCGCGTCGTCATCTTGGGGCAAGATCCGTACCACGGACCCAATCAGGCACAAGGACTGGCATTCTCGGTACCCGACTCGTGCCCCCGCCCGCCGAGCCTGAGAAACATCTTCAAAGAACTCGCGCTGGAATATCCCGCTGCCGCCGCAATGCCAGGCAACGAACTATTGCGCTGGGCCGAACAAGGCGTATTACTGTTGAACACGGTACTAACTGTTGAAGCGCACCAGCCGGCCTCGCACGCCAAACAAGGCTGGGAAGTCGTCACCGACGCGATCATCAAACGGGTCGCGCAAAGCCCGCAACCCAAAGTGTTCATGCTTTGGGGCTCACACGCGCAAGCCAAGCAGCAGCTTCTGCCCACCAGCTCGCAACAGCTTATCCTCACAGCCAACCATCCTTCGCCCCTGTCCGCCCTGCGCGCACCCAAGCCATTCATTGGCTGCCAGCATTTCAAGCAGGCCAACGATTGGTTAATACAAAAAGGCCAGGTGCCCATAGATTGGATCGAGGCGTAACCGCTCACGACCCATTCACTTATTTACAACATCGGGGTTTCCCTAATGGATGAATCAAGTTATAATTCCCGCACTGCAGCATTAATGCGTCGACATTTTTTTACAGCGCTCTCGCTGTGTCTCAGCAGTTGACTGACTTGTCAGCACCCATGTCGAACGCCATCGCTTCCTGACCTCCGAACCTTTCGCCGCCTGTCACTACGGTACGCGCAGCACATTAGGTTGATTTGGTCGGCACGATGCCAATCAACCTGCGCCGGCCATACATGAGCCGTCGCTACGTGTATGCGCCGTTTATTCGGCAAAGGATCACGCATGTCTTTCGAAACCCTAGGTCTCGCGCCCGACCTATTGTCCGCCGTCCTCAAAGCCGGCTTCACCGAACCTACTCCTGTCCAGGCAGCCGCCATTCCCAAGGCATTGGCCGGTCACGACCTGATGGTGTCCTCGCAAACGGGCAGCGGTAAAACTGCCGCCTTCATGCTGCCGGCGCTTAACCGCATATCCACCATGCCCGCCAACAAAGGCACAGGCGTACAAATTCTCGTACTGACTCCTACTCGTGAACTGGCCATGCAAGTCACCGATGCAACACGCTCATACGGCGCGCATCTGAAAGACTTACGTACAGCGACCGTCGTCGGCGGAATGCCCTACGCCGCGCAGCTCAAGGCCCTGTCGCGCCGCGTTGACGTATTGGTAGCCACCCCGGGTCGGCTGATCGACCATTTGCACTCCAAGCGCGTCAATTTATCGACGGTCCACACCCTGGTGCTAGACGAAGCCGATCGCATGCTTGACATGGGTTTCATCGAAGACATCGAAACCATAGTCGCCAGCACACCCTCGAACCGCCAGACACTGCTGTTTTCGGCAACGCTGGATGGCACGATTGCCCATCTGGCCGGGAAAATGATGCGTGACCCACTGCGCATCGAATTGTCCAGCCAAAAACAACAACACACCAACATTACCCAAAGCCTGCTTTACGCTGACGACAACAGCCATAAGCTGCGCCTGCTTGACCATCTGCTACGCGATGCCAGCCTGCACCAGGCCATCGTCTTTACCGCCACAAAACGTGGTGCCGATACACTGGCCGACCGATTGATCGAACAAGGTTTCTCGGCAGCCGCGCTGCACGGCGACATGAATCAACGCCAACGCACCCGTACGCTGGGCCTGCTGCAAAAGGGCCGTCTGCGCATTCTCGTGGCGACCGATGTCGCCGCTCGCGGCATCGACGTACAAGGAATCAGCCACGCCTTCAACTACGATTTGCCCATGCAAGCCGAAGACTACGTACACCGTATCGGTCGTACGGGTCGCGCCGGCCACAGCGGCTTGGCCATCACGCTGGCCACTCTGGCCGAACGCCACAAAATACGCCGTATCGAACATTTCATCGGCCAACCTATTGCCGTCCAGACGATCGAAGGTCTCGAGCCGAAGAAAACGGCCCGCCCCACCTACACGGACCGCAAAGGCACAGGCAAGAGCTTCGGCGCCCGCGGCGGCTTTGCCGGCGGCAAACCCAGCTATGGCCATAAGCCTGGCAGCGACCGTGCCTACGGCGACAAGCCTGCCTATGAGGGGAAGTCGCGCTTTGGCGACAAGCCCGCTTACGCAGGCAAACCTCGCTTCGGTGACAAGCCCGCTTACGCAGGCAAACCCAGCTTCGGCGATAAGCCGGCTTACGCTGGCAAACCACGCTTTGCCGACAAGCCGGCCTACGAAGGCCGTGCAAACGGCGCAGCGCGCACCGAACGCCCTTCATATAACGACCGGCCCCGTACCGATCGCCCGGCATTCGGTGCCCGGCCCGGCGCCGATGCAGCACAACGCGATTCGCATGTACGCGCTGAACGCCCCAGCTTTAGCGACAAGCCTATCCATGCCACACGTCCGGCATTCGGCGACCGTCGCACCGCTGCGCCTCGCACCGAGTTCGTTCGCAAGAGCTCCAGCAAACCTGCGGTGCGCGCAGCCCAGCGCGAACGATCTAGCGCTCGCCCGAGCTTTGGCGAGAAAATTGGCGCCAGCCGCGAAAAAGGCGCTGCAGAACGCGATTTCGCATAAACAGCGTCAAACCACCGCCCCTTGTACAGGGGCGATGATTAATGCCAAAGTTTGAAAAGCCTCGCACTTCACGCGAGGCTTTTTCTTGGTGCGCCACAAGTCGTACGCCCAAAGCGATAAAATGCGTGATTCGCCTTTTGTGACGCCCATGACACTGCTTGCTCGCAAGCCCTTGCTGCTTGCCTTCTTACTCGTTCTTCCCCTCTGGATCGTACTGGGCAACTTTATTGTTGCGGCAAGCGCGGCGCTTTTACTCGCCTTCCTGATCGCCATGTGTCATGCGCTCTACACGCTCAAAAAATCAGCCGGCGACAAGGCCGGACAAACTCATCACCATGACGATTAATCAACATCCTGTCACTCCCGCTGGCCTGCCTGCGCTGGAGCCCATTACGCTTGCCCACCAGCAAGCGGTACAACATTACCTGATACAGGCTATTGAACAAGCCGCCCTGGGGTTCATTCCTTTCGAAGAGTGGATGAACCTCGCGCTTTATGCACCTGGGCTAGGCTATTACGCCGCCGGATCCAGCAAATTTGCAGGCAAGCTGTCAAACGGTGATTTCACAACAGCGCCCGAACTGACGCCGCTATTTGGGCGCGTTGTGGCTCGCCAGGTCGCACAAATATTGAAGGCCAGCAGGTCAACACATATCCTGGAATTTGGCGCAGGCACCGGTGCGCTCGCCGCCACTATCATAGGCGCCCTGCGCGAAATGGGTCTTGCTCCTCATTACCAAATACTCGAAATCTCGGCCGATTTACGTGCACGTCAGCAACAACGCCTGGCGGAATTTGGCCCATCGGTTACTTGGCTAGACAAATTGCCCGAGACATTTTCAGGATGCGTTCTGGCCAACGAGGTGCTCGATGCCATGCCCGCTACCCTGTTCCAGTGGGGCCAGGACGAACAGCTTTATGAAGTTGGGGTCAGCCTAAGCGCTATCAATGGTGACGTCAGCGCAATGACACTAGACCAATCAACCACCCGACTAGGCTACGCCGATCGTGCCATGAATAATGCCGAATCTGGTACAACACCCGCAGCCACCCCTTTTATCTACGTCGAGCGCCCCGCGTCGAAAGCGTTGCGAGAGGTCATCGCACAACGCATGCCGCCACTGGCCGGCTACCGATCAGAGATCAACATCCAAGCCGAAGGGTGGGTTAGCCAGATGGGCGATTGGCTCGAGCGCGGCGTAGCCCTGCTCATCGATTATGGCTTTCCCCAACGCGAGTACTATCACCCTCAGCGTGCGGGCGGCACCCTGATGTGCCATTTCCGCCATCATGCGCATGGCGAACCGCTGATATATCCGGGCTTGCAGGACATCACCACACATGTGGATTTCACTGCGATGGCCGATGCGGCCCTGGCAGGTGGCTTAGACGTATTGGGCTATACCTCGCAGGCTCGTTTTCTGATGAATGCAGGCTTGCCAGAATTGCTCACTGAGAGTAATGCCGAAAATGCTCAAGACCACGCAAAAACGCTGGCGTCGGTACAAAAGTTGGTTGCCGAAACTGAAATGGGTGAATTGTTCAAGGTGTTGGCAATAGGCCGCGGGATGGACGATCCGCTGATGGGCTTTGCGCTCGGGGATCGGCGTGATCGCTTGTGATCTAACGACGGGGTAACCTGCTACCTCGGCTTTGGCAGCTTGGCCAGCGCGGCCAGGCGCGCCTCACGCAATGCGGCTTTGATTTTTTTGGGCTCGCCACCGCACGATTGCGCAACCGCGCCCGCATCGATCGACCGAATGGCTGACACACGTTCACGCCACGCCGACAAGTCGACATCGACGACGCATGCAGCGGCACTGAGCAAATCCAGGAAGCGCGTCGGCTTACGCAGTGCATCGCAACGTTCAAGAAGCTCAAGCCATTCTTCAACTGAGTTGCCCGAGGGCGAGCCGTAGGGCTTTTCCGCAACCGCCCCGTCTGTATCTTTTGAGAGAGCCTTAAGCACCCACGGCAACAGCCGCGCATAATCTCGACACTCGGCCGGGGCGCGCAGATGATTGGCTAATTCCTCTGGCCTCTCAGACAAGTGGCACAGCAAGGCGAAACGTGAGGCCAAGGGTAAATTGCCCTGGGTCGCAGCAGCCAGCTGCCTGGCAATCGCCTCGTTAAATACCAAGCCTGGCATGACTCTGGCCAGAGCGCCAGTGGTGTCAAGCACTTGGAACATGCGACCAGGCTGCGAGGTCGACAAGCCCTTGACTAGTTCACGCCATACGCGCTCGGGTACCAGTGCGTCCACCTCGCCGCCCATAACCAGCTCGCGCGCCAGCGTCAGCGTTTCCGAGGCAATTGAAAAATTGTAAAAGCGCGCGGCAAAGCGGGCCAAACGCAACAAGCGCACTGGATCTTCAACAAAGGCCTGACCGACGTGGCGCAACACGTGCGCCTTGATATCAGCTTGCCCCTGAAGCGGGTCAAACAACTGACCATCAGATGCCTGGGCAATCGCATTGATAGTCAGGTCACGCCGTTTCAGGTCCTCTGCCAAAGTGACATCGACTCCGGCGTAGAAAGTAAAACCCTTGTAGCCTCGTCCTGATTTACGCTCGGTACGTGCCAGCGCATATTCTTCTTTAGTTTCAGGATGCAGGAATACCGGAAAATCACCCCCTACCGGAATAAAGCCGCGCTTGGCCATTTCCTCGGGTGAGGATCCCACCACCACCCAGTCACGATCACCAGCCGGTAAACCCAGCAAGCAATCACGCACCGCTCCGCCCACGATATAGACATCGAGCCCATGAGTGCAGGAGTCGGCCATCACGACCATCTTTACGGCAAATTTATTTTAGTATTCGGTTCGGGTGAAATCACACCCAGGCGTGCTTTCAGGGAGTTGGGTTGACCGGTAAACATGGTCGCATAATAGGTAGCGTTGGACATCACATGCTTGACGTACAGCCGCGTTTCGGTAAAAGGAATCGTTTCGGCAAATATGGCGCCTTCTACAGGCCCCTGAAGCTTGGACCGCCATAGCACTGAACGCCCAGGGCCCGCGTTGTACCCTGCTGTAGCCAGCACCTGTGAGCCATCTAGATCTTGCAGCACCATATTCAGATAGCTGGTACCTAATATCGTATTGGTGTCGAAGTCGTTGACCGAAGAAGGGGTGAAGTCATTCATGCCTATCTTGCGTGCCACCCAGCGCGCCGTGGCAGGCATGAGCTGCATCAGCCCAGACGCGCCCACACTGGAACGAGCATCGGTGATGAAGCGCGATTCCTGGCGAATCAAACCATAAACCCATGCGGGATCCAGATGGATCAAGCGAGCTTTTTCGGCTACCCGCCCTTCGAACGGAGCGATAAATCGCTGTCTGAAATCAATGACCTTTTTGGTCTGAAGCGAAGTGTTCACCACTCTGTCGAAAATGTGCTCTTGCCGGGCCAGTTCGGCGGCAGCCAGCAACTGTCGGTCGCTCATGCCGCGCAGGTTGAAGTTCCACTCTGGAACAGCCTCGGGGCGCCACCCAAGGCGAAACAACTTAATGGCTCGCTGCAAGCCCACGTTGGATCGCGCACCGGCCAGCTCAACCGCCGTCAGGGGAGCGGGAAATGGCGGTATCGATATGGGACGGCCAAGCTCTTCATTGGCCAACTGGCCGTAAAAGTCCAGATTATTTTCAATCGACGTATAGCGCGCCTGGGCACCTGTGTGATCGCCCTGTGCAGCCAGAGCACGGCCATACCAATAGGTCCATACCGGCTCGGCGCGCTGCCTCTGAGACATTTTATCGATCGCTTTCCCAACCTGCCGCCAGTCGATCTTGCCCTGCCTGAGTTCGGAACGCACTTGCCAGTCGTGGTTGGTATCAGTCATGGGCACATCGCCTGATCGCCTGTACCATGTCACCGCCTGACCTTCCAGATTTAGTGCCGAGGCTAGTCCGAATTGCCCCCACACCCACTGCAGATCGGCGCTGGGCACTGATCGCGACCATTGGCTTTCTACATAGCCTGCTGCGGCGGGCCGATCGGAGCTTCGGGCCAGGCGCGACAAAGCCAGAGTAACCAGCTCAATCTGCGCCTGCGACGTGGGCGCTTTCTGCGATGTCAGCCATTTTCGGGGGTTTTGCATCAATGCCCGATACGCAGACATTTCTGACGGTGAAAACATCAGCCCAGCTAGCCGTTGTGCATCGCCTGTCTTACTGGTTTCGAGCGTTGCGCGCAACAAGGGATCAAGCTGCTTCCAGCCCACCGTCCCGGCCAAAACCTGTTGGCCAAGAAAGGCCCAGCATGACTGCCCTGGTGCAAATACCGCCATGGTCTGGGCGGCGGATACAGGCCGTCCGGTAGCGGCCTGCGCCTGCATTTGCGCACATTCAATCTGTGCATTACCCCCCACAACCAGGCCTAAATTGTTGACAGTAGCGTAGTCGCCAGACCTGGCGGCGGCAACAATCCAATCGCCTTTAAGGCGATTGACTAAATATGCGTCGCGGCTGCTCGAAAGAAACTCTTGCAACATCGCGGTAGGGACGGTTGCAGTAGGGTCGGCCAATTGCTGCCGCAAATACCAATAGGCCGGATAGTCGCCCAATAAAGAATCGCCTTTGGCCAACGGCACCAGGCTCGCCAGACTGTCCCACTGACGGCTTTGCATGGCGGCGCGGGCGTCCACCACGGCCTGCTCGGCCTCGGGCGACGACACTAGTAATAACGGTACGGGCTTCGTAGCCGCAGGCAACGCTTGCTGCGCAACGGGAGCTTGGGACGCAGCGGTATCTACCGCATTGTTGGGAAGTTTTGCCCCGGCGCAACCCGCAAGGCCTAACGATAAAACCAGCCACCAGCTCCTGAGCGATAGGGCACCAAAAGGTCCGCCAGAAAAATTTCGAGTTTTCTGATACCGTTGTTGTCGCTTCAATAACATCTTATTCGGACTCCAATCACACCGCTCATGAATAACAGCCTAGAGAATAACGCAGTCCCTCTTCGCACGCGACTAAAACAGTTGCGCAGCGAACTTAGCCCCATCGATAGCCACCGAGGCGCTTTGCTAATCAGAGGTCGACTGTTTACTTGGCTGGCCACGACCCGCGCCAGGTTGCTGGCTGCCAACCGGCCGGCCCCAAAGCATATCGCCGCCTTCTGGTCTACAGACCAAGAGCCCGAACTCCAGCCGCTACTACGGCAATGGGTCGAAGAAGAAGGGTTTACGGTTTCGCTGCCGGTCGTAGCGGCCGTCGACGCTCCGCTGGAATTTCGAGTCTGGACGCCAGACACCGACATGCTGATTGGCGCCTACGGGATTGCCGAACCGCAAGGCGAAGTGGCGCCGCTACCCGATCTGGTGTTAGTGCCCACGCTGGGCTACACCCGTGCGGGTGATCGCATTGGATACGGCAAGGGCTATTACGACCGCACGCTCGCAGCGCTCAAGGCGCAACGACATTTTTACACTAGCATAGGGATTGCGTGGTCCTGTGGCGACCTGTCCAACCAGACATATGCCCCGGCTGCGCACGACGTTCGCCTCGATTCCGTCCTGACCGATAAAGGCTGGGCCGTGGCCGCACCTGTTCTTCTGTAGCGCTAAATGAAGCTTCGCGGAGAACCGCAAGATAAGTCCAAGCCGTGATGAACGGCTAATACAGAATCGGCATTATTAAGCGTATAAAAATGCAATCCCGGCGCCCCCTCATCCAGCAAGCGCTGACACAAGCGGGTAATCACTTCCACACCGAATGCCTTGATCGAGGCGCGGTCGTCTCCGAACTCGGCCAGGCGCAGGCGGATCCAGCGTGGGATTTCCGCGCCGCACATTGACGAAAACCTTACCAACTGCGAATGATTAGTAATGGGCATGATCCCGGGGACGATAGGTACCGAGACACCTTTGGCCCGGGCCCGGTTCACAAAATCGAAATAGGCGTCCGCATTGAAGAAATACTGCGTAATCGCGCTATTGGCCCCCGCCTTCACTTTGGTGATGAAGTGGTTCAGATCTTCGGGGGCTGTGAGCGCCTGCGGGTGCATTTCCGGATACGCGGCCACTTCAATATGAAACCAATCGTCACTATGTTCGCGAATGAATCGAACCAGATCGCTGGCATACCGCAATTCGCCCGCCTCGCCGCCCATGCCCGAAGGCACGTCGCCGCGCAACGCCACAATACGCCGGATTCCGGCCGCGCGATACGCGTCTAGAATCTCGGTCAAAACGGCGCGGCTCGACCCTATGCACGACAGATGAGGGGCGGTCTCGCAGCCCAAGTTGCGCATAAGGCTTACGGTATCGGATGTACCCGAACGCGTCGAGCCTCCAGCGCCAAACGTAACGCTTACATAACTAGGATGCAGGGCCAGCAGCTGTTTGGCCGAGCGCACCAACTTTTCTTGTGCTGCGATATCGCGGGGGGGGAAAAACTCCAGACTGATGGACGGCGCAGATCTCATGAATACAACAACCTGGAAAGCAACCCCGAAACCAGACTATAGACAATAGCCCCCAACACGGCCCACCAGAAGCCGTTGACGTGAAAACCTTTCATAATCGAGCCCGCAAACCAGAACACCAAGGCATTGAGGACCAGCAAAAACAAACCCAAAGTCACAATTGTGATGGGCAAAGTCAACAAGATCAGTACCGGCTTGACCAGCGTATTGAGCAAACCCAATACCAACGCCGCAATCAGCGCCGAACCGAAAGACGACACACTGATGCCAGGCAATACATAAGCCACAACCAATAGGGCCACTGCATTTAAAATCCAAACGAGGATAAGTTGCATAATCAGACTCCGTATAAGGCGCCGACCGCAGGCGCCTGGTGTCTACACCGTAAGCACCCAACGGCCCACAGTTCGGGGTTTAATAGCGGTAGTGGTCAGCCTTGTATGGCCCAGCTACCGGTACGTTAATATACTCGGCCTGATCGGCTCGCAGTTCAGTCAAGTGGACACCCAGCTTTTTAAGATGGAGGCGCGCCACTTTTTCATCGAGGTGCTTGGGCAAAACATAAACCTGGCCAGTCTTGTATGCGCTACCCCGCGTAAAGAGTTCAATCTGCGCAATCGTCTGGTTGGTGAACGAGGCCGACATTACAAAAGAAGGATGCCCTGTGGCGCAACCCAGATTCACCAGGCGGCCTTTGGCCAGCAAAATGATGCGTTTGCCGTCGGGGAAAATGATGTGGTCGACTTGCGGCTTGACCTCTTCCCATTTCAGGTTTTCAACTGACGCCACATCGATTTCATTATCGAAGTGGCCAATATTACAAACAATGGCCTGATCTTTCATGCGATCCATGTGAGCGCGAGTAATCACATGATAGTTACCCGTAGCCGTTACGAATATATCTGCCTTGTCGGCAGCCTCTTCAATGGTCACGACCTTGTAGCCTTCCATCGACGCCTGCAAAGCGCAAATTGGATCAACTTCAGTCACCCAAACTTGGGCTCGCAAGGCGGATAAGGCCTGCGCACAACCCTTGCCCACATCGCCAAAGCCGCAAACCAGCGCAATCTTGCCCGCCACCATCACATCAGTGGCGCGCTTGATGCCGTCAACCAGCGACTCGCGGCACCCGTACAGATTGTCGAACTTGGACTTGGTGACAGAATCGTTCACGTTGATGGCAGGGATGGCGAGTTCGCCCTTTTTGGACATTTGATACAAACGATGCACGCCTGTCGTTGTTTCTTCGGTAACGCCCTTGATTTGCGCCAGGCGTGAGGAATACCACTTGGAATCTATTTTCAATTGCGCCTTGATGGCTGCAAACAAAACGCGCTCTTCTTCGCTACTCGGCTTATCGAGCACCGACAGATTCGCTTCGGCCTTGGTGCCCAAATGCAATAGCGCTGTTGCATCGCCCCCGTCATCGAGAATCATGTTGGCATGCTGGCCATTGGGCCACTGGAATATTTTGTGGGTGTATTGCCAGTAGTCTTCGAGAGTTTCGCCCTTAACGGCGAACACAGCGGTCCCGCTGGCCGCAATGGCGGCCGCGGCATGGTCTTGTGTGGAAAAAATATTGCACGACGCCCAGCGCACCTCGGCACCCAGGGCAACCAGGGTCTCGATCAGTACCGCGGTTTGAATGGTCATGTGCAGGCTGCCGGCGATCCGCGCGCCCTTCAGGGGCTGGGACTGGGTGTACTCATCACGAGTAGCCATCAGGCCAGGCATTTCAGTTTCAGCAATAGCGATTTCGCGACGGCCCCAGCCGGCCAGGCCGATGTCGGCAATGGTGTAATCGGAAAAAACGGTTTCAGCAACAGTGTTCATGGTCATAATCCAATAAACCTGTACGTGAGAAAGTGCGGATGGGTTGCCGCTCACCTTCGCCTACGAAACAGGAGATGATGAGCGCCGTTGAATCGAAAAACGTTTCCTGAGCCTAGCGGGATGGCGGGCACAATACCCCAGCCAAAAACCCGTTGCAGCACTCCTCAGGAACGCCGAAATTGTAGCGCAATTGCGCCAGCTTCTTTAACCTTTGTTACGTGGGTAGCCTTGCGCCTTGATGCGCTGCCAGATCACGTGTTTTTCTTCGTCAGACAAAAAAACCCAGTTAGCCACCTCCATGGTGCTGCGCCCACAACCCCGGCAGATTTCGTCGTAGAGAGTTGAACACACGGCTACGCAAGGAGAATCGCTGCGTTTAAGGCTGTAGCTATCGTCGTCGGGGCGAGTGCTTGAAGACATGAAAACCAAAACTCCTTCTAGATCGCGCCCGACGCCCCTGCATCGGGCGCATTCCAGATTTACACCGCCAGCTTGATAGCCTGCTGAAGATCCAGCACTTTGTCGGTGGCTTCCCAGCTGAACTCGGGCTCGGAACGTCCGAAGTGCCCATAAGCCGCTGTTTTACTGTAGATGGGGCGCAGTAGATCAAGCATTTCGATAATACCGCGTGGGCGCAAATCAAACTGCTCGCGAACCAGGCGAGCGATTTGTTCGTCGGGGATGATGCCCGTGCCTTCGGTGTACACCGTAATGTTGATGGGTTCAGCTACGCCGATGGCATAGCTGACCTGCACCTGACACTGGCGTGCCAAGCCCGCCGCCACTACATTTTTGGCCACATAGCGCGCGGCATAGGCTGCAGAACGGTCGACCTTGGAAGGATCTTTGCCCGAAAAGGCGCCACCACCGTGAGGACACGCACCGCCGTAGGTGTCAACGATAATCTTGCGGCCAGTCAGGCCGCAATCGCCCTGTGGGCCACCGATAACAAACACGCCAGTGGGGTTGACCAAGTATTTGGTCTGCGCCGTAAGCATGCCCTCGGGAAAGCAGGGCTTGATGATTTGCTCGATTACTGCGTCATGGATGTCGCTTTGCGAGATTTCGGGCGCATGCTGAGTGGAGAGCACCACGGTATGGACTTCGGCAGGCTTGCCGTTGACATAGCGGAAAGTGACCTGCGACTTGGCGTCCGGACGCAGCCACGGCAGACGGCCGTCTTTGCGCAACTCGCTTTGACGTTGCACCAGGCGGTGCGCATACCAGATTGGGGCCGGCATGAGATCAGGGGTCTCGTCACACGCATAGCCGAACATCAGGCCTTGGTCGCCAGCGCCCTGATTAAGCAGTTCTTCGGGGCTACGATCTACGCCTTGCGCAATATTGGGCGACTGTTTGTCGTACGCCACCAGCACCGCGCACCCCTTGTAGTCAATCCCGTAATCGGTGTTGTCATAGCCGATGCGTTTGATGGTGTCGCGCGCAACCTGGATGTAATCCACATTGGCGGTCGTCGTAATTTCGCCTGCCAGAACGACCAGACCCGTGTTGCAAAGCGTTTCGGCTGCAACCCGTGCCTTGGGATCTTGGGTGAAAATGGCGTCGAGGATGGAATCGGAAATTTGGTCGGCGACTTTGTCGGGATGGCCTTCAGAGACCGATTCGGATGTAAAGAGAAAATCATTGTTTACCACAGCAATACGTTCCTTTTAACGGCTGCACGACGCAGCCTTGAGGTTGAACGGAATGCGTTGCACCTCGGAAGCTTATAGCCTGGAAGACGGGGCGCGACGCTTTAGCGGATTTATTCTTCGCGTGGCCACCATTACAAATGGCCCGCTTATCGCCCCGCAAGTTGTCGGTTAACTTAGCGATAGAGCATATTTTAAGCGAAAATAGCTGAAAGCGTATCTTTCCATTGGCTACAAAAGGGTTATTGTTGTTTTATGCTGCTAATTCTATTCCGACTGCTCGCTGTCGTGCCCTTGCCTATCTTGCACGGTATCGGCCGGATAAGCGGTCTTCTGGTCTACACACTCCCAGGCAAATACCGCCAGCGCATGCAGGCCAATGCCAAACAGGCCGGCTACCCCAGCCCCGCTTTTGCGCGCCAAGCAGCGGCTCAGGCTGGCGCCATGATAATGGAACTCCCCAAGGTCTGGTTGCGCAACCAGCAATGCCTGGACAAGGTCGTTACTGACGATAACGCCGTGGTTGAAGCAGCCTTGAGTGAAGGGCGCGGCATTCTTTACCTGACCCCGCATTTGGGCTGCTTTGAAATCACGGCCCGCTACCTGACCCGCCACGGTCCTATAACAGTCATGTATCGCCCGCCTCGCCAGGCTATCCTGACACCGATCATGGAAAGCGCGCGCAACACCTCGCAGCTAAATGCTGTGCCCGCGAATCTGCAAGGCGTACGCGAGTTCGTGCGCGCCCTAAAGCGCGGCGAAGCTGTGGGCATGCTGCCCGACCAGGTTCCCGGCGGCGGCGATGGCGTGTGGGCACCTTTCTTTGA